>Ga0206991_10342_pt1 | contig 13012 bp, 11 predicted proteins | sample Alteio_BWMinCont_9_FD_153286 | JGI IMG/M metagenome (GOLD analysis project Ga0206991, IMG submission 153286) | Enriched cells from forest soil in Barre Woods Harvard Forest LTER site, Petersham, Massachusetts, United States -... | ecosystem: Environmental > Terrestrial > Soil > Temperate forest >...
CACGTTGCTGGAGCAAGCTACTGCGCCGGTCTCGATTATTTCGCGGGAGGAAATCGAGGCGCGCCAGGCCGTGGGTGTGACCGATGCGTTTCTGTTCTCGCCGGGCATTGTTATCGGACGGACTGGTGCGGAGGGAGGGAGCGCTTCGGTTTTTCTGAATGGCGGAAATTCTAACTTTACTAAAGTGCTGGTTGATGGCGCGCCGATCAATCCGCCGGGCGGCGCGGCGGATTTTTCCAGCCTCACGCTGGACAACATCGATAAAGTCGAAATCGTTCGCGGCGCGGAAAGCGCGATTTACGGTACCGACGCGGTTTCCGGTGTCATTCAACTGTTTACCCATCGCGGGGAGACGCGCGTTCCGGAACTAAACGTTTTTGTGGAAGGCGGAAGTTTCTCGACGGCGCGCGGGGGGGCTGAGGTTGGCGGGTTGCTGGGCAACTTCGACTACTCGGCGGCCAGTTCCTATCTGGACACCGACGGACAAGGGCCGAACGATAGCTTCATCAATCGCACGCTCTCCGGCAATTTCGGCTATCGCTTCAGCGAGACGAATCATCTGCGCCTCACACTGCGCAACAACACCAGCAATGCGGGCATTCCAGGACAAACGATATTTGAACCGCCAAGTCTGCACCAGCATTATGACCAACGCATTTTCAGCGCTAATGCGCGCTGGGATTTTTCTACCGGTGAGCACTGGCATCACGAAATCAGCGGTAGCGAATCGTACACTCGGCAGCACAACGACAATCCGATTCAGAGTTTCTTTGCCACCGATCCAAAGTTGTTCTGTCCCCAAGCGAATCCTGGGTCCGTGCCCACGGCGGAATTCTGCGACTTCACGGGCGACAGCCGATTTGCGTACAACCGCACCAACGTGACGGCGCAGAGCAGCTATGTACGGTCTAATTTTGGGGTGACCGCGGGCTTCGAATATGAAGTGGAGAACGCTTTCCTATCCACTGTAGACGTAAATCATGCACGGCGGAATAATCAGGCGGGGTTTTTGGATTTTCGTTACCGGCCGCTTCAACGTGTTTCGCTGAACTTTGGTGGGCGAGCGGAGGCCAATGCGAATTTCGGCACGCGGGTGGTTCCGCGCATTGGGGGCTCGGTGGTGGCGCGATACGGGACGGGGATGGTTGGCGACACGTTGTTTCGGGCATTTTATGGCCAGGGGATCAAGGAGCCGCGGTTTGATCAGACGTTAGGGGATAATTTCGGCGATTTAGGGAATCCGTCGTTGAAACCTGAATCGAGCAAGAATTGGAGCGCGGGCATTGAGCAAAAGCTGCTGAACGATCGGGTGAGGCTGTCCGCCGATTATTTCTACAATAGCTTTTACAATATTGTGAGCTTTGCGTTTTGTACTGCGGATCCCACGAATCCGGCGGGGAATAGTTGCGGGCTGACTATTGCGGGCGCCCCGCCTACTGGATTTGGGTTTTTCTTTAACACGGATCGTGCGATGGCGCGGGGAATCAGCGTGGCTGGGGAATCGAAGTTCACTCGATGGCTCAACGTGGCAGGGAATTACACGTATGACGACACGCGGGTGTTACAGGCGCCGAACGCTTTCGATCCGTCGGAACTGCCAGGGAATCACCTTATACGGCGACCAGTAAATTCTGGATCGCTCACGCTGAACGCGCAGTGGCGGCGCGTGGGTGTGACTATTGGCGGGTACTTCACGGGAGTGCGCACGGATTCGGATTTTCTTGGGCTGGGCCTCACGAGGAATCCGGGGTACGCGCGCTTTGACGTAGCCGGGCACTACGAACTTGGCTACGGCGTTTTGTTGTACGCGCATGCACAAAATTTGTTTGACAGGCGATATCAAGATGCGCTCGGCTATCCGGCGCTGGGACGCGACGCGCGCGTTGGTGTGCGTTATACCTTCAAGGGTAGAGACTGATGGACGAGCGCGAGCCGGTTTTGTTTTGTTGGAGCGGCGGAAAAGACAGCGCGATGGCGCTGCACGCGCTGCTGCATGATCCGCAGGTGCGGGTTGTGGCGTTGCTGACTACGGTCACCGAGGGATACGACCGCGTCAGCATGCATGGCGTACGGCGGGAACTGTTGCAGCGGCAGACGGAGAGTATCGGGTTGCCGCTGCACGAGGTATTTATTCCGCCGGAGTGTGTAAATTCGATTTATGAAGGGCGCATGGAAGCTGCGCTGCGAGGCTATTTTGAAAATGGGATTCGCAAAGTAGCATTCGGCGACATTTTCCTGGAAGATTTACGCGCTTACCGGGAGAAAAACCTCGCGCGTTTTGGCATGACGGCGCTGTTTCCGATCTGGAAGCGGGATAGCCGCAAGCTGATCGATTCATTTCATGCACACGGCTTTCGCTCGATCGTCGTTTGCGTAAATCCCAAGTTGTTAGATCGCAGTTTTGCGGGGCGCGAGCTGGATACCTCGTTCTTCGCGGATTTGCCGGCGCAGGTGGATTGTTGCGGCGAGAATGGGGAATTTCATACTTTTGCTTTCTGCGGACCGATTTTTAAAGATCTGGTGCGATTTGAAGTAGGCAAATGCGTAGATCGAGATTCGTTTGTTTTTTGCGACCTCTTACTGGAAAAGGAGTGCCAGACGTATGAACGCGCAAGCAGCAAAGCATGAGGAGACGATATTCCGCACGGTGTTGATCGTGGGGATGATTCTTGTCGCGGCGATTCTTCGCATCGTTCCGCATCCCTGGAATCTAGCTCCGGTAGGCGCCATGGCGCTGTTTTCCGGGGCAGTGATCCGGAATAGAGTGATGGCCTTTGCATTTCCCTTGCTGGCGATGCTGGCAGGGGACTGGTTTGTTGGTTTTCATATTTTGATGCCGGTGGTGTACGCCAGTTTTCTGATTAGTACGGCTATCGGGTTCTGGCTGCGAGAGCGGCGAAGCGTGGTGCGCCTCGGTGGTGCTGTATTGCTCGGCGCGATACAGTTTTTTCTGATTACCAATTTCGGCGCGTGGATGTTTTTAAACTCTTATCCCAAGACATTTGCGGGTTTGATGGCTTGTTATGCTGCGGGAGTGCCATTTTTTTGGAATACACTCGCCGGGGATGTCTGCTATTCGGTTCTTCTGTTCGGAGGACTGTTCCTCGCGGAGCGCTTAGTTCCGGTGTTCAGGCCCAAGGTTTCCACCGTTTGCTAACAGGTTGCCGATCTTTTTTTGAGCCAGGGACAGAGCGACTAGCCGAGCAAGGGACGGCGTTTTGCGCCGTCGGTGGTGCCAGGAAGAAACGACTTACGCGTGTGTTTCCTGGAGAGTTTGTCACTCTAGATTCGTCGACGAACGATTATTCTAACAATCTCGGTTCGGTTGCTGTGCGTGGTTAGTTGCGTTACCGAACATGTGCCTTCGGCCCGAATTTCACTTTTTCGGTAAATGCATTTGTCAGGCATTTGACAGCGGAATCTCTGTGCACACTTTCGACGAACGAAAAAGAGGAACGCATACCTACCACAGAGATTGCACTTTGAGGCTGCGCGGGATTCTCAGTGACGGTCGGTAGAAACAGTCTCCGAAATTAACTGAGTGCACGTAAACGAGCAGCCGCACATGATTTTCTGGCGCATTGCCATGGCCGGCACCACCACAAGACTGAACCTCAACGGTTTGGCCAGGTGGAAGCGGTGACGCGCTTTGCGTTTCGAAACCGCTTGCGCCGCCGACACTGGCAACCATAAGTTCAATTCCAAACCCTTGAACCAGCCGGTCGCTGCGATTCCGAATTTTATACCTGGCACAATCCCGCTCTGAGTGTTGCTCGCTGGAAATGGCAAGCGACATTCCCTTCAGGTCTGCGGAAACGACCTCAACTGGCGAATCGGGCTGTGCGACTACATAGACTAAGGGCGCGATGTCATCTGGTCCTGTAATGGTTGCTGATTTGGTTGGTTCGCCTTGGACTGTAAACATACATTCGTCATCGCCATGCTGCTGAGCAACGCCGACACTGATTATCAGCAGGAGTAAGCTCAGGACGGTAATTATGGTTTTCATTGTCGAACCTGCCGGGCCAGGCGTCGTTGCTTACATTTTCGGTGGGCACGCCGAGCGCCGCTGCTGTTGCGAGCCGCAGTGATCGTCGCCAAATGCGCTGCACTATTTAGCAGACGTTCTGCAAATAAGGCGCACCTACAATCGTCCTGCCTGGATTGCAGGGATCGCGCTCAAGTATTCGTAGATTGCGCGGAGCTCATGGTCGGTCATGTTTCTTGGTTTGGCAAAATGGCTAACCTGTTTGGGTGGACCATATACCTGTGAGAATGGTGTGTAAACAGCTTTTTCGTTTCTTACCAAATCAAGCCATTGAGGTTCGTTTGAGCAAGGAAAAGAGATGGCCAGGAGCGAGCGTCAAAGATAAGTTCTGGTACTCGGCTAATCGGAATTGACCCAACACAGCCGATAGACCTTTATCAAACCGAGTGGGAGCTGGTTAGAGCGGCCTTAGGGTGCGGGGTCTGGGGAGCGACGCGCATTTAACGTGATGCCGCTCGTGAACACTTCGTTTTTGCTGAAAATCTTGTCACTTCAGCGGTGCCAGGCGCGTATTCGCGGGATCCAGCGCGGAACGTTCTTGCAGTATTCTTGGTAATCCGCGCCGAACATTTTTTGCAGCGTGGGTTCCTCATAGAACCGCACAAAAAAAGCTATTCCCACCACGGCCACGAACGCCACCATGATCGCCCCCAAGTTCGCCCGCCCAAAGATCACCCACAGACCCAACCAGCCCACGAAGAACCCCACATACATCGGGTTGCGGACATGTCGGTAGAATCCCACCACCACTAGCCTCTGCGGCGGAGCAATCGGCACAGGAGTTCCGTGTCCCGTCCATCCGAAATCCCAAATGCACCTTAGGGCCACCGCGAACCCCAGAACAGACGGTACGGCCGCAATCCAGCGCCAGCGCGCCACCGCAACCATGTCAACTCGAAAGCCCAGCCAGGGCGGCAGCAACCAGAACCACAACGCAAGGAATGCAGTGCCCACGACCAGCGAGGCGAGCGCTGTGGGCCAATGTGTGGCACGATTTGGATCTCCTCCAATGCCAGGCTCTAGGTTGGCCATGGCGCCCCCATTAGCGCCGAAGTATGAGCTCATAGTTCAACACCAGCAACAAAAACAGCACCGCAATAGTGACTCACTCCGCCCAACGCTGCCGATTGCCTCCACTTTCGCTTGTTGCAGGGGCTTGTAGCGAGGGCCTGCTGCGGTCGGGATGATATAATCGGCGTTTCGATATGCCTAAATCCGCGCCTGAGACCGCAGCGATCGCGCCCGAAGTGCTTGCCAAGTACGAGCCGGTCATCGGACTTGAAGTCCATGTACAGCTGCTGACGAAAAGCAAGATTTTCTGCGGGTGCGCGAACCGCTTCGGTGATCCGCCCAACAGTAATGTGTGTCCGGTGTGCCTGGGGCTTCCGGGGACTTTGCCGGTCTTGAACCGTCGAGCGGTGGAGATGGCCATGCGGGCCTCGCTGGCGCTGAACTGCACGGTGCACGAACATTCGCGGTTCGCGCGCAAAAATTATTTTTATCCCGACCTGCCGAAGGGCTACCAGATTACGCAATATGAATTGCCGCTGGCGACGGGCGGGTGGATTGAGATCGAGCAAGCGGGCGGAAGAAAACGCATAGGCATTACGCGCCTGCACCTGGAAGAGGACGCGGCGAAGAATCTTCACGAAGGTTTTGGGGAATCGAGCACCAAGGCCTACATCGATTACAACCGGGGCGGAACGCCGCTGAGCGAAATCGTGTCGGAGCCAGACATGCGCACCCCGGAAGAGGCATATGCGTATCTCACAACGTTGCGACAGATTTTGCTGTACACCGGGGTGAGCGATTGCAACATGGAGGAAGGGTCGCTGCGGTGCGATGCGAATGTAAGCGTGCGGCCGCGGGGATCGAATACCTTTGGCACGAAGGTTGAAGTCAAGAATCTGAATTCTTTCCGCTACTTGCAGAAAGCGCTGGAGTTTGAAATTGAGCGGCACATTGGAGTGCTGGAGGGCGGAGGGGAAATTATTCAGGAAACGCGTTTGTGGAATCAGGGCGACGGCCGCACGGTTTCGATGCGCTCCAAGGAAAAGGCTCACGATTATCGTTATTTTCCGGAGCCGGACTTGTTGCCGGTGCACATCAGCCCGGCGTGGCGGGAGGAAGTTCGCCGCAGCTTGCCGGAGCTGCCAGAGGCCAAGCGCGCGCGATTGATGACGGAGTACAAGATTACTGCTTATGACGCGGAAGTGCTGGCAACCAGCGCGGAGCTGGCGAACTATTTTGAAGCGGCAACCAAAAGTGGCGCGTCCGGGAAAAATACGGCGAACTGGATGCAGACGGAATTGTTGCGCAGATTAAATGATTCGGGAAAGCAGATTGAGGAGAGCCCGGTTTCGACGGCGGCGCTGGGCGAGCTCGTGAAGCTGGTTGAATCCGGCCACATTACCGCGGCAATCGGAAAGAAAGTGTTTGCCACGATGTTTGAATCAGGGAGGAGTGCGGCGGACATTATTGCCGCGGAAGGTTTGGCGCAAACGGTAGACATAACTGCGATCGAGCAGGCGGCACGTGAAGTGATCGAGAAAAGTCCGGAGAATGTGGCCAAATTCAAGAGCGGCAATGAAGGAGTGTTTAAGTTTTTCGTGGGTCAAGTGATGCGAGCAACAAAAGGGCGAGCGAATCCGCAGGTCGTAAACGACGTAGTCAGGAAGATTTTGTCAGCTTGATTGGTTTTGCAGATTAGCGCGGAAGCTATCTTCGATTAACAACTGAACTCACTTTAAACTTCCGGGCGCCATTCGGCGGGCGGCCGAGAACTACTTTTCGACTAAACGGGTATGCCGGGCGGTACGGGCCTCCGGACTTCTGGGGGTCCAGTCCTCCGGTGGAAATGCCACGCGCCAAAATGCCGGGCGCGACTCAGAAAATTCCAGACCAACCTCGGCCTTACCTTCGCGGACAGGACCGAGGAAGACGATCTGACATTCCTGCTCCTCTTCGGTCATGTTGTGTCTCATTTTCACTTTGGTGCCACTGGTGAGGCGGTTTTTCAGGGAAATTAGAGCGCCGTGGGCGTTTATGGCGAGGGTCACAGCTTCTTCCTCAAAGGGCTTGCTCTGTGAATCGGTGCCGCGAATGCGCACGCCGACCTGCATTAATACGCGTTGACTACGTCGTCGAGCCACCGGGTTCGTGGCGGAATTCGTTACCTGGCTCATGACAGTCTCACCACTTCAACTATACGCGGGGAGCGGAGCATGTCGAGAGCTACGTCGAAAAGGTATTCAAAAAGGATACGGTCCCGCCGGACAGCTACACAGCGCGGTTGTTTAGGGTTTTCAAGGCAAAAGATCAGCTGCGTTTTGCGGAGGGCTCGGCCGCGTGCGCTTGCGGATCCTGGCGCTGTTCGATGGGCACGTAATGGCGCGTGTCGTAGCCGAGATAAATTTGGCGCGGGCGCGCGATTTTTTGTTCCGGGTCGAGCAGCATCTCTTCCCACTGGGAAATCCAGCCGGAGGTACGGGGTATGGCGAATAACACCGGGAACATAGTCATGGGGAAGCCCATGGATTGATAAATGAGGCCGGTGTAGAAGTCGACGTTGGGGTAGAGTTTGCGCTTGACGAAATAATCGTCTACCAGGGCGATGCGCTCACATTCGAGAGCAATTTCGAGGAGCGGATTTTTGCCCATGAGATCGAAAACTTCATAGGCCACGCGCTTGATGATGCGCGCGCGGGGATCGTAGTTCTTGTAAACGCGATGCCCAAAGCCCATCAGTTTCACTTCGCCGGCTTTTACGCGTTTGATGAATTCGGGCACTTTATCGACGGAGCCGATTTCCATCAGCATGCGCAGGACCTCTTCGTTGGCGCCGCCGTGGAGCGGGCCGTAAAGAGCAGCAATCGCGGCGGCGGTGGCGGAATACGGGTCGACGTGGGAGCTGCCTACGCCGCGAATGGTGTTAGTGGAGCAATTCTGTTCGTGGTCGGCGTGGAGAATGAAAAGAATATCAAGGGCGCGTTCGAGCGTGGGATTGGGGCGATAACGTGTTTCGGTGGTGCGGAAAAGCATGTTCAAGAAATTGCCGGGATAGCTGAGATCGTTATCGGGATAGACGAAAGGCATGCCCAGGGAGTGGCGATAAGAAAAGGCCGCGATGGTGGGCATCTTGCCGATGAGGCGATAGGTCTGCTTTTTGCGTGACTCGACACTGAAGATATCTTTGGCGTCGTGATAGTAGGTGGAGAGCGCAGCGATGGTGGAAATCAACATGCCCATGGGATGAGCGTCATAATGAAAGCCGTCGAGGAATTTTTTGATGCTTTCGTGGATAAAGGTGTGATGCGTTACGTTGTAGGTCCAGTCTTTCAGTTGGGCTTCGTCCGGCAGCTCGCCATGGATAAGTAGATAGGCGGTTTCGAGATAGGTGCTTTTTTCGGCGAGGTCCTCGATGGGATAACCGCGGTAGCGTAGGATGCCGGCGTCGCCGTCGATGAAAGTAACTTTGCTGATGCAGGACGCGGTGTTGTTGAATGCGGGGTCGTAGCTCATCATGCCGAAATCGGCGGCATTCACTTTGATCTGACGCAGGTCAGCGGCGCGGATGGCGTCGTTGACGATGGGAACTTCGTAATTCTTGCCGGTGCGATTGTCGGTGATGGTCAGCGTTTCGCGGGGTATGGCGGAACCCTCGGATTTTCTGGATTGAGTGGCGGACGGGGCGGATTCCATGCAAAACCTCGGAGGCAGCTGGACAGGTGCCTGATGCCACTTTACACCAAAGGGGGTGTTGGCGTGAATTCGAGGTGGGAGAGCTGGAGAAGAATTACGGAAGCCAACCCTCGAAGAGAAAAACCCCCAGACCCGGGTTCAAACCTCAAGTGCGAACCCGGGGCACTCGAAACTTCAAGGCGGAGGACCGGTTAGAGGGAAGGGAAGGGTTTTGAGGGGGATATGTCCCTCTTGACAATTGTCGTTATAACGAGTATTATGCGGGCGAGTCGAGGAGGTCAACATGATTGAGATTCGCAAGAGTAATGAGCGCGGGCACGCTGATCACGGATGGCTGGACAGCCGGTTTACGTTTTCGTTTGCGGACTATTTTGATCCGCAGCACGTGCAGTTTCGCACGTTGCGTGTTTTGAATGACGATCGCGTGGCGGGAGGGGCGGGATTTCCGAACCATCCGCACCGGGATATGGAGATTGTGACGTACGTGCTGGAAGGCGCGCTGGAACACCGGGACAGCATGGGGAATGGCTCGGTGATTAAGCCGGGAGATGTGCAATACATGAGCGCGGGGACGGGTATTACGCATAGCGAGTTTAATCCTTCGAAGGAGCCGCTGCACTTGTTACAGATATGGATGGTTCCGGAGAAGCGCGGATTGAAGCCCACGTATGACCAGAAAAACTTCAGCGTGGCGGAAAAGAAAGCTAAGCTGCGGCTGGTGGCTTCGCCGGATGGCGCCGACGGTTCGGTGAAGATTCGGCAGGACAATGCGCTGTATGCCACGATTCTGGATAAGGATGACATCGTGAAGCATGAGTTGCGGCCCGGGCGGCACGCTTATATTCAGGTGGCGAAGGGGCAGGTGCAGCTGAATGGCACGCCGTTGCAGGAAGGAGATGGCGCGGCCATATCTGAAGAGAAGAGCGTGGAGTTGACTGGAGTGCAAAACGCTGAGGTGTTGTTGTTCGACTTGGCGTAATTCTGCTGGGTAAAATTGTTGGGCCAACATTTAGCAAGGTGCGAAGATTTTTCTTCGCGCCTTTTTTATTTGGCGTTGGTGGAGAATGCGACGCGGCTGAATATTTCGAGCATTTCCTGTTCTGTTGGGGGATTGAGGATATTGCGCGCGGCGAAATCTTGGGCTTGCGGATAAGCGGTGCTTCGAACGCGGTCGGCAGCGTTGGCAAGATCGTAGCGTGTGTGGCGGAATTGAACATCTGGGCCGAGCAATAGCCAATCGGCACCGGGTTCGCCGAAGGGCATTCCGACGCTGCCGGCATTTATAACGCGTGTCTGTCCAATCTTGCGGTCAAATTGCATATGGGTGTGGCCGCACACGACTATTGTGGCGTTGAGTTTTTCGAAGAGCGGGACAAGGCGGTCGGCGGGGGTCAAGCGAGTGAAGACGTCGTTCTCGTTTTGAGGCGTAGCGTGGCACAACAAGACGGATCCGAGACCGCCGATTTCAAGGGCGACTGTTTTTGGCCATGTGGATAGCCATTGTGGATGCTCGGGATGGAGTTGCTGTGCGGTCCACCTGATTGCGGGCCGATATGGTTGCGCTACTGCTGGTTCCTTGCCGGCCATGAGTCGGAGCACGGCAACTTCACCGTTGCCATAAATGAAGTGCGTGGGCGTGTCCAAATTTCGGAAACGGTCGAGCGATTCACGCGGCATCGGACCGGGGAGCACGTCTCCGCCCACGATTATCTGGTCAACTTTCTCTTGGTGAATTTCCTGGAGCACGGCCTCGAGAGCCGGGAGGTTGCCATGAATGTCATAGATGGCAGCGACTCGCATGAGACGCGCTTCGGGCGTTCGCGGTTCAGCCGCGGGTGCGTTGGAATTCGCGCATGAAGGTGGTCAGGGCTTGGACGGCTTCAAGAGTGACGGCGTTGTAGAGCGAGACGCGCATGCCGCCTACCGAGCGGTGACCGGGGGTGCCTACCAAGCCGGCTGCGGCGGCTTCTTGGGCGAATTGCTTTTCGATGGAGTCGTCGCCGCTAGCCACGCGGAAGACTACGTTCATCTTGGAACGCGATTCGCGTTCAATGGGGCAGGAATAGAAACCGCCGTCTTCGATGGTGTCGTAAAGCAGTTTGGCTTTTGCATCGTTGCGTTTGGTGATGGCGGGGATACCGCCTTCAGATTCGATCCATTCGAGGACCAGGCCGACAATGTAGATCGCGAAGGTTGGCGGGGTGTGGTACAGCGATTTTTCTTTTATGTGCGTGCGGTACTGCAAGAGCGTGGGGAGATTTTTGTCGGCGCGCTCGGCAAGATCTTTGCGAACGATGACGATGGTCGTGCCGCTCGGGCCGAGATTTTTTTGCGCGCCGGCGAAGATCAGACCGAATTTTTTTACCTCCGTGGGGCGCGAGGCGATGTCGGAGGACATGTCGGCGACCAGCGGGGCGCTGCCGATATCAGGGAGTGTTTTCCATTGGGTGCCTTCGATGGTGTTGTTGGTGCAGATGTGCACGTAGGAAGCATCGGGAGAAAACTTCATTTCGTTCTGGCGCGGGAGGCGCGCGAACTTTTCTGGCTCGCTGGATGCGGCGATATTGTGCAGAATTCCTTTTTTCAGCTCGCCGATGGCTTTGGCGGTCCACATCCCGGTGTGCAGCACGTCTACAGGCTTGCCGGGGAGGCAAAGATTCATGGGGGCCATGGCGAACTGCATGCTGCCGCCGCCTTGAAGGAAGACGACGGCGTATTCGTCGGGGATGCTCAAGAGTTTGCGGAGGCGGGCTTCGGCGTCGGCGATGATGCTTTCGAATTCTGGGGAGCGGTGGCTCATTTCCATGACGGACATGCCGCTGCCGTGCCAGTCGAGGAGCTCTTCGCGGATGCGCTCGAGCACGGGGAGTGGCAGCGCCCCGGGGCCGGCGTTGAAGTTGAATGCTCTTTTGGAGGTTTGGGGCAGATGTATGGACGTGGTCACGATGGCGAAAATCCTCTCTTGGCTAATAATGGCGGGGCGTTCTCAGCGCAACAGCGCGCCTCCTGATGGAGTCAGTAGAGCTCTAGAATAACAGAAGTATTTGGAGGGTTCGAATTTGCGGTGTCATTGTGTGTGGTCGCAGAATACGTAGCGCCGAACCGGCGGCCAGTCACGTTCCGTGCAAACATGCAGGGCAAACTCACGGGCTGCGTGAGCTTCTTCCAGCCGCCGAGTTTCCGACCGGGTTCGACCTATCGTCGTACGCGCCTCGGGAAATCGGCAACCGCAACGGCTGCATTCGTATCCCTTGAAGACGAGAGTCGAGGTCGTCTCCCGCGGCTTTATCATTTCGATAGTGAGTCCGGCAATTGCCTTCGTACGGCGTGTTCGTGCAAATTCTCTAGCCATATGGCGAGCATGTCACTAGCTGGCGCATAGAACTGTTTCGTCTTGCACACGTGCTGTGTCCGTTTCCGAACACTGCCAGCTGTCCCTTCCGCGTTTCTTCGCAACTCGCTATGAAAGAGGCAATTCGGTCGATGCGGTGGCAGCTTTCAAGCAGGATTCGTAGGTAATGCGGGTTTGAGCAACTGGGACGGGGGGTTCATTGACCCGGACTATGCGAAGCCGGATTCTGGATGGGTCATGGAAGAACGCAGAAAAAATCTTTCGGGTTCTGGGGAACGGCGTAAAGCTGATGCTGAGCGGATTGCCGATGAGCTGAAGAGGCGCGGGTGTACCGCGATACACGTGCGCGGCACTAGCATGGTGCCGCTGGTTCGTCCTGGTGACGTGGCGTTGATCCGCAGGGATAAACTGGAGAATATGCGCTTCGGGGATGTGGTGCTGATGCAGCGTGGTGATCATTTGATTGCGAAGCGCATTGGTGAGGATGAGGCTGGCGGCGCATGCGTTTCAGGCGAAGAAATGGTGGGCAGCGGGGCTGATGGCCAGAATGTTTCGGGACGTGACGACGGCAAACCGCAGGACGAGCAGCAGGAATGCCTGGGAAAGATCGTGCGTGTGCGTCGTAAGAAGGAAAAGATCGAGTCGGGCGTTGGGAAGAAGTCTGCGGAAGCGGTTCCTTCTGTAATGCTTCGACCAGCACGCTGGGCTAAAGAGAAGTTTCACCGCAATGCCAGCGAGGCGCAAGAAACAGATCGAGAAACGGAAGAAATCAGACGGTAACCCTGGCGAATTTTGATCTGCGCCTGGCATCGAGACCCTTTTGCTTTGCTCGAGTTTCTGACGCGGAGGCCCGGCGGCCGCTCAGTTCAATGTCACGGTAACGGGGGTTGTCGCCATCGTAGCGCCGGCGA
>Ga0206991_10343_pt1 | contig 12975 bp, 13 predicted proteins | sample Alteio_BWMinCont_9_FD_153286 | JGI IMG/M metagenome (GOLD analysis project Ga0206991, IMG submission 153286) | Enriched cells from forest soil in Barre Woods Harvard Forest LTER site, Petersham, Massachusetts, United States -... | ecosystem: Environmental > Terrestrial > Soil > Temperate forest >...
GCACGCGACACTCGCTCCGTGGATGAAGGCCACAACCGACTTCACGATCCTCCGCGCCGTCTACACCCACTTCGTCGACGCCGATCTCGTGCATGACAATCCGTCGTCCATCGACTCTGCCACCTTCACGGGCGATCCTGTGTTCAATACCTCGAAGTACGCCGGCGCCGCGCTCCTCGACGTCGCACCGCCAGGGAAGATCTGGTTCGCGCAGCTGGGCGCCAGTTTTCAAGGACCTTATACACCCTTCGAGGAGAAAGGCGTGCTCCGGCCGGCCTATGTCCTGTTCAACCTATCCTCCGGCGTCAAAGTCTACCGATCCGCGGAAGTGTGGGTGGGCATCCGCAACCTGGCTAGCGCCGACTACCGGGAGTTGGAATCCGGTGGCCAAGTCGTCCCCGGCGAGCCCCGTACGGTCTATGCGCTTCTCCGATATCGAGGGATATGATACTCTCAGATGCCTATGACTTAGGCGTGTTTGACAGGGGGCGTCTTCCGGGGCGTTGCGGAGCCGTAGCCCCGGAAGACGCCCCCTGTCAAACACGCCCTAATCTTTATGTGACGCGAAGAACGTTGGCAGGGTTTTAAATGCTATAGTACTGTTCGCCTTCCTGAGGAAGGTCGGGCAGTTCGACACCGCTGTTCTCAGTACGGTGCATTCAACCCACACAATCGGAGTTCCGCATGACCCTACGTACGCTTCTGACGCTATCTGCTCTCTCCATGGGACTCGCGTGCGGTAGCAGCAGCACGACGGCCCCTACGGCGACCGCGTTTATTGGTACATACACGTTGACACACATTAACGGAACGGCATTACCAACGTCGCTCGTACAGGGAACGACGACATCCCAGGTCACGGCGGGAACGGCACAGATCACAAATAGTAATACCTGGACCGCGACGTTTACCGCGACTCCTTCGAATGTCACCCTGAGCGGGACATATACGGTATCCAGCAACGGACTCAACTTGGTGCAGACCGTCGGGGGCCAATCGACGAACACCGCGACAATCACGAACAATGTCATGACCGTGACGATCCCAGGAACCCCGGCCGTGACGTTCACGTACACGAAGAACTAACGCGGTATCGTCATGGATAAAAACACCGGATGGTATCAATACGATGCCGTCCGGTGTTTTTGGTATTCCCAATACTCTACAGGACGGCACTTGACATATATTAACAGTGGTCTATAATATTATTTTACCAAGGTTAATTCATCTTTTGTCTAGTGGTTATGCCATCGCCGTCCGTTGAAGACTATATCAAGGCCATCTACAAGGCGCATGCCGAGCATGGTAACGTCGCGACACAAGACTTAGCGGGACGTCTGAGCGTCAGCGCTCCGGCCGTCAGTAAGATGCTGCGCAAACTGTCCGAATTACGATTGATCTCGCATACTCCGTATCAAGGCATCAAGCTGACGCGAGCGGGTGAGAAGATGGCATTAGAGATCATCCGGCATCACCGCCTCATCGAACTTTATCTGGTCCAGGCGATGGGCTATTCGTGGGATAGTGTCCATGAAGAGGCCGAGCGGCTCGAGCACCATATCAGCGAAGCCTTCGAGGACCGCATCGATCAACTCTTGGGGCACCCCGCGACATGCCCTCATGGGGATCCAATTCCGACCCGGGCTGGCACGATCGCTCGGACATCCAATCGGTCCCTCGCTCATCAGCGGTCGCCCGCACAGCTGATGGTCCGGCGAGTCAGCGACGAAGACGCTGACCTGCTGCGGCATTTTGAGGCGTTGGGCATTATCCCCGGCACCGCGATCGAATTCGTGAAACAGGAGCCGTTCGAAGGGCCGCTGATCCTCAACGTGGGTGGTAAGCTCGTGCAACTCACCCCGCATGCAGCCAAACAAATCTTTGTCGACCTAGCGCCGGCCAGAGCGGACGCGGGCGACGCGTGACCGCACCTCCAGAAATTTACCCTCCGCCCCTCGAGGCTAGCCCCCTTGAACCGGTGGATCTCACCAGCGATGGGTGGCGGCACGCCGTCTCCACCCCGAGTCTGCCAGAAGTGCACCGGACCATCCCCGTCCTGCACTCCGCCAGGTTCTGGCGCCGCTTGCTCGCGTTTACAGGACCAGGCTATATCGTCGCGGTCGGCTACATGGATCCTGGCAATTGGGCGACCGATATCTCCGGCGGCGCCGTCTATAATTACGCCCTGCTGTCCGTCGTCCTGATCTCGAACTTCATGGCGATGTATCTGCAAGCGCTGGCGGCGAAGCTTGGGCTCGTCACCGGGCGCGACTTGGCGCAGGCGTGCCGGGATTCCTATGCCCGCCCGATCGTGATTACCCTCTGGCTGTCCGCTGAAGTCGCCATCGTCGCGTGCGACATTGCGGAGGTGCTGGGAGCCGCCATTGCCCTGAATCTGCTCTTTCACCTGCCGCTCGTATGGGGAGTCATCCTCACTGCCCTGGACGTGCTGGTCGTGCTGGCGCTACAACATAAAGGGTTCAGACTGATCGAGGCACTCGTCATCACCCTGATCGTGACGATGATAGTGATCTTCGGGATCGAGATCGCGTTATCGCGTCCGGACTGGGGCGGTGTGCTCCGCGGCTTTGTTCCGACAGCTCCAATCGTGCGCAATTCGGCGGAGCTATACATCGCGCTGGGCATCTTGGGGGCGACGGTCATGCCGCACAATCTCTATCTGCACTCGTCGGTCATTCAGACGCGCCGGCATGGACGTAGCGTGGCCGACCTCCGAGACGCGATCCGGTGGGCCTATACCGACTCCACGGTCGCGCTCACCTTGGCGTTCTTCGTCAACGCCGCGATTCTGATCGTCGCCGCGGCTACGTTTTATCGTAGTGGTCATCACGAGGTCGGCGCCATTCAGGATGCCTATAAGTTAATGACGCCGCTACTTGGCGCGGCCGTGGCGACTCCTCTCTTCGCGATCGCGCTCCTCGCCTCCGGCCAGAATTCCACACTGACTGGCACGCTGGCGGGACAGGTGGTGCTCGAAGGCTTCACCAAGTTCAAGCTCGCCCCTTGGGCACGCCGGCTTGTCTCGCGATCGTTGGCGATCGTCCCAGCGGTGTTCGCGGTGGCATGGTATGGAGACAAGGGCATGGCGGCGCTCATTCTCTTCAGTCAAGTCGTGCTGTCTGCGCAGCTGTCGTTCGCGATTGTCCCGCTCATCCAGTTCACGAGCAACCGGAGCAAGATGGGCCCGTTCGTTAATGGGCCAGTCACGAAGTACACAGGATGGGCGCTAGCGGTGGTGATCGCCCTCCTCAATGTGTATCTGATCTATACGTCGATTCGTTAAAACGCCTCTCATGGTTGTCATTTTCCGCCCACGGTGCGTGCATCGGCACCCACGCATCGTGCCTCGAAGCGGCGTTCATCTGGCGTCTGTGCTGGCAGTCTTCATGGGCGTTGCATCATCGGCGCTTGGCCAGCAGCCTGGTGCCGCTCAGTCTCCGGACTCTGCCCGGACACCAGTAAGTGCCGTGGCAGACACGCGTGCCGTACAGCCTGAGCGCCCCACCGTCGCCACGCACGCCTACACCGTCGCGCCAGGCTATGTCGAAGTGGAGACTGGTGTACAAGAAGCCCAGCCTCGCGATTCCATGCAATTCATCGCTCCCATGGTCGTGAAGATCGGTATCCTGTCACGGCTCCAATTGGAACTACAAAGCGGCTATACGCGGACCACGGCATCTGGCGCCGCGACCGCGGGTGATGACGACATTGCCGTTGCCTTGAAGCAACGTGTATTGGACGCCGCGCCCATCGTGCATGATTTTTCAATCCAAGGTGCAATCAAGTTCCCGACCGGGGCGCGTGACGTTGGGACGGGGACAACGGACCTCTCTCTCCTGCTCATCTCCAGCCGGCCGATCGGCGCCGCTGAACTCGATCTCAATATCGGCTACACACATCGCTCGGGGAATGGTACAACCACCCTAACCAGCGCAACGCTCCTCACCGCCTCCTTCGGCACGCCGCTGTATGGCCTGCTCAGTGGCGTCGCTGAGCTGTTCAGCTATCCGGGAACGGGTGGCTCCCAAGGAACACCGCCGTCGGTGGGATTTCTCGTCGGTCCCACGCTACAGCTGCGGCCCTGGCTCGTCCTAGACGCTGGGGCAATCTTCAATGTCCAGCATATGGGGGCGAACGCGGTCTATGCTGGCGTCACGTACAACGTTGGCCGAATCCCGGGTTTCCCCACTACCGCGCGCGCAGCGCGGCCGTCCCCGTGACAATTGCGAGCGTGACATACCCCACCAGCAGGATATAGCTCCCCAACCCGGGCGCCACATACACCGCGCTCCCCATCATCTCCCGCATCTCATGTCTCAGCATGAAGAGGGTCAACGGAATCAAGATCACCGCCGCCAGCGCCAGCAGCGCCAAGACGACACGCCACGCTGACCGAAACAGCATGGCCATGGCGATCCCGAGTGGCGGAACAAACAAGAGGACGAACGCGAACACGTTCACCCCAGCGTCCGTCTTGAGCATCTGCAGCAGAACTCGGCTATCCATATTGCCGCCGACCCACACCCGAGCCATGGGGAACAGCAACATGAAAAACACCAGCGCTAGGAAGCCGACGGCGACGACCTGCGGTGCGCCATTCGTGGATGGCTTTGCTGGCCCCAGATGAAGATGATGGATGTGCATACGATGTCTCCGCGTTCGGAACCCGGTTCACCCCGGCTTCGTCCCCCTCGCGATGAAAGGTCGAGGAGCCGGCTCTCAAGACAGAGGATGCATCATGCTTGCCAGAACGTCAGTCCGAAACTTGTGATTCGTCGATCGTCTTCGGCGGCGCCGCATGCCGGACTGATCGCTCGTACACCTCGAGCACGTGACTCCGGTTGAGCAGCCCAAGGAGGCGCCCTGTCCGGCGATCCACCACTGGCAGCGCACCGGCACCGCGGACCCCCATCTTCCGGATCGCCTCTAACAGCGAATCGTGCAAAGCCACGCTGTCGGAAGGCCGGGCAACGTCTGCCGCCAAGACTAACCCTTCCCGCACCCCCGGGTTCTGGGTGAGTCGTCCGAGCTCCGCAATCGTGACAATGCCAACCAGGCGATGGCCATTGTCCACAACAGGGAAATAGCTCTGCTCGGTCGGCTCCAACTGCTGGAGTAATGCCGCGACTGGTGTCTCCTCAGCGATGGTTTGTGGTGACGCTTCATACGCATCCCGCACATATAAGCCCGCCAATACGTCGCGGTCTGTGCCATGCTCGATCGATTCGCCACGCCGCCGCAACCAGCCGCTATACAAGGAGTCGGGCTCTAACCGCCTGGCGACCGCGTGACAGATGACCACAGTCAGCATGAGCGGCATGACGAGGGCATAATCATCAGTCATCTCGAATACCAACAAGATCCCCGTGATGGGCGCCCCGGTTGCCCCAGCGATCATCGCCCCCATGCCAACCAACCCGTACACTTCGGGGTGCGCCGCAAGACTCGGCGCAAGGTGGTTGAGGAGCACTCCAACACCCCCGCCAATGGCCACGCCAATGTAGAGCGACGGGGTAAAGACGCCACCCGACCCCCCCGTATTGAGCGTCAGCGCCGTCACGATGATCTTCCCGATCCCAAGCGCAAGTAACGCGTACCACGCCATCCGGCCGAAGATGTCGAGATGGAGCGCGAGGTGTCCGTACCCCACCAACATCCCTTTTGACAGAAAGACCAAAATGCCCACCAATGCTCCGCCAATACACGGAAGCGTCCAATCCGGGAACCTCCATCGGCGCATGGCCCCCGCGGCGGCCGACCCGGTCGCAAAGTACACGCGAACGAACAACGCGGAGACGACACCGGTCACCAGTCCCAATAAAGGGAAGCCGATCAGGATCTCTCCGATCCCGGCATACCCATACTGATGTGGAACTGGAAACGCGGGATGATTCCCCAACACTGACCGCGAGACTACCGCAGCCACCACACTCGACACGACCACCGGTGCGAACGATGCCCCGCTCAGTGTGCCCAGCACCTCTTCCAGCGCGAAAAAGGCTCCCGCGAGGGGCGCGTTGAACGCGGCGCTGATCGCCGCGGCCGTCGCGCACCCTACAAGTACCACGACACGCTGCGGCGCGAACCGAAAAGTACGCCCCAACCAGGATCCGATCGCTGCTCCAAACACGACCACCGGCCCTTCACTCCCGGCCGAACCACCACACCCGATAGTGACCGCGCTCGCCAGCGTCCGCGCCACCGCCGGACGGGACGGGATATCGCCGCCATTTCTAACAACCGCGCGCTGCACGTCGGGAACATTCATTCCGTCATGGCCGCGCCCGAAGCGATACATGATCCACCACGCCAACACGAAGCCGGCCGCCGTAATCACCGGACGATACGCTAGGAACGTCATCCTCGGCAGATACAGCCCCGGCCAGCGGTAGAACGCCGTGTACGCGAAGTCGATCCCTTCGTAAAAGCCTACAACCCCGAGCGCACTCAACACACCGGTCGCGACGGCAAATGTCAGGAGAACCGCGTTCTCACTGAACTCTCGGCCGTTGAACCACACGGTAAATCGTTCCCACCGCGCGGCGACGCCCACGATCCACCGCGCCCGCTCGACTCGTTGCAACGTCTCGTCCAACGCCGTCCGCAGACGATGCTGGAAACGGCGTGCACTACGTGGCATCCGGATTCCCCGCTAGGGCCGTGGTCTCTCTGTTGGAACCGTCACCAATCCCCAGCCGGGTCAGCAGCCACGGCATGCTGATCCCCTGCAATAGAATGGAGAGTAATACCACTCCAAAGGTCATAGTAGTCAATAACTCCCGGTTAGGGACCGTCTCGGGAAGCGCTAGCGCCAACACCATCGACAGTGCGCCACGCAGACCGCCCCACACGATGATGGTGCGCCACGCGACGGGGAGGGACTCCCGCGTGCGTCCAAACACGGTCGCCGTCATGCTGACCACCGCGCCACGTGCCGCGAGCACGATCAGATACGCGACGCCGATCTCCGCCCACACTACAGCCAGGGCAGGGAGGTGCACCGCAAAGCCAATCAGGAGGAAGATGACCGAATTGAGCGCAAACGCCACGTATTCCCAGAACGTGGAGACCGCGGTCCGTGTGGTGGCCGACATCGCCTTCCCTCTGGCGCCACGCCCGCACAGAACCCCTGTCACGACTGTCGCGATGACGCCCGAGCACCCAAGCTGCTCGGCCAGCGCGAACGAGCCGTACGCCGCGAGCAACGTGATCGTGATCTCGATCATGGCGTCGTCGATGCGCGACGACAGCTGCCACGCTAACGCCCCGAACACCCCTCCCACCAGCGCCCCGCCTCCCGTTACCATGACGAAACGGAACACCAGGAATTCCCACGACGAACCGTGCCCCGCGACCTGATCGAGCAAGAGCGATAGCAGCACAATAGACGTCCCATCGTTCAAGAGGCTCTCACCTTCCACCAACGTCTCGAGCCGCTTCGGAACGCGCAATCGCTGAAAGAGCGCAACGACCGCGATCGGATCGGTCGCCACCACGAGTGCGCCAAAGACGAGCCCGTCCTGTATACCGAACCCACCCCCTCCAAAGCCACGCATCGCGGCGGCCGTCCCCAGTCCCGTGAGAAGGATCGCGACTACGACTCCCGGAATCGCCAGCGTCCCGATGGTCTTCCAGCTCTTCCGCACCTCGCCGCCATCGATGTTGAACGCGGCCTCGAAGATCAGTCCCGGCAAGAAGACCGCGAACAGCAATTCGTGTGTGAGGTGCGGTGGTGTGACCAGATGCAACGCACCGAACAGCAACCCCGCTAGCACTAAGCCGGCCGTATACGGAATACGAAACCGGCGCGCCGTGATAGCGACCCCGGTTGCGATTGCGAACAGAATGACGAGCGTTATTTCGATGTTCATCGTGGCACAGCCGATCCCCAGGACAATGGCGTCCGGGATGGCCAATAGACTCCTGAGAGACGTGCTGGCACACGTCCCACGAGGCGTCCAGCTGTCGAGGGGGAGAGGAACATGGCTGGCAAGCGGAGATAAGGGGCATCTCAAATATGGATAGCCCCCCTCTTTAGGTACAGGACAGCCACTCCCGGGGAGAGAAAGCCCGGCAAAACCCCCAGCCATCCATTACGTTTCCCTCACATGGGAGACGGACTCCGAACCACCGCCACCACCTTAGAGGCTGTAGCTCAATGAGCTCCGCAAGCGGGCTACGGCTCTGCAACGTCCTGTTGCGGAGCTCATTGAGCTACAGCCTCTTGCTCGCGTCGCTCGCCCTGCTGGCCTGCCAACGAGCCACCTCGACCACCATCACGGCGACGGGAACGTTAGAGATCGTCGACGTCGACGTCGCCCCGACCACCGCCGGTCGTGTCGTGCGTGTGTTGGTCGATGAAGGCGCTCTGGTCCACGCGGGCGACACGCTCGCCATCCTCACCCAGCCCACGTCACGCGCCGACATCCAGGGACGTGCCTCGACGGTCGCCGCCTCACGAGCCACATTGCGCGAAGTCGAGCGTGGGCCACGCATCCAACAGATCCAGCAAGCGCAAGCCGAGCTGCGCGCCGCGGAAGCGGACGCCGCACGCGCCGCGGCCGACCTGGAGCGAATCCGCCCACTTGCCGACCGCCAGATCGTCAGTCGTCAACAGCTCGACGCGGCGGTCACCGCCGCGAAGGTCACTGCTGAGCAACGCGAGGCCGCGCGAGCTGCCTTGCGGCTGCTACAACAGGGATCGACCTCGGAACAGATCGCCGCGGCCCGCGCACAGGTGGGAACCGCGAAGGCCGCTCTCTCCGCGTCGGAAGCGCTCGCGGGCGATCTGGTCCTTGTCTCGCCCGTCAACGGCCTCGTCACCTCCCGCAACGCCGAGCCGGGCGACGTCCTAGCTCCCGCCACCCCCACCATAACGGTGGGCGACGTCACCCAGCCGTGGGTGCGCGTCTATGTGAATCAACGAGCGATCCCGTTCGTCCACATCGGTGATTCCGTGCGGGCCGTCCTGGATGGTGTTCCCAACCACCCATTCCCGGGTCGTGTTGTTGCCATCAGCCCTCGCGCCGAGTATACCCCACGCGTCGCGCTCACAGAGGATGAGCGCGCCGATCTCATGTTTGGCGTGAAGGTCATGTTCATAGACTCGACCGGCACACTCAAAGCCGGCCTCCCCATTACCGTGACCTTCCCACGCCGGCTCAACGCTCGGTAACGGCAGCGACGCCAGCCGTGCCCGACGAAGCTGCTCCGTCTGCGGCCCCACCTGGGCCCACTGTCGTCGTCAACCATCTCCGGCGCGTCTTCGGCAATCTCGTCGCGGTTGAAGATCTCTCGCTCACGATTAACCGTGGCGAGGTCTTCGGCATGCTCGGCCCAAACGGCTCGGGCAAGACGACCACTATCCGTATGCTCTGCGGCATCCTCCCGCCAACGTCGGGGACCGCGGTCGTCGCGGGCATCGACATTCGCGAACGCCCCGACGCTGTCCGCTACGTCATCGGCTACATGTCTCAACAGTTTGGCTTGTACGACGACCTCACCACCTTCGAGAACCTGCGCTTTTATTCCTCTGTCTACGGCGTCCGTGGCACCGCCGGCGCTGCCCGGGTCGAAGAGGTGATTGACGAGCTTGGCTTGGGCCCGAGACGCAACCAGATGGTCGGCACCCTGAGCGGTGGCTGGAAACAACGTGTCTCCCTAGCCTGCGCGATCGCGCACCGCCCCAGCGTCCTCTTCCTCGACGAACCAACTGCTGGTGTCGACCCCGCCGCGCGGCGCACGTTCTGGCAGACGATCTACGAAATCGCCGATCGCGGTACCTCCATCATCGTGACCACACACTATATGGATGAAGCGTCCCGCTGCCAACGCCTCGCCTTCCTCTCCCGCGGCCACCTGATCGCCGTCGGATCCCCCGACGACGTTCCCCGCCAATTCGGTAAGGCATCAATCGAAGATGTCTTCATCGAGCTGCAGGAACGCGACGAGGCCGCCGCACGATGATCCGCCTCTTCAAAGGCATGCTCGCGTCACCACTCTGGCCGATGCTCCGCAAGGAGTTCATCCAGATGCGCCGCGACCGCATCACCCTCGGCATGATGCTAGGCGTCCCGATGTTGGACCTCGCGCTCTTCGGCTACGCCATCCAGACCCAGGTCCGCCATCTCCCAACGGTCGTCCTGGACGCCTCCCAGACCTACGAGAGCCGAGCCCTCATCGCGACGCTGGAACAAACCCAGAACTTCGACATCGTCGGCCGCGTCGCCAACCGCCAAGAACTCAAAGACAGTATCGACGCCGGCCGCATCAAAGCCGCTATCGTCATCCCCCCCGAATACGAACGCGACGTCAAACGCGGCCGCACCGCCTCCGCCCAGGTGATTGTCGACGCCGCCGACCCACTCGGCTCAGGCGCGGCGATCAACGGCGCTTCCCTCGCCGGTCTGGTGAGAGGCACCCAGCTCGCCGCCCGTAGCGGCTTTCACACGCGCCTCGACGTCCGCATCCGCCCCTGGTATAACCCCGCGCTCCGCGACGCGGTCTATATCGTCCCCGGCATCATCGGCATCTTACTGTCGCTCACCATGCTAGTCATCACCAGCATGTCCATCGTCCGCGAACGCGAACGCGGCACCTTCGAACGCCTCATCGTCACCCCGATCAGTAAAACCAGCATGATGCTGGGCAAGATCCTCCCGTTCGTCATCGTCGGCTACGTCCAGATGACGACCGTGCTCCTCCTTGGCAAGCTGTTATTCCGCGTCCCTCTCCTCGGCAGCCTCCCACTACTCTACTTCACCACCCTCGGCTTCATCCTCGCCAATCTCGCCGCCGGCATCCTCGTCTCCACTATCGCCCGCACCCAAGCGCAAGCGATGCAGTTGAGCTTCTTCCTGATGCTCCCGACGATTCTTCTCTCCGGCTTCATGTTCCCCCGCGAAGCCATGCCTCAGCCGGCGCAATGGCTAGGCGCCATTCTCCCCCTCACCTATTATCTCCAAATTCTCCGCGGCATCCTCCTCCGCGGTATCGGCATCACGAATCTCTGGCAACAAACCCTCACCCTCTTCGGCTTCGCCACCGCCCTCCTCGTCATCAGCGTCCTCCGCTTCTCAAAGACCGTCGACTGATCCAACACCAGACCAATCTCAACTGTATCCCATACAGCCAATACGGCCCCACGCCTGTCACCAGTAAGCACACCATGCTATCCCGGCTGATCGCTCTTCTGTTCATCACCACTGTCCCAATTGTCCTAGCCAACGCCCAAGGCATGTCCGGCGGAAGCGGCATGGGACACCACGGCGGCGGTCACCACGCCTCCCCAGGCGACAGCAGCTCAACACGTCCTGATATCGTCGCCGCTCGCGCCGCCCTGGAACGCCTCGGCTTCGCCGGTCTGGTGCTACAACACAAAGCCGCCCTGCAATTAACCGATAGCCAAGTCGTCGCCCTTACCCAGATGCAAGGCCAATTCCGGATACAAACCGAGAGCGCCATGCACCAGCTCGACAGCCTCCGCGCCGCCAACCTGACCGCCATCCAAGCCTTGGAGGTCAATCACGACTCACTCACCCCACCCCAGCGCGACACCATAATCCAACGCCGCCACATCATCGCTGGCGTTCTCGCTCACCTCCAAGACGTCGAACAGCAAACCCGCCAGCATACCCTGGCACTCCTCACCACAACCCAGCAACAACAGGCGCTCACGTTCGAATCCCTCGCTGAAGAAGGACGAAGCGAGAGCGGCGGCGGTCGGGGGAGTGGCCGAGGACGCGGCTCACGTGGAACATGAGCGGGAACACGATTGCGCCAATATTTCCCGCACTCCTCCAACACTGGTGTGGCGCTAGCTGTATACCCTAATAGCTAGTCCGAACCCCCTCTATTTTTGACCTTGGAGAACTACATGTCCCACCCAGTTGCAACCACCCTTCGAATGGCCGTTGTCGCCGCGTGCCTAGGCTTGGTCGCCTCACCACTCATGGCACAAAACATGTCGGGGTCGCCACCAGATAGCGCCCATCACGGCATGCATCACGGTCCGCACGCGCTCCTCAAAGGAATTACCCTCACTAGCGATCAGCAGACTCAGATCAAGGCGATCCACCAACGGTACCATGCCTCGATGGACAGCGCCCGGAAAGCCGGCAACACCGATCGGTCAGGGATGCGCACCATGATGGAATCAGAGGGCGCCGACATCCGCAACGTGTTGACCGCGGACCAGCAAAAGATCTTCGACGATAACCTGGCGCAGATGAAACAACGCATGCAAGCGCATCGGGCTAAGAACCAGACGCAGGGGTCCAACTAACACTGATTGCAATACCGCTGTTCGAGTGAGCACTGCGGAGTCGCAGCCCGCTCGAACAGCAGTGTTGAAACCAGCACCAACCTGTAGGGCGCGCATGCAGTGGCCGTGGGGGCGTTCTTGAGCCGGCGTTTCTCGTAGTCATTGTATGCGCGCACTACGGTTTCTCACCCGCCAGTGTCGTGCTCCACAGCTGCCCTCCCTCCGCGACCTGAGACCGATGGCCGGTAATTTGCCATAATTGTGATAAGCTAATAGGCGAAAACGGCCATTTATGGGACATCCCTCCCTATCTGTTCAAAACATAATGGTGACCTTTCGGGTGTTATAGTACTCTTTATCCAACGTATGCCCATTTCCGGTCCTCTTCCTAGTATGAAGGACGGCGCGGTCGTTTTGGCCGCCCTACTCCTGGTAACTGGTTGCCACGACGCGACCGCCCCTACGAAGACAGCGGGAGGGGTGGATTTGGACTCTATGGCGATCGGCGAGGTCCGGCGCGTCACCTTCTCGCAGCTTGGCGCCCAAGGATTGACGATCCCAACGTTGCCCTCAGGCGGAGCGGCCGAGTACCTAATGGTTGTGGCCAGCGTTGCCGGGACCAGCAACGGAACCCGGCAATACACCATCAATGGCGCCGTCCAATTTGCCGGCCAGACCTCCCTCGGCACCGC
>Ga0206991_10344_pt1 | contig 12965 bp, 14 predicted proteins | sample Alteio_BWMinCont_9_FD_153286 | JGI IMG/M metagenome (GOLD analysis project Ga0206991, IMG submission 153286) | Enriched cells from forest soil in Barre Woods Harvard Forest LTER site, Petersham, Massachusetts, United States -... | ecosystem: Environmental > Terrestrial > Soil > Temperate forest >...
CTCAAATCTCGTGCGACCGTTCCTGATCGCTGGTGCTCGCACAGTGGTTGCGAATCTCTGGGAGTCCGACGATGATTTCAGCCGTGGGCTAATGCGCGAATTCTATAGTAGACTGGCGGCGGGTATGGACAAGGGGCGCGCACTGCAGCAGGCAAAGCTTGAGATGATTCGGAAATATGGACCGGATGCTTCGCCGCGTCTTTGGGCAGGCTTCATCATGGTCGGCGAGAGCCGGAGGAGTCTTCTGTCCGACTAAGAATTCGGGGGATCGATGAACTCTCTAACGAGAGATCAGCTGGGGTTGATGTTCCGGAAGGTGGTGGACACGTGTGAGAAGAAGCTCTACGATCCGAAGCTGAATGGCGTCAATTGGCGGGACATCGCCCACGAGCGAAAGGAGCGAATCCTCACGGCTGAAAGCGAGGAGGAACTTGAGCGGGAGTTCAATGAGCTGATCAAGGAGCTAAAGGTCAGCCACGCAGGCTTCTATCACGAGAAGCGGCCTCGCGCAGCGGGAAAGATGGCCATAAGCGCCACGCTTTTCAGGGCGGAGGACGACGGTCGAAGTTGTTGGATTTTCCAAGATGTGCATCCTGGCGGCGCCGCCTTTAAGGCTGGTGTGCAGCCTGGCGACATCCTGTTGCGTGTTGGCGAAAATGAAATTGCCCCTCCTGAACTTCCGTTGTTTCCATTAGGGGAAACGACTCCGGTTGACATCAAGCGCCGGGACTGCGCCCACGTGCGGCTGATGATTCACGTGCCGAAGTCGAAAACGAAAGAGCGGCCGCTGATTGAGCTGCAACCGGTCTCATCTATGAAATACGGGGCGGTAGGTTGGGTGAAAGTCTGCATGTTCCCGGGCGCAATCGGTATCGACGTCGCTAGCGACATCGACAATGCGATCAAGGAATTGAATTGCGAGCGACTCATAATTGATCTTCGAGGCAATACTGGAGGCGGAATCGGCTGTCTACGGCTGATGAGCTTTCTCACGCCAGGTCGAGTACCTGTGGGCTACAGCATCTCGCGGCGACGGGCCGAGCAATCGTTCTCGAAAGAAAAGTTGCCCGTCTTCGATCACATTCCGTCAAAGAAAATCGGCCTCATCGGCCTGTTGCTGAAATTTGTGGGTCGCGACCGGTCGGTAGCGATTGCGACCGAGAATCTTGGAAAGCAGCGCTTTCACGGCAAGGTGGTTATCTTGGTGAATGAGCATTCGGCGAGCTCGTGCGAAATGGTCGCCGCATTCGCGTCGGAAAACAAGCTCGCCACAATTGTCGGAACCAAAACGCCTGGCCGGCTCCTCGGTGCGCATTCGTTCCGCGTCGGAAACGGATACCGGATTGCGCTACCGGTAGTGGCGTACTACACGTGGAACGGCACTTTTCTCGAGGGCAGAGGCGTGACGCCAGACGTGGAGGAGCCATTCTCGGTGACCGCGATACGTTATGGCCGAGATGCGCAGTTGCAGCGGGCAATCGACGTTGCCAACGAACTGTGACTTGTTATTGGAGAAGAACAGAATAAGTACGCCACTCGTCCCCGCTCTTTCTGATGGCGAGCGTGTGCAGACCGGGAGATAAAGCACTGAGATCGAGTTCAGCGACCGCCGTTACGACGTGGCCCTGCAGCGTTGCGGTCAGTTGTTGCTTTAGCAGCGTGCGCAACTGTCCGTCGAGCAGCTGCAACGAGTACTGGCCCTCGTCGGCTCCAACCGGGAGATAGAGAGTGAGTCGCAGACGCTTTCTGGGAAGGATCAATGGGGGTTTTGCTGGGCGTTCCTGTTCCAAGCCGCGAGTCTCGGTTTGCGGCCGAAGGTCCAGGGTGGCCGGAGTGGCGACACTGGCGATTTGGACCGGGGGAACTCGTCGCGCAATGCCCGTGAAGTAAACGACAGTGCCGAGAACGACGACGGCGGCGCAGGCAGCGACAGCGATTCGAATCCTAGCGTGTCGCTTTTGACGCATCTCCTGGCGGATCGCCAGAAAAGTCTGAAAACAAGGCGAACAGTGGGTGATGTGGTGCAGTTGGGGCTGCGTCATCGTTACGATTCCCCGAGACATGCCGGCCAAGATCTCGGGATCTGGACAGCCAATTCGTTCGGGATTTGGAAACTCTCTGAGCGCAGATTCCTGCAGCTCTTTGCGAACCCGCTCGATGTCCATTCGATAGCATATTATGCCTCAACTTCAATCGGTGTGATGCCGTAATCCTGGCGTAAGGCCCGAGTAGATTTCCGCAAGCTTTGCCCGGAATCGCCTCATCCGTGCTGAAGCCGCTTTTGCGGTGATGCCTAAGCGGGGAGCGATTTCCCTCGGCTTTTCGTCGGCCAGGAACGCATCCAGGTAGGGAACTTGATCCGGTGGAAGTCGGGCCTCCAGAAGGGTGACGAGTTCCTGGCGATAGGCGGTCTCGAAGGGATCTGGATGCGCGTCCGCAACTCGGTCCAACGAGGTCGGGTCACAGTAGAGGAGTTTCCCGTTGTTTCGCTGCTGGGGGAAGGCAGCGCCCCACTCGTTCGGAGTCAGCGTCTTTGCTTCGTTGGTGAGAGATTCGAGATCCGCGGAACCAAGGCCACGAAGGTAAGCCCGTACGCGCCTGACGGTATCCTTCGCGTGCGCAGAGACGCGCGAAAACCGCGGAGCCACGACTGGGGGAGGCTTGACCGGCATTTACAACCCCGATCAGAATTCCCTTATTATACTGCCAAAGTAACGTCATTCCAGCAACTGAAATCGCAAATTATCGAGGTTCGAAGGGCGGGTAAAGTCGACTGATTACGATTTGGTTAAACAACGGAAAAGGCGTCCGGCAGTTGGCCGGCGAACAAGCCGTGCTTGGGAGCATTTCGTCGGGGAAATGCTTGAAGCCACGTGGCTTTGGCAGGCTGGCGGCCGCACCGCAGGTACACCGGGTGACGGCAAAGGCCGTGATGTCGTGAGGCAATCGTTCCACGAATCGCCGGCACGACGCTTTGCGAAACGACGGCCTAAAGGAACGCAGGCATTTGTTCAAAAAAGTGCAACCCGAGCGGCGAAATCGGCCTTTGCCAATGCCTATTTATATAGGGGCCTCTTTCCCCGCGTGCGCGTGGTACCCGCGTTGAGAGCCCTTGGGTATCGCTGTTGAGGGATCTACAAATGAGCGCGAATCACGGCGCAAAGGAAAGTGCCGCTTGGACAGGGGAGCTCGGACTCATCCTGCTGGATGGCATTGAGGACAACCAGCACGGGAAGCAATTAGCACAAGAGCGAATAAAGGCTTTGAACCCCCTGCCACAAGGGAAGCACCGCTACCCCAAGGATTTTGAGAAGTGGCTGGCAAAGATCTTTGAGAAACCATCAGAGAATGAGGTACCTGCATGGGTGTCCTCGGAATTCTGGCAGCAGGAAATTGACAAGGTTCTGATACAGGGAATCTTCGCGCGGAACGTGGAGAAAGATCAAGCGGTGGATCGGGTCCGCTCGGTCTGGCCAGAGCTTTCGAGTTCATGGCTTGGCGCCCGGATGGAGGAGGTCGCGCGCACAGGGCTCCCCCGCTGGATGGATAAGACGTTCTGGACGGCCGAGGTCGATACAATTCTGCTCAGCGGCATCCGGCAGGCTGGCCAATGCAAACGCGAAGCGGTTGATATAGTGCTGCGGACTCTCCCACAGTTACACGTCGACATGATTTGGGACCGTCTCCGACGACTGCAAAAACAACGGACGGAGGACTTGCGGGCGGTAGTGCTGGGATTCGCGGCCGCGAACGGTTGCAACCGACAGCCGACGCCGGACAACGGAGAAGCCGATCCGAGCGCTACGGCGCAAGCGGTCCAGATGGCGCCGCCTTCAAGAATAGACCAAAAGTTCTTGCGGGAGGTCGATCCGATCCTGCTGAGCGGAATTCGAAATGCGAACCGATTAGAGCGCGAAACCGTTGACAGGGTCCTGCGCAGGTTTTCCGAACTTCGGATCGCCACAATTTGGGCTCGTCTTCGACGATTACAGGAACAGCGAAAAGAAAACGGACACAACGGGCCGCCGTTTCGATGGACAGATGAGTTGGATGAACGGCTGATCCGGATACACGAAGAAGCTGGCTTGAGCGCAGCCGTGTCGGGTGTTCAGAGTATCACTGGGTGGCCGCGAAAAGCGATCTTACGGCGTGCCCATAAACTGGGGCTTCCCACCCGACCTCTGGGCTCGCGCCGGCCCTGGACGATGGTAGAGTTCCGATTTGCGATCGAATCCTTGAACCACATGAGCGTGCGCGAAATCGCCGAAGAGCTTGGAAGATCTGAGAAGGCGGTCTGGAACATGGTTGGGCAACGTGGAATCCCGGCGAGATTCCAAGACGGATATACCATGCGCGAATTAGCCGAAAAACTTCACGTGAGGCGCTTGAGGGTTCAAAGGTGGGTTGAAGCCGGCCTTCTCCACAGGAAGAGGAATGGCCGGATCGATGAAGCATCTTTGCAGTCCTTCCTCTACGGCCACCCCGGTCACTTAAAGTGGCACCTGTTTGACGGGGACACCGCGTTTTGGATTTCGGAGCTGGTGGAAGCGGAGCGAGCAAGGGTCAACGGCGCTGGAATGCAACCTCGCGCCAGGTCTCAAAATCCGGAAAGGGCTGAGGCGGCTGAAGTTTCCACATCCGGTGGCACTGTTTCCAATGGGAGCGAAGCTGATCCATCCGCGGATCGCGAGTCGCGTAGTAGCCAAGCGCGTGGCGCCAGCCCTCGGCTGTAGGGCCGTGCAACATTTTTTCGTCTGTCCATTCGAGCAAGCGAAGCCAGAGAAACTCCGGCTCTCGTGGATGCTCCTTGGCATAGGCGGCTGCATATTCCAGAAACCCAGGGCAGCGCTTCTGGAGAATCTCGCTCGTCGGGTCAGAAACAAATCCCTGGGTCTCGACGGTCAGACGCACCCAATAGGAAAAGGCTCGCCATTCGATGAACTCGGTGATGGCTTGGGCCAGACGGTCTGGTGCGACGAGTCCGCGTTCGTCCTCCGCAAGTTGCTTTGATTGTTGCCCCAGATCGAGTTCAGCGTCCCAAGATTTGGAAACACGGCTCATCGCGACTCTCAGAAGAGGACGAGCACTCCGACTCTGGCTTCCACACCGCCAACGTTCGCGGGCGAGAAGCGGCTCGTCCACTAGGTTTTCAAGAATACAACATCGGATCGGGATCTATCGACATTCCGCTTGCTCTGGACTCAATTCGCCGCCCGACGGCGCCCTACAAATGAGGCGGATATGCCGTTGGCTAATACGCTTCAACCCTACCACCATCGGATTTGCCCATGCAACGGCGCCAGAGGCAGATCCAGCCGACCGATCTGAAGGCGAAAGCTGTTGGGGTCGTGGTGCGCGAACTCCGCGAACAGGCGGGCCACTCGCAGGAGCGCCTCAGCGGCGAGTGTGGGTTCGACCGCACGTATATCAGCCGGGTGGAGCGAGGGATCATTAATCCGACGGTGAGCCGTCTGTGGAAAATTGCCGACGCGCTGAAAACGCCTTTGAGCCAGATCGCAAAGCGGATGGAAGTCTGGATTGGGAACCAGGAGCGCAGGCCCAAGAAACCAAGTTGAGGATCGGCTCTCCCTTAAGAACAGCATCTTTTCTACGAATCAACGTGAGCTTCAGCGCAATGGAAATTGGGATTGAGGCCGGCCGTTGCCGGCAATACCGCTTCAGTCCCTTCTTAGTTGCAACACTATTACACTACCGACTCGAACGGTTGCACTAAGCTTGCCCGCATCGGGTCCGGCTGGACCTATCATTCCACTGAGACTTGAAATCAGTAGCATCGCTTTAAAACGCAGGTGACTCTCCATCCCCACGAGACATGTGTGCGACTTGTGTGCCTGCTTTCAGAGCCGGAGGTAGTCGAATTATCCTCAAAACCCTCAAAGATTGTGATCTCCGCCGCACGTCTGTGCGGCTAGTGTGCTCATTGCTGTTCTTCCAGGATCTTGTTGCGCGTACAGGGGTTGCCCGCACACGCGCCGATCGACCTCCAGGGCAGGTTCACCCCAATGACGCTCACCCACCGGCTTCGAGACCTTCAAGGTTGGCGGGATCGATTAGCGCTATGTCTTCGTGCCACGCGACACCCGTGCGAGTGTTCCGTGCAATTTGAACCAAAGAACTGACGATCATGGAGCGCCCTACTTTGGTGTCGTAGCTCGTAGACGTCCACTGAATGGTCCAGAATTGGGGAACTTGATTCGAAAGGATTAGATCCACCTTCTTGCCGACTGATTCCGGATCAGAAATGTCTAATAGCTCAAGGTCATACGAGCTAATCAAGACATCCGTCATATACTGGGTCATACAGATAACGCCGACCTTGCTTAGAAGCTTCGACGTAGAATTCCATACCTGCGGCCAAGCGTGCTTAATTCGGCGCCAAATCGTGTAGAAAAACTCCAACAATACGTCGTCGCTATCAAACTCTCGGACCTTGGTCTGCTGTATCACGCCAATTGACGCTTCGATCGCGGCCGGCACTACTACTCTTTGCGCTTCCGGCGTCAGGGGCCAAGAGATCATACCTCGAAAAGGGCTGTCGTCTTCATCGTTCACGAGGCCAACAAAACCAACATTGGGATTGAGGGCGAGACGCGCTGTCGTCAACCGGGTTTTTAGCGCCTCATCTTCGTAGTGGAGCGCAAGCGCTCGAATGTGGTCCAGCGACACTTTAGAAGCTTTATTGTTGATAACAAGAAATTGAAACGCCTTTTCGGCGTCGTCGGCGCCCAAAACCGCAACCACGTTAACATTCAGCTCTGGTGAAAACTGATTCATACCCAACAACCGATGTTGACCGTCAATAATCAGACCTGGCTTTTGAACGCCTTCCGCTGTTTCGAACTCGATGATTGAGACCGAGTCGAATCCCTGCACCGCCGTAACAGAGTTCGGGGGTAGGTCCAGGGTCAGTATGACCGATGTCGGAATCGTGTTTCGGGGGTCTTTTTCCAGGAAGCGTTCGATCGCTTTTACCTTTGCCGGACTCATGCGACGCTGGGGCGCGCCCGGTTCGTCCTCAAGGCGGCGAATGTCGGACCAGAGGAGCACGTCGCTCACCGGCGCATGGAAAATGCAAAAAGTCGGAGCGCCCTCAGAGTGCTGCTGCACGACACGCAGACATTCATAGCGAAAGTGTCCCATTAAATTATCCCTACCGAGTGATTTGCTAAATTGAAGAAGTCACCTACGTCGTCAGTGTCACAGATCCGGACGTCATGCCAGGGCCCAATCTTGAGGAATGCCTTTTTTAGAGAGATCCTCTCCTCAATTGCCACCGCTTGGGCGGCGCGATAGTGCAACGCAAATTTTAGCTCGCCGGTAATCGATTTCATGCCTTCCTCCGAAGGTGACATCCCAATAGCAACCGAATGTATCGAGGGTATCACCCATGTTGCAAAATCCTTCTTGCGAGACCCATTGCATACCTTGCAGGCGGGTAGAAGATTGTCGACATTAGTGTTGCCACCGTAGTTCCTAGGCCATATGTGTTCGCACGTATATCTGTGACCAACATCCGCATCGGCAAAGTCGAGACCAATTCCGCACATGTAACATCGTGGATGCCGTTCCTCCGACCACTGACGCATTCGCCTCTGAAGACCTGGAGGAAAAGCCTCTTTGGCGGCGGTTACGGCCCTTTCAGAAAAGCGATAGAAGGAATCCAGGAGCAGCGTGGGGAGCCCTATTGAATCCCGTAGATACGATCGAAATTCTATTCGAAACTGAGGGTCACTCATATCGAATTCGTCGGCATACGAAACACCTGCCTTGACGATTCGCTGAGTAAGTGAGACGGCTCCCAGTTGACGATAGAAATTTACAAGTTCATCGGCGCGTCCAGTGGATCGCAGCGCCTCTTTGAGCGTAACCCATGCGTTTGTAGCGAATATATTGTGGTTTACGTAATGGCAAAGTATTTCGCCGTCGGTAACGCCGTGGGCAATCATGTCGTTTGGCTGATCCTGGACAACAATGCGCTCGTCGTCCCAATTTCTGCGGCTGGGTGGAAAGTCGCTTCGCACTCTATTCTGCCATGCCTCTGCCAGGCGTTTCGGAGAAACAAGCCTAATTGCGGCAACATCGCGCGGGGATCTCGGAGATTGACGACCGCTCCGTGCAACGTGATGCAACATAGTGCAACGCTCTTTTCCCTTGCGGACATGCGGTGACGAGAAGTAGCATATTGAGAAGAACCGCAACATGCCGGTCGAAATTAAGGGCGAGCAGTACTTCACCAACACGGAAGTGTCTGAGGAACTTGGAGTTAGCCGACAAACTCTATGGCGCTGGCGGGAGAAGGGTCGGATACCGACAGGCTTGCGCTATCGAACCCGCCAGGTTCTTTTCACACGAAGCGAAGTCGAAGCGATCAAATTGTTCGCTAATCACTTGGAGCCAATTGAATTGGGCGGCGGCGGGGTAAAGCAGCTCGGACTCTTCCGAGGTGGTTCCCAGCAGGAGCAATCATGAACGATCAAAAGAAAAAAGCTGTGGTCTTGCTGAGCGGTGGTCTCGATTCAGCAACAGTGCTCGCTATTGCAAAGGCAGAATCGTTTGACGTGTACGCGCTCTCGTTCTCGTATGGACAGCGTCATCTGTTGGAACTGGAATCGGCAGGACGCGTCGCCAAGGCGTTGAAGGTCGAAGACCACAAGATCGTCTCGTTTGATCTGCGCGCCTTCGGCGGGTCGGCGCTGACATCTGAATTGAGCGTCCCGAAAGGGCGAGATGTCGCAGAGATGTCGAGTGGCATCCCGATCACCTACGTGCCAGCACGCAACACTATCTTCCTTTCCTTCGCATTGGCCTGGGCGGAAGTATTGGGCGCGAGTGACATTTTCTTAGGTGTAAACGCCCTGGACTATAGCGGCTATCCTGATTGCAGACCCGAATTTATCGAGGCGTATGAGCGGATGGCCAACCTCGCCACAAAAGCGGGGGTCGAAGGCCGGCAACAACTAAAGATTCACGTCCCGCTGATCTCTATGTCCAAAGCCGAGATCATCCGCAAAGGTCTCGCCTTGAGCGTTGATTACTCCCTGACAAGCAGTTGTTACGATCCCTCATCTACCGGCGTGCCGTGTGGCCTTTGCGATTCATGCCTACTCCGCCTGAGGGGATTTGAGGCCAACGGATTGACCGACCCGATCCAAAATAGAGAGGTTGAGCCGCTGCCCCAATGACTTACTCAGTGAAGGAAATCTTTTATACCTTGCAAGGGGAAGGATGCCAGACCGGGCGCGCGGCGGTATTTTGCCGATTCTCTGGCTGCAATCTTTGGTCGGGCCGGGAGAATGATCGATCGAGTGCGATCTGCCAATTCTGCGACACGGATTTCGTCGGTGTTGATGGGCACAGCGGCGGTAAGTTCTCCACGGCGGACTTGTTAGCCGATGCCATCGAAGCAAAGTGGCCACGGCAATCCGACAGGTCGCGCTTTGTTGTGTGTACCGGCGGCGAGCCCCTTCTCCAACTGGACGACGCCCTTATCGACGCACTTCACAAGCACAAATTTGAAATTGCGATTGAGACCAACGGGACGGTCTATGTGCCGAAGGGTGTGGACTGGGTGTGTGTGAGCCCGAAAGCCCACGCTGAATTGATCGTGCGCTCGGGCGACGAACTGAAACTGGTATACCCGCAGGCCGACGCCTCACCTGACAAATATCGTTCTCTCAGATTTCGCCACTTCTTTCTCCAGCCAATGGACGGTCCTGAACTGCGTCGCAACACCCAACTCGCACTGGACTACTGTTTGGCTCACCCGCAGTGGCGCTTGAGTTTGCAGACCCACAAGCAACTCGGAATTCCGTAGGAGAAACACTATGGAGATTTTCAAAGACTTCACGATCGAGGCCGCACATCATCTACCGAACGTCCCAGCTGGGCATAAATGCGGCAGACTCCATGGCCACAGCTTTCGCATTGAGCTGCATGTCCGCGGACCAATTGATCCGGCCATGGGCTGGGTGATCGATTTCGCGGACATAAAGTCGGCCTTCAAGAAAATCGAGGACGCCATAGACCATCGATACTTGAACGAAGTGGCGGGCTTGGAAAACCCTACCAGTGAAAACCTCGCAAGATGGATCTGGGACAGGGCATCACCTGCATTGCCTCTTCTCTCGAGGGTCGTCGTCAGAGAAACTTGTACTACCGGTTGCGTCTATGAAGGCGGGGAACGCTGATGCACGACGTACAGAGCCTCTCCGACACCAGGGAAATACCGATAGACCGCGTTGGCGTCTGCGACCTGAAATACCCGATCATCGTCATGGACCGCGAGAATCGCAACCAGTCAACCACAGCGCGGCTCTCGCTGTCTGTGAATCTCCCCCGCGAATTCAAGGGCACACACATGAGCAGGTTTATCGAAATCCTGAATGCCCATCGCCGCGAGATTACGATGCGGACGTTGCCGACAATACTCCAAAAGTTGAAAGACCGACTTGACGCGCAGAGCGCGCACATTGAAGTACAGTTCCCATATTTCCTTGAACGCTCTGCTCCAGTGTCCGGAGCTCGCGCATTGATGGATTACGAATGCGTCTTCACCGGCGAGATGAATGGCGCAACATCGGACTTTGTTCTCGGAGTGCGCATTCCCGTTACAAGCCTCTGTCCGTGCAGTAAGGCGATCAGCGAGTACGGGGCCCATAATCAGCGGGGCTACGTGACTGTCGAGGTGCGGAGTCGTCCGAGCGAGGGCGCGATGCCCGAACTTGTATGGATAGAAGAACTTGTGGAATATGCGGAGGGTTCTGCGTCCGCACCCCTGTACCCCTTGCTGAAAAGGGAAGACGAGCGTCACGTAACAATGCAGGCTTACGACAACCCTGCCTTCGTGGAAGATGTCGTTCGTGATGTCGCGATTCGACTTCAAAGCGATGAGCGGATCGTTTGGTTTAGGGTGCACGCTCTCAACCAGGAGAGCATCCACAATCACAATGCCTTCGCGCAGATCGAGTGGTCGCGGCCCCGATAAACTGCGGCCTCAGATTCTGAGCCACAATGGTAGTTTCCAGTTTTGGGAAAGCGCTAAACTGTCAGAGGAGCACGTTCTTGCCGCGCGCAGTTAATTTGATCGTAAGCTGTACGAATCGGAAGCGATTTGTAGGGCCGCCCGAGACCGCCGTTCGCGGCATCGGCGGGGCGAGTCTTGCCGAAAGACTGAAACTTTGGAAGACGAATTTGCGCACGGTTGCGATCACCGAGTATTTCGCCGCCGATCTCTACATGGGTGACCATTGGTCGGTAGTCCGCAGCATCCCGGCGGAGGCAGAGCAATCTGGACTAAAGGTTCACACCTGGATCTGTTCAGCCGGTTATGGCCTGATCGGACCCACGACCCCGATCAAGCCGTACAGGGCCACGTTTACGCGAGGCGAAACGGACTACGTCGGCTCCGGACTGCCCGACGAAAACTCGGCTCTCGACCGCTGGTGGCGCGGTGTTTGCAGTTATCGTTTCCAAAAACATACGGGCGAACCTCGCACGATTAGCGCCCTCGCAGCCACCTTTCCGCGCACGCCGATGGTGGTTGCCCTGTCAGCGGACTATTTAAAAGCTGTCACGCCCGAAATGGAGGGAGTCCTGGAAAGCCTGTACTTCAGGGAACACCTCACAATCGTCTCCTGTGGAACGCAGCGGGATCATCCAGTTTGGAGGGAAAACCTACTCCCTTGCGACGCATCATTGGCAGGAACTCTTGGGGGAGCACTTACATCGCTAAACGCGCGCGTTGTGCGTCGCTTATTCCAGAGCCTCAATCAAAGGGAGCCTACGGTACAAGCATTCGCAGAAGCGGCGACAGCCATTGGCCGCGGGAATTCGCCCGTTGTTGTCCCCCGGGTTTCAAAAACTGATTCTGATATCGCCAAGTTTATCCAACGCCATCTTTCGCAAGTCCCGGCCTGCAGCAAGACAGTCTTGCTGCGTGAATTTCGCGGCCAGGGGCAGGCGTGTGAACAAAAGAGGTTCGGAAAGATCTATTCGAAGGTTCGGATGGAGATCGATTTGAATGCCTAGGCTCCCACGAATCATACGGCGGCGGGCCTTGCGCGTTGAGCAATGCAAGGGACATCCCCTCTACCTCTTCTGCCTGACCGGCGACGAAATCCTTAGTCTGGCTGACATCTCGCGCGTCTCGCGGGACGATGCCGGCACCTTGATCGGATACCAGCGGGCTGAGGTAAAGCGACATGTTCAGGACATCGTTGACTATTTGAACAGCGATCAAGTGCTTTTCCCAAACTCGATCATCCTTGCGGTTTCCTCCCGCGTCAAGTTCATTGGCGGCCGAGGACCACGAATCGGTGACGGATTAGTCGTCTCGGGGACTCTGGAAATTCCGGTGCCGCGCGACAAAGAACGGAAACCAGCCTGGATCGTTGACGGACAGCAGCGCGCCTTGGCGATCTCAAAATCGAAACGTCGCAGTCTCCCGGTGCCCGTTAATGCGTTCGTCGCTGATGATATTGAGATCCAGCGCGATCAGTTCCTGCGGGTAAATAACACCAGACCGCTCCCACGCGGACTTATCACGGAACTCCTGCCGGAAGTCTCCACGCCACTTCCTGCAAACTTGGAGGCAAAGAAGATCCCGTCCGCGATTTGCGAACTCCTGAACAGCAACGAGCACTCGCCGTTCTATCAGTTGATCCGGCGTGCATCACTTTCTAGCGAAAGCAAGAAGAACGCGATTATTTCGGACACTTCGATCATTACGATAATCCAAGAAAGCATTTCCTCGCCTTCCGGATGTCTCTTTCCGTATAGGAACCTCGCAACGGGTGAGACGGATTTCGATGGCATTTGGAAGATCCTCCTTGCCTACTGGACCGCGGTCAAGTCCACGTTCCCGGACGCGTGGGGTAAGCCGCCTGGCAAGAGTCGACTGATGCATGGAGCCGGCCTTCGCGCGATGGGCCGCCTCATGGACCGGG
>Ga0206991_10345_pt1 | contig 12963 bp, 10 predicted proteins | sample Alteio_BWMinCont_9_FD_153286 | JGI IMG/M metagenome (GOLD analysis project Ga0206991, IMG submission 153286) | Enriched cells from forest soil in Barre Woods Harvard Forest LTER site, Petersham, Massachusetts, United States -... | ecosystem: Environmental > Terrestrial > Soil > Temperate forest >...
GCGCAATCGATTTCGAAGCCGAAAAGGACCGCCTAAAGGATGTTCTGCCGCTTGATAAATATACTCCAATCGTAGTCTATTGTGGAAGTAAGGATTGCCATGCCTATGAGCCTTGCGCTCAAGTTATCATGAATATGGGGTACCCGAACGTCAGTTACTACGCGCTGGGTATTAGCGGCTGGAAGGAACATGGTGAAAAAACGGAAGCGGCAGAAGCCATGTCACGCCGGAATTAGAAATTAAGTAACGTCTCACTTCAAAGTGTGCCTTACAGCGCGGGTGCGGTGTCTGCGTGCGACCGACACGGTCGCGTTACAATGGGTGAGACGTTACAAAAATTACGAACGAACAGCGTCGGCGAAAAGTCGCCGGTATTATCGTTTAGGTCGGATGAAATATTAACTTTACGTCGGCGCTAATTCCTGAAACGGCGTGTCGTGCGGCAGCGGGACCTCGAGGTCGAAGTTCATGCGCTGGACTCTGGCCGGCACTCCTGCCTCTATAGCCATGCCGAATTCGTTATGATCCTGATACTCGACATCGTGCTGGCTTGGCCGTAAATGCGCGGCCTTGAAGGATCCGTCTGGATTGTGAGAGATCACAAAGGCTTTCCAACCGCCCGCAGTAACGTACGCGCGCCCGATCTCTATTTTTGTCGCCATGAACGTTGTCTCCCTTAACGACAGTAACGGAAGGACTGAGGACTAAGGACTGAGTTGTTAAGGTGTTTTTTCTTTTACCTGAGTCCTTCAGTTTAATGCCTCAATCCTCTTGGCATATTCCGCTTCGGTAATTCGGCCTGCTTTCAGGTCCTCATCGAGAAGCTGAAGTACAGCCTCTCTGGACTTCATGCTGGACGCGATCGTTGCCTTGCTTTTGTCATTCACCGCCTTGGCCTCTTCCATTGATTCATAAAAGAGCTTTCGAAGCGCAGCGTGATCCAATTGTCCGTTGCTTTCAAAGTAACGGTTGATGGCCTTTCCCAGAGCCCATGTGGTCGCAAATGCCGACGTTGCGCCGACGACGCTTCCCAAGCCCGGAACGACGTTTAACAGGCTGTGCACGGCCATGCGCATGCCTGTGGCACCAGCGATTCCTCCAATCAGGGATCGGGCGGCTTTACGGTCGACTTTGTGCCCCCAGTATTGGCCGATGTCGTGAATGAGCTTGGTCTGCACAGAAATGACAAGAAGGTCCGTAACGATCGAAAAAATGGGCAGGGGAAAGGCGCCTGTCACGGCACTCAAAATCGAATACTTTAAGATTTCGTCGTTGACCTTCTTTTCGCGTTCGGTGGGGTTGGGCAGCGGATTGATATGCTCCAACCAAAACGTATCCCTGGCTTCCGCATACATTCGACCTAGCAGAGTCGATTTTTCGTCGGATATTTTCAACCCGGTCCGAATGTGTTCAAGCAGTTTTGCCTTCGTTTCCGAACATTCGCCATCCATGTGAGCCAGACAGTATGCGGCATTATAAGTCCGCTCCCTAGCCTCACTCGATGTGATTTTCAGAAGCTGCTCATCCAGATCTATTTTTTCGTCCTCAAGATACTGCAGTGTCCGGATTGACGGATGCAAGATTCCATCGAGAGACTCTTGCAGCGCTAATTTGTCGTCAGGTCTCAGCGTTCCTTCGGCTTTGGCGAGGCAAACCAGTACGCGCAGGCTGGCCGCGGCCTCCGCCATGTCAATAGGTTCCACCCGTTGAGTATCATCCAACTTTTTTGTTTCTGTGGTCGCAGCGGAGGGTTGCTCCAACAAAGTATTCGTGCTCATGTTTAATGTCTCCTTAGTTGAGCCGTTATTGCCGCAATGAGAGCTTATGGCTCCTCAAGATTTATACTTCATTACGAAATGCACGCGATTTCGATGCCAATAATATTAATATTGCTGGAAGTAATTAAGATCGATGGACTTATGAATGAGATTCAGCGTATGTACTAGAGAACTACAACCATTCGGGTATTGGAGGGGTAATCAGTTTTCGTACAATGCCCCGGTCCAACTGGCGATTTTCCGGAGACATTCGGAAAATCCACCTTTTATGTTGGACCGGGGAACCGGAACTTTTACTCTTCCCGATGCTGATGGTGTATGCGCTGAATTGTACCGTCACGATAATCGTTATCGTACATAAATATTGTGGGTTCTACAAAACTCGTATCGCAGTTCTTTTCGCAGGTATCGCATTTCTTTTCACATTTAGTATCGCAGTTGGCGACGCCGGCAGGTGCGTTGCAGGCCGTCAGACGCCACACCTTTCTTTCTGGCCCAATACATACCTCTTTGGTCCGGGTCTCATACACGGCGGGAATATCAATCCGGCGCTTTGACTCTGGTTTCACACAAACGCGCTTTTCGACCGTCGTATACTCAGCCGGAATAACTTCGGTGCGTGTGTCGCAGGGTTTCACACAGACGCGTTTTTCAACCGTCTTGAACTCGGCCGGAATTACTTCGGTGCGGGTACTGCTGGGTTTCACACAGACGCGCTTTTCAACCGTCTTGAACTCAGCCGGGACGACTTCGGTGCGTGTACTGCGCGGTGTCACACAGACGCGCTTTTCAATCGTCTTGAACTCCGCTGGAATAATTTCGGTGCGCGTGCCGCAGGGTTTCACACAGACGCGCTTTTCAACCGTTTTGAACTCCGCCGGAATAACCTCGGTGCGCGTGCTACGCGGCTTCACGCAAACTTGCCGTGTGCAGGTCTCGTATGATGCGGGAATTGTAACGAGAGCTACGCATTTGCCCTTACGCTCTTTCTCGTCTGCCGAGACATTCACATTGTCGCAGTCTACGTTTTGCCATTCGGTTCGACTGGGGCATTTCATCACCTCGTACGATTCCGTCTTGTATACGGCTGGAATCTCGATACAGCGCGTACTTTCCGGCTTACAGCATACCTGTTCCGTGCGAGTCTCATATTCGGCCGGAATCTCGATACAGTGCGTACTTTCCGGTTTACAGCATACCTGCTCCGTGCGAGTCTCGTAAACGGCCGGAATTTCGATACAGCGCTTGCTTTCCGGCTTACAGCATACTTGTTCTGTGCGAGTTTCATATTCGGCCGGAATCTCTATACAACGCGTACTTTCCGGCTTACAACATACCCGCTCCGTGCGAGTCTCGTAAACGGCCGGAATTTCGATACAGCGCTTGCTTTCCGGTTTACAACATACTTGCTCCGTGCGAGTCTCGTATTCAGCCGGTATTGTTTCGTATCTGCAACTTTCCGGCTTGCATAGGACCTCTTCACTGACCGTCTTGAACTGGGGTGGAGTGGTAATCAGACACCAGACTTCGCCTGGTCTGGCGTGTTCTGGGTGGTCTCCTCCGTTATATGGGACATCCTCCGTTGCCCCCAAGCTTGTGCCGCCAATAAGTCCGATTACACATAACAGCAAGCAAAACATCTTGTTGTCTTGCATCGCGCACCTTCCTTTCTAAAGTAACGGCCGATTTTTCGGCTCCTATTAACCAGTGATTCAACAAACACAAAATTCGTGAGGTTCAACCGCACTCACGAATTTTCATGCGCACGCTAAACAAATTGCGGACCATTTTAGTTTGCCTCGATAAAAATCTATGTGTATGTAAGGATGATCGAATGGTTGCCGTAGAATTCTGTACCGAAATGAACGAAATCAGGGCATCTACACCGGGATTCGGTCGATCACAATTAGCATTCATAACGAGATAAAAGCTCGTCATTGCGTTGCATAAGTTTTTGCGAATTGGCATCCAAATAGCATAAAAACAACTTATGACAAATCAGAGGTATAAAAGGGGCGTGCGCGATCGGGCCATGAAAAGTCAGAAGAAACGGAATAAACGCCATCATCCAATGTGGGCTCGTTCAATGGTTGAGGCATGCGTTCCACGGCATTCGCAAACGCGGGAAATTGAGAAAGGAGATCCTACATGTCACGACTTTACTGGTTGGTATTGAGTATCGCCATACTCGCGGCCTTCGCGTTCTGCCTGAAGTGGTTTGGAATTGCCGCGACGAATGACGTGAAAAACGACAAGATTAACGTCGAACTTACGGTCGATAAGGGCCGAGTAAAAGAAGATGCCGCGACGGCGACATCGAAAGCCCAGGAGTTAGGCCGCAAGACGAAAGAGGAGGTTCGGGAAGTTGCCAAGAAAATCGAAAACCTGACGGAGAAGCACGGGATTCATTTGGAGCTTGATACTAAGACCGTCGAACTCGAACAAGGCGCCAAAATCGAGGTCGGTGTTACTCGCAGCGATGGCGAACTGAACCTGTTGCAGCTTGGGCTAATACCTTCTTCAGGCTCCGATCTGCTTGTCTCTGGTGGGCTGTTTAACGTCGGTGAATCGGTCTGTAGAATCACTATCGAAGCTCCCAAAGGCGCTCGAAGCGGAAGCATCAGGATTGTCGCCGATAACTCGTCGGAATTGTTGACGGTGACCGTAAAACCGTAGCAGTTCAAGCAATCGGCTTCGCGTGCGCGGACGGAGACACTGCATGAGCTACTCATTACTTGGATCCATTATTTTTGTTTTGGACCTTTTCGCAATCTTTAGCTTGTTGGTTGGCTATGGTTCGACGGGCCACAAGGTGTTTTGGGTCGTTATGATACTCTTGCTGCCGGTCATCGGAATGCTCCTATATTATCTAATAGGCCGGAGCCAGGTTGACGCCTGACAGTGCGATCAGCTCCTATCCGACCTTAGATCGCCCTACAGTCGATATCAGTCTGTGGGGCGATTTATTTTCATCCAATGTCGCCATATTACTAGCTTTAAATATATTTCGTGCTTCGCACGTGGTTTGCTTACTGAAACAATAGAAAGGGGGGCAATAACATGGTTACTAATCGACAATTGTTATGGACTCCAGTCGCCAGACTAGTCCGATATTGCACAGCATGTAATGCTACGTCGACATTTGTCTGGATGGACGGAACCAATGATTGGGTATGTGCCGGCAATCCCACATCACGCCGAGAAGGTTGTGGCAAGCGATTGCGGACCGCCTGCACTACGAAAAAGAAACTTTCAATCCGTATTGTTAAGCCGTGTCGTGCGTCCTATATCGTGAGCCGTTACTGAAAAACCCAGACATGAGACCTGGCACATGTGGCTGTTATGAATTCAGATATGGCCTTCGATATTCATATGGGAGTAAAAAGCAAGCGGGATGAATATATTTTTTTGTGGTTCTGCAACGTTCTGTGTGCCGGACACTTACAAGTTGTTTCGAATATAACGACGAATTGGCAAACGGCTCGCATCATTGCTGTATTGCGCGTTGCGAAAGGAGCTTCCATGGGGTTGAGCAAGATTATGCACAACGATCCAGCCCTTACTGGGCCGGATAAAGTTGTACTGGAGGCCCTAAAGCTGATGGCATCCAAGACAGCCGGTGCCGTGATTGTCGCCAGTGCCGAGATGAAAGTTCAGGGCATCTTTACCGAATGCGATAACGCGCGGCGCGTCACATTGTTGGAACGAGATCCGAAGGCAATCACGCTGGCGCAGGTCATGACCGCACCGGTGGTTACCGCCGCCATTGATTCATCGGTCGACGACGCGCTTTCAACGATGGTTCGAAATCGTTTCGGCTACCTTCCAGTGGTCGACGCGGATCACCGCATCGTCGGTATTGTTTCAGTGCGAGACATGCTGATGCGCCGCATTGGCGAGAAGGAAGCCGCATTGCAAACGCTCGAAGCTTTTGCGTCGGCTGGCGGACCTGGATGAAGCTTTATTCAAAATTTGTAGTCTAGTAAAGGAGAGCGTGGCATGATCACCTTTAAAACCATTTTGCTTACGACCGACTTCTCGGCCTACTCGGATGCCGCAATACCTTATGCTGGAGAACTGGGGCGCAAATACAGCGGCACGATCCGATTGCTCCATGTTTTTGACGACATGCCGCCGGCTCCAGGTATTGGAAGTGAGATATATATGCCCTTTGACTGGATCGATGCTGCCCGTAAAGAGCGTCTGGCGCGGCTGGCCAATCTGGTTGAAAAAATCAGTATGGACGAAAAGGTTGAGGTCCAGCCGCGTCTGCGTGAGGGTATCGCGCATCAGGGCATCGTAGACGAAGCCAAAGAATGTCATGCCGACTGCATTGTCATCGCGACGCATGGACGAACAGGCATTCCACATTTTCTTTTCGGTTCCATCGCCGAGAACGTCGTGCGCCGGAGTACTTGTCCGGTGCTGACCATCAGACCCGCCAAGATCGAAATCGATAAAACTCCTGTTAAGGACTTGGAAATGGTGCAACATTGCCCCGCTTTGTAAGGCTGGGACGCGCTCCATAAACGCTACGAGACCCTCATTTGAGAGGCTTGAACATGAAAAAGTACCTACTTCCATTGGTGACAATGTTTGTGACTGCTGGGATTGCCGGATGCGGCGACACAGACACTTCAACTACCATTAAGAAACAATCCACAATTGACAGTGACGGGAATGAAAAGACCAAAATCGAGACAAAGACTGAAACTAAGGCGCCAAATGGTGATTCGACTACAACGAAAGAAACAAAAGAGACGAAGATAGAAATCAAACATAACGACTAAAGCCGCTCGTTATTCCGGAGTAGGGCCGCCTGAAACGATCGGGATTACACTGGACGCCGGTTGTTCGTCAGCGTGCAGCATCTCAAAATAAACTCCGTGCAACTCCAGCAATTGCCGATGCGTTCCGTGTTCAAAGATACGTCCGTGCCGAAGCACATATATCTGATCCGACTCTGCCACCGTGTCCATGCGATGAGTGACGAGGATGATCGTCCGGTTGCCCTTCAGGCTGTGCAACATGTGCATCAGCATCGTTTCCTGCTGCGGATCGAGCGCGCTGGTGGGTTCGTCCAGGACCAGGATCGGCGCCTGCGTTAGAAGCGCGCGGGCAATCACAATGCGCTGGCGCTGTCCGGCCGAAAGATTTTGCCCCGCCTCGGCGATTTGCGTCTCGTAGCCCTGCGGTAGCGATTGAACGAGAAGGTCAACCCCCGCCTGCGACGCCGCGGCGAGCACCTCTGCGTCGCTCGCCTGCGGTCTGCCGTAACGGATATTTTCCCAGATCGTCCCCGGCATGACTGCATAATCCTGCGAAACGACGGCGATATGCTGGCGCAGCGACGCGAATGAAAGGTGCCGAAGATCCGCACCGTCGAGCAGAATCCGGCCGGAACTTGGATCGTGGAGTCGCGACAGGAGTTCGAGTAGCGTGCTTTTTCCAGCGCCGCTGACTCCCACAAAGGCGACCATGGTGCCCGCCGGAATTTCGGCACTCAAGCCACACAGCGTCGCGCTCTCGCCTTTTTCGTATGTAAACCAAACCTTATCGAGCGTCAGATTGCGCGGCTTCGCGGGCAGTTGCCGCGTTTGGCTCGATTCAACCACTACTGGAAACTGGTCCAGAATCGCGTAAACGCGTTCCGTGGCGGCGATCGACCCTTTGACTCGCGCGCCGAAACCAAACACGAGCGACAACGGTTCCTGGATCTGATTGAAGTACGCAATAAACAGCAGCAGGTCTCCGCCGGAAATCGTATGCGTGTTCGGATTTGAACCGGGACTCAGCACCAAGTACGCACCCACAGCGAGAATCGAGACCTGGCCTAGTCCGAATAGCGTCTGTACCACAAATGGATATAGATTCTCCTGCCAGTTCAGCCGCAGCGCCGCGCCCACGCTCAGCGATTGCGCATCCTCGAAGCGTTCTTCCTCGTGGCTCCGGCGCGAAAACAACTGTGTGATCTTCAGCGCCGCAAGCGAACGCTGAAATATCGTAATCATATCCGCGTCCACTTGCCGGGATTCGTCCGTACGCCGCTTGATGCGCCGCCCGAAATACCAGTTGGCTACTGCAAGGAACGGAGCGAGAGAAATAACGAAGAGCGTTAGCGGCACGTTACGGGTCAGCATCACGGCTACGTAACAAATCAGTTTCGCGGACGCCTGCAAACTCATGAGCACCGTGTCGAAAACGCCATACGGTCCGTACGTATCGTTGGTTAATCTAAAGATTGCATCACCCTGCGCGTGGGTCTTGAAGTAAACGCTCCCGAGGTGCTGTATGTGGCTGAATAGGTCGCGGCGCACGCGTTTGGTGGTGCTGTATTTGACGCGTAAACCTACCATTGTGCCGCACAGCGACAGACCGTCCTGAAGCAGCTTAATCACAAAAAATGCCGCGACGATGAACGCGATGCCCGCGGCCCGATTGTCTCTGCATAAATAGCGCACAAGGCCAGTCAACGTTTTTCCAGTAAGGCAATCGATCAACAGTGGCAGCGGCCATGCGGCGATGGTGCTCAGCCCAACCCCCAACGTAATCAGAACGACAAGCACGAGGATCCAGCGAAATTCCTGTAGAACATAGCTGAGGGTGCGACGATAGAAATGCATGGCATTTCCGATGAGGGCCTACTTAATTGGACGCAAACCTTGTGCATATCCTTATAGTATTTTTTAAATCATTATATTTAGCTGTCGGCACCCCGTTTGCGTTCCGCTAGCTCCTAGTTCTGGCAATGGAAATGGACTCAATGGAAATGGACTGAGGAACTGGGCGACTTTAATGCAGGACACCGAAACAAATAACGAGCAGAATGGAGTCGGCGACGCGCGGTACGAATCGTCTGTCCGCACCAGGTGCAGTTCCCGGATACTGCCCGAAAACACTCAATCCAACTACCAAAGATGGAAGGTCTTTAAGCGCTTCGTGGGCTGGGTGCGACCGCATTGGAAATGGCTGACGTTTCTGTGCATATGCATGGTCGTCAATCAGGCACTGGTCGTGGTGATGCCCCTGAGCTTTGGATGGGCGTTCGATAGCATCCTTCCGTCGCACAACGCCCATGCCTTGAATCTTCTCGCGCTGGGATTGTGTGCGTTTCTCATTATCCGCTCGATCACAATGTATCTGGAGCGCGAGACCGCGGCGCTCGTTGGTTCGCTGGTAGTGCGAGACGTGCGCAAACAAATGCACGGGCATTTGCTGAATATGTCGCTGCGCTTCCTCGACAACTACCAGGTAGGACGCATTGTCTCCCGCGTGCTGGGCGACACCGAATGCGTTCGCGCGCTGCTGCTCAGCGGTTTTGTGAATGGCTCCGCCAGCCTCGTCCGCCTGATTTTCATTCTCGCGACGTTGATAGCGATCGACTGGCGCACGACCGCAATCAGCTCATTCACGGTGCCTATTTTCTTGTTCGGCTTCTGGCATTCCGCCAATAAGTTGAAACCCGCGTACCGGCAACTCAACGACGACAACACCTTGCTCTCGGCCTGCGTTAACGAAACGTTCTCCGGTATGCGCGTAGTCAAGACGTATCGCGGCGAGCGCCGCGCGAATCTCGATTTTGTCATGCGTCTGCACGCGCTGCTGCGCCGCCATCTCTTCGTCTGCCGTACGCAGCATCTCATTACCGTTTTCTGGGAAGCCACGGCCTGCATCAGCGTCATCGCCATGCTCTGGTACGGTGGTCACCGGGTGCTGGAAGGTAGCATGACCATCGGCGAGCTCGTCGCTTTCTACGGTCTGCTCGGCCAGTTGCACGGTCCGATCAACGATCTGATCGCCTTGAACGCGACCCTGCAGCCGGCGATCGCATCTATTGAAAACCTGGATGTGATTCTCGAACAGCAACCGGAAATCACCGATCGCGCGGATGCAATCGCGGCGAAACGGCTTAATGGCCAGGTTGAGGTCAGCAACGTCGATTTCTCGTATATCAAAAATCAGTCAGATCACTCCAAAACCCGCCAACCAAAGACACTCGACAAGATCGCCTTCCAGGCAAAGGCTGGTGATTGTATCGCGATTGTGGGTGCATCGGGATCTGGAAAAAGTACATTGATCAACCTGCTCGCCAGGCTATACGACGTCGATCACGGCTGCATCCGGGTGGATGGCGTCGATATCCGCAAATACCGGATCCAGAGCTACCTTTCGAACATCGCCGTCGTGTTGCAGGAAAATTTCCTCTTCAAGGGTTCGTTCCGCGACAACATCCGGTATTCACGTTGGGCCGCCCGCGAAGAAGAGATCGTTTCGGCAGCGAAGATGGCCGGCGCGTGGGAGTTCATCTGTGCCAGGCACGAGGGCCTGGACAGTGCGTGCGGCGAGAACGGTTTCTCGCTCTCTGGCGGACAGAAGCAGCGCATCGCATTGGCGCGTGCAATTCTGGCCAAACCGTCCATTTTGATACTCGACGAGGCCACCAGTGCGCTCGATACACACACAGAAAAACAGGTTCAATTGGCGCTCGATACCGTTATGGAAAATTGCACGACATTCATCGTCGCGCACCGGCTCTCCACGATCCGCAACGCCGATAAGATACTCGTGATGCATGACGGTATGATCGCGGAATGTGGAACGCATTCCGAACTGCTCAGTCGCGGCGGCGCATATGCGAGCATGCATCATGCACAGTTCTCAGATACACCGCCAGAACCTTCCGAAATAACGATAAAATCGGAATCAGAACCGACGATAAACCTTGATCTGGTTCACCGATGACCATCGCCAGCGCTGTTCGCAATTGCTCGGCGTTGGCCGGATAAGAGTCCTATGGCTTTTTCTCCTTTGCTCCCATAGAGTCGACGCTTGGACCGGTAAGTTGTTTACGTTGTGCGGTTCCATGAAAGTCAATCCGTACAGTGTGAACAACTTTGTCGTTTTTCAATTTAATATAATTGTCCTGTCTTATTCCATCCATCCAGATTGCGGTTTCGTTTATCGAGTGGCGCTGTGTCACCGAAATTCGATACTCGGTATCCCAGTACCGATAAGATAACGTGTACTCGCTCCATTCTGATGGAACACACGGTTCCACATACAATTTGTCAGTCTCTACACGAAGGCCGAGCAGTGTCTCGATGATGATGCGATACATCCAGCCGGCGGACCCCGTGTACCAAGTCCACCCACCGCGGCCAATATGGGGTTCGATACCATATACGTCAGCCGCGATAACGTATGGTTCTACCTTGTATTTGGCGATGTCCTTTGGAGTTTCGCCGTGGCCGATCGGATTAATCAGCGAGAGAAGCTCCCACGCACGTTTTCGATCACCTTGTCTCGCGAACGCCATGATGACCCATAAGGCGGCATGTGTGTATTGCCCGCCATTTTCACGAACACCTGGGACGTACCCTTGAATATAACCGGGATCGAGCAGGGAGTTGCTGAACGGTGGATCGAACAAATGAATCAATTTGTCGGCTCGATCGACAAGCCGCTGATCGACAGAATTCATTGCCATGCGTGCCCGCGATGGATCGCCCGCACCAGAAATCACCGACCAGCTTTGTGGGAGAGAATCGATTTGACATTCTCTGTTTTCCGACGAGCCCAGTGGCTGCCCGTCATCGAAATATGCGCGGCGATACCAGCTTCCATCCCATGAGTGTTTTTCGATATTGCCTTTAAGTTCTGCCGCTTGATTCGAACAACGTTGTGCAAATTCCGAATTGCCCTTTGCAAGCGCTAATTTTGAAAATTGTGTCAGTACATCGAAAAGGAAAAAGGCCAGCCACACACTTTCTCCTTTGCCTTTTGCTCCGACCCGGTTCATGCCGTCGTTCCAATCTCCAGATCCCATGAGTGGGAGGCCGTGCGCACCAAACTGAAGTCCTTTCTCAATGGCCCGAGCGCAATGATTGTACAATGTTGCCGACTCCGCAGACTTCAGCGGAAGATCGTAATAAGATTCCTCGTCGGCATTTACCGGACGACCTTCGACGAAGGGGATTGACTCGTCGAGCACGCCGGTATCACCCGTTAATTCTACATATTGGCATACAGCAAAGGGCAGCCACAAATAGTCATCCGAAATGTGCGTCCGTATTCCGCGGCCTGAGGGTGAGTGCCACCAATGCTGAACGTCTCCCTCGGGGAACTGGTGGCGGGCAGCCAGCAACAAGTGCTGCCGTGTAAGTGTTGGGTGCGTGTGCAACAACGCGAGCGAATCTTGGAGCTGATCTCTGAATCCAAAAGCCCCGCCCGATTGGTAAAATCCGGTTCGTGCCCACATTCGGCAGGCTAGAGTCTGATATAAGAGCCACCCATTCGCGAGCAGGTTTACTTTTGGATCGGGCGTTTCGACATGAACGGCGCTAAGCGTTTCCTGCCAAAATTCACGAACCGCGGTCAATGCGTCGCGCGCACCAGCAACATTACAAAACCGAGTAAGCAGGTCTTGGACATCGCTGGCATCTTTTCCAATCCCCAAAACAAAGACGATTTCGTATGTCTGACCGGATCCCAGCGATAAGGGGATCTGCATTGCCGCGCACGGGTCCAGAGCGGTTCCCAGCTTGCCAGAAAGCCTGGTTCGGCCCATTGCGCCAGGGCTGGCCATCGTTCCATTCCGTCCCACGAACTCTGCGCGATCTCCCGTTATTGATCCCGATCGCTCAGTTGCGGCAACGAACGCGATTCGGCCTGGAAATTCGCTGCTGTATGGATTGCGCGCCAGGATTGCACCTGTTCTCAAATCCACTTCAGTAATAACGTGCATCTGACTTTTCGAACGAAGTTCTCCTAAAACCCATTCAAAATAACCGGAGATAGATAACCTGCGGGCACTTTTCGATAAATTTCTAAGTTTAACGTGAAAGAATTTTACCGGAGCATCCATTGCGACAAAGGTCGATAGTTCGGACCCAACGTCATTGGCACAGGTTTCGAACGTCGTGTAACCAAAGCCATGCCGGATAACGTATTTTGATGGGCCGCGCGCGGGTAGCGGAGAGGGCGACCAAAATATCCCACTATCCTCATCTCGGATATAGAGGGCCTCACCGGTGCCATCGCAAACGGGATCGTTACTCCATGGTGTCAACCGGTATTCGTGGCTATTCTCCAGCCAAGTATACGCACTGCCGCTCTCTGAGACAACCGATCCAAACGTTGGATTTGCCAGAACATTGATCCAGGGCGCCGGCGTCGTCCGATTCTC
>Ga0206991_10346_pt1 | contig 12887 bp, 15 predicted proteins | sample Alteio_BWMinCont_9_FD_153286 | JGI IMG/M metagenome (GOLD analysis project Ga0206991, IMG submission 153286) | Enriched cells from forest soil in Barre Woods Harvard Forest LTER site, Petersham, Massachusetts, United States -... | ecosystem: Environmental > Terrestrial > Soil > Temperate forest >...
ATGGACATGCGCGATGCTCCTTGAAGAATTGAATTTTGTAACGAACGATATATATTCGTCTGGACTTTGCCTGTCAACCGATATATTGTAACGTCAGGTAAATAATACAAAGGAGTCGCTTATGCGTGCGGGACGTCCGCGCCAGTTCGATATGGATGAAGCCCTCGACCAGGCACTGCACGTGTTCTGGGAAAAGGGCTATGAAGGCGCTTCCATGCCCGATCTGACGCGGGCGATGGGCATCAACCGCCCGAGCATCTATGCCGCATTCGGCAACAAGGAAAAATTATTCCGCACCGCCCTCAACCGTTATACGGACAAAGCGGTCAGATTCGCCGAGGAGCAACTGAACGCGCCCACGGCGCGCGCCTCCCTGGAGCGTTTCATGCGCGGCGTCGTGGAAGCCAGCACAGACCCGAAACATCCGCGCGGCTGTCTGCTCGTGCAGGGCGCGCTTGCCTGCGGTGAAGGCGCCGAGCCGATCCGCAAGGAATTAGCCGCCCGGCGCGGCCATATGGAAGTCATGCTGCGCAAGCGCTTCGAACGCGGCAAGAAAGACGGCGACCTGGTGAAAACGGCGGACGCCGCGGTGCTGGCGCGGTTCTTCGCCACGCTTATTCAGGGCATGGCCGTGCAGACCGCCGGCGGCGCTACCCGCAGGCAGCTGGAAGCTATCGTGGCCACGGCCTTCAATGCCTGGCCGCAGTAACTACGCCGATATTTTAAGCTGGGTGCCTTTATCCGGATCGGTTTTATAGTCGGCAAGCGTCTTTTGCATCTTCGTGAACATCTGCGACACTTTCTTGCTGATCATAGCAGTGTATTCCGGCGACCCGTCGTCGCCCACGGCGGATTTTTCCTCCCCGTTCTCCAACGCAGTAAATCCCGGCGACAGATTAACGCCGGCGCTTTTCGCATCGGCCGATGGCGGGGCGGGTTGGGGAGATGCAGATACCGCTTTGCCGCTAACGTTATCGACGGGCTTCGCTTTGGGAAACGCCGTTTTTGCAGCAACATTGGCGCCTGACTCCGCTGAAACGGAATTCGGCGCATTACCTGGCGGGGTCAGGCCTATTGCGCCTGTCCCCGCTTGTAAGGAAGAGATAGCCATGGCCGTATTTCCTTAGGCGGAAATCTGCACCTGGCTGGCCTGCTCGGTAGCGGTCTCAAAATCGTTGAACATGTTCTGCATGTCGCTGAACATCTGCGTCATCCAGTTGGCGCCGGTGGAAGCGCTCGCCGTGGCTGCCGCCGAATCATCCGCATCGGTGTCATCGCTTCCCGTCGTGCCGGTGGTGCCGGTCGTGGAAGCGGCGGCGACGTTGGTGGAAGCATCAGTGCTGCTCGTAGAGGACGAAGGGGTCGGATTTCCTTCCAGCATGTTGAACAAGGCGGCAAACAGCGAGGATAAATCGACTCCGTTGCCGAGCGATGCCGTGCCGGAGCTGGAACCGGTGCTCGAACTCGCAGCGCTTGTCTGCGAAGTGTCGGCAGGATTGCAGATGCCGACCATGCCGCCGCCCTGGCCGCCGCTTTCGAACATTGCCGCAAAGAAATCGACATTGCCGCTGGAACTGGTGCCGACTTCGGCGGCGGCAAAAAATTGCGATGAAGATGAATTGGTAGAAGAACTGTTGGTCAGCAGGGACATAGCCGCTGACGGTATAGATGAAATGCTCATAATAATTCCCCCGAATCTATGAGTGGTTTATAAAAACGGGCTTAGCCCGTCCGCTTTCGCCAGCTTTTATAAGCAATTTCCATGCCGTAGCGGTTTTGCCGCCTGCGGGGCATTTCGACATGGGCAGATGGGGAGAATACGTCCAGCGATGGAAAAAACGGTTCCTGGCTAGGCAAGAATGTCCTGTCTCTGAAACGACAGCAGCCGGGAATTGCTTCCCGGCTGCTGTTTTCACCGGGCCGCAAAGGCCGGTGAATTCACTATAATGAGCGCTTATTGACCGTTATCGGTATCGTTCTTCGCGTCGTGGTTCAGGATTTTCTGATCGACGCTCTTTTCGGTCTGCTTTTCGCCCTTGACCGTCTGGTCGGCGCCGATGGCTGCACTATCCTTTGCCTGAGCCCCATAGTTATCAGTAGCTTTTGCCTGGGCTTTGGCAGCGCGATCCTTGGCGAGGGCCTTGTTGTCCTTCGCCAGCGCAGCATTATCCTTGGCGATGGCGGCCTGGTCGGCTGCAACGTCGTCATCGGTGGCGGCGAACGCCGGGGTGATGGCTGCCAGCGAGCCGGTCAGCACGAATGCAATGAGTAACTTCTTCATAAAAAATCTCCGTCAGTTTAGTGTAAACCGCGCCGCTTACCATAAGCTGCGTGGGGGTAATGCAATGCAACCTTTGCTGCATACATCTTCGGAAATTGGCGATAAATATCCCATGCGTTTCGTTTTTTCAGAAACTAAATTCTTCATAAGAAAATAGGTAAATCAGCTTCTTGCGCCACTATATATGGTAATGCGCGCGCTGACGGATTAGGTTAAGCTGCAATTCTCGCTTGTATAAAAAGGAATCCTCATGAAACGCGCCGACATACTTAAACTCTCCGCCATGCCGATTAGCTGCCCGAGCTATCCCAAGGGGCCCTACCGTTTCGTCAATCGCGAATACCTCATCATCACCTACGAATCCGACGCGGCGGCGATCCGCGCCGTCGTGCCCGAGCCGCTGAAACCCGCCAAAGGCAATCTCGTGTCGTACGAATTCATCAAAATGCCCGACAGCTCCGGCTTCGGCGATTATATGGAAAGCGGCGTGGTGATTCCCTGCACGTTCGAGGGCGAAGACGTCAATTTCACGCTGATGATGTTCCTCGATAACGAACCGCCGATGACCGGCGGCCGCGAAGTGTGGGGTTTCCCGAAAAAATACGGCGAGCCGAAACTCGAAGTGCTGCACGACACGCTGACCGGAACGCTCAAATACGATAGCGAACTGGTAGCGATGGGCACTATGAATTACAAATGGGAAAACCTGACGCATATTCCTGAACATTCCGAAATGGCCGACGTCGAAGCCATCGCCAAGAAGCTCGGTAAGACGCAGGTCAATTTGAAACTTATTCCCGATGTCGATGGCACGCCCGCCATCTGCCAGCTGGTCGCCTATAATATGTGCGAGGCCGATGTGAAAGGCGCCTGGGCCGGGCATGCGCGCCTGCACCTGATCCCGCATATCAACGCGCCGGTGGCCGATCTGCCGGTCAGGCGCGTCGTCGGCGGCAGCCACTTCATCGCCGACATCACGCTGCCTTACGGCCGCGTCATCCACGATTATCTGAAAGAGAAAAAATAACATGGTGAGCCTGCCGAAAACGAAAACCATCAGTCTGGCGCTGCAGGGCGGCGGTGCGCATGGCGCCTATACCTGGGGCGTGCTCGACCGGCTGCTGGAGGATGAGCGTATCGAGATTCACGCCATCAGCGGCACCAGCGCCGGCGCCATCAACGCCGCCGTACTCGTCAACGGCTTTGCCAAGGGAAAATATAAGGGGGCACGCAAGGCGCTGGAAGAATTATGGAATGCGATCAGCGATGTTTCGTTCGTGAGTCCTTTGCAGCAGATGCCGTGGGATCGCTGGATCAACGGCTGGAACCTCGATTCCTCGCCGATGTATACCCTGTATGATTTATGGACGCGACTGGCATCGCCCTACGATTTAAACCCGCTGGACGTCAATCCACTCCGCACGGTGCTGGAAACTCAGCTCGACGTCAAACTGCTCAACGAACATAAAGGCATGAAGCTGTTCGTCACCGCCACGTCGGTGCGTACGGGCAGGGCGCATATTTTCCATTGCGATGAGATTACTATCGACGTGCTGCTTGCATCCGCCTGCCTGCCGACCATGTTCCAGGCGGTGCGCATCGACGACGAGATTTTCTGGGATGGCGGCTATACCGGAAACCCGGCCATCTGGCCGCTGATTTATCACGCCGACGCGCGCGACATCATGTTGGTGCAGATCAACCCGTTCGTGCGCGAGGAAGAGCCGAAGCATGCCTCCGAGATCATCAACCGCATGAACGAGATCGGCTTCAATTCGGCGCTGATCGGCGAGTTGCGCGCCATCAATTTCGTTTCCAAGCTGATCCATAAAAACAAACTCGACGAAAAAGAATACAAGGACCTGCGCATGCACCTCATTTATTCGCCCAAGGAATTGCATGACCTGAACGCTTCGAGCAAGCTGAACGCCAACTGGGACTTCTTCGTCTATCTGCGCGACATCGGCCGCACGGCGGCGGATTCGTGGCTGGAGAATAATTATGACAGCCTGGGCACGCGCGCGACACTCGATTTCGACTCTATCTTCGAACTGCACAAAAAGTCTGCCCAGAGCACCGGTACGGAGAAAAAGCCCGCCCACAAGCAGAGTGCCAATCTCAAGCCCTCGCTCAACCAAAAAAAGAAGGCATAAAAAACGCCTCAGAAGAGGCGCTTTATACCTAGGGCGGCGCGTTCCTGGCAGGGAACGCGCCGCTGGGTATTCGGCATTATTTCTTGGTGGTGCCGGGGGTGGTGAGCTTAGGTGGTTCGCCTTTTTCTATACGTCCTTCGTTACGCAGGTCGCGGCCTTTGTTGGCCATGGTGTCGTTTTTCAGCATTTCGCCGGTTTCTTCTTCGAGATAACCAGCGGCTTCCTTGATGTTCGATTTGATCTTGCTCATAAAAAATCTCCTAAAGGGGTTGAATCGCTACCATCGCCAGCGTACGGGAGCGGGCCTAAAATAACCATGTGACAGCATAGCCGGTGCGATAAAAGCGCCATAAGAAAAGGCACGCCGGGGGAGAACGGCGTGCCTTTATCGGTCAATGGGTAGGTTTTGGGACGATTACTGGTTGGTGGTGGTGTTATCGGTATTGGCGTTGCCGTTCGTGGTTTGGTCTAGGACATGGCCGTTGACCGATTTGGTCGTAGACGTCGTGGTCTGTGCATTGCCGAGGCCTTTAGGATCAACCGTTTTCTTGGTTTTTACCGTTTTATCGACATTGCCGTTATTATCGACATCGACGTTGGTGGTGGTCTTGTCGCTGGTGTTGGTGCCGGCGTTATCGGTGTGGGTATGGCTCACCGTCTGTTCGTAACCGCCATTGTCCTTTTGCTTCAGTTTGGTTTCGGTGGTGTTGGTCTTCTTGTTCATCAGGCCTTTGGGATCGTTGGTGGTCTTGACTTTGGTGGTTTTCGTCACCTTGCCATTATTATCGACATCGACATCGACGTCGGTGGCGGAGGTGCGGGTCGTGCCGTCCGGGGTGGTCTGTTTGGAAGACGAGGTGGCCTCGTAGCCGCCATTGTCTTTGTAGTTGACCTTGCTGCTGCCCGATGAGGTTTCATCGGCGGCGAAGGCGCTGCCGGCCAGCGTCAGGATGGTGGTGGCCGAGAGGAATGCGAGTGCGTTTTTCATAAAAACTCCTATTTAATAATCTGCACGCCACGCGTGCTGATAGTTCAGGAAATACCACCCGCCATGTAAGAAAGCGAAAAGGAGATATCCGGGGTTTTGTAAAAAACCGGTAAATTTTCGCTTTTTACGGCCAAATGAAGCGATTTATTTGCGGCGGTAATGATGTTAGCATGCGGCATGGCGGAAAATGCAGCTATCCTAGACATCAGCGGCCGCGCCTTTATGGATGAGGCAGATTCCTTGCGCGTGCTGCTGCCCGCAGCGGAAAAATTCTCCGCCTATGAAAAAGACATCATGGCACTGGCCAGCACCTGGACGCGCCAGATCCGCGCGCACGGCATCGGCCACGGGGTGGAAGCGATGCTCGAAACCTACGGCCTGAATACGGAAGAGGGCGTGGCGCTGATGTGCCTGGCCGAAGCGCTCTTGCGCATCCCCGACGCCGCTACGGCGGACGCGCTGATCCACAGCACGTTCGAGGGCCGTCACTGGGAGCAATACCTCGGCAGCGGCGATACATGGCTGGTGCAGGTGTCGAGCTGGGGACTGCTCTTGACCGGCAAGGTGGTCGATTTCGGGCAGGACGGCACCGGCGTGCTGCGTGCCGTCAAGAAGCTTGCGAACAAAATGGGCGAGCCGGTCATACGCGAAGCGCTGAAAAAAGCCATGCAGCTTATCGGCTCGCAGTTCGTACTGGGTGAAACTATGGCGCAGGCACTACGCCATGCCGAGCCTTTTATGCAGCGCGGTTACCGTTTTTCCTTCGATATACTGGGCGAGGGCGCGCGCAGCGATGCGCAGGCGAAGCAGTATGTCGCCGATTATATGGACGGCATCGCGCGGATTGGCAAAACCGTCCCGGCGGGCACAGAGCTTTTCGCTGCGCCGGGCATTTCGGTGAAGCTTTCGGCGCTGCATCCCCGTTATCAGCTGGTGCAGCGCGAGCGCGTCATGGCGGAATTGCTGCCGCGTCTGAAGCAGATCGTACTTGCCGCAAGGACTGCGAATATCGCTGTGTCCATCGATGCCGAAGAATCTTCGCGGCTCGACGTCGAAATGCTCATATTCGAGCGGCTGCTGGACGATCCGGCATTGGCCGGCTGGAACGGCATCGGCTTTGTCGTGCAGGCATACCAGAAGCGCGCCTTTTACGTGCTCGACTGGCTGGCCGCGCTGGCGAATAAGCCCAAACGTGTCATTCCGCTCAGGCTGGTCAAAGGCGCTTACTGGGATTCGGAGATTAAGTGGGCGCAACAGGCCGGATTACCTTCCTATCCGGTCTTTACGCGCAAGGAGCATACCGATGTGTCGTACCTTGCCTGCGCGGATAAAATCCTTGCGCAGCGCGGCGTGTTTTTTCCGCAGTTCGCCACGCATAATGCCCGCACCGTCGCCAGCATAAAAATCGCCGCCGAACGGCAGGGCTGGAAAAAAGGCACTTATGAATTCCAGCGGCTGCACGGCATGGGCGAGGCGTTGCACGACATGATTCTGCAGGACGTGCCGTCGCGCATCTATGCGCCGGTGGGCACGCATAAAGACCTGCTCGCCTATCTGATCCGCCGCCTGCTGGAGAACGGCGCCAACAGCTCGTTTGTGCACCTGCTGACGGATGAGAGTAAAGCGCCGGAGGACATCCTCGCCGATCCGGTGAAGGTGGTGAAAACGGAACATCATTCGCCCATTCCACTGCCTGCGGACATCTATCCCGACCGCAAAAATTCCTACGGCATGGATTTCGGTAATCTGGCGCAATTGCAAATGCTGCAAAGCACCATCGCGCCTCATAAAGCCTCGTCGCTTGCCGGTGTGAAAGATGTCACTGTCGATGCCTTAGATCAAATGCTCGCCGATGCGCAAAAAACGTTTTCCGGCTGGTCATCCACTTCGGCGGAGCAGCGCGCCGTGATATTGGAACGCGCGGCGGATCTCATCGAAGACCAGGCGGCGGAACTGATGACGCTTTGCGCGCGGGAAGCGGGCCGGACGCTGGCCGACGGCATGTCGGAAGTGCGCGAAGCGGCCGATGCCTGCCGCTATTATGCGCGGCAGGCAATAGACCTATTGACGCCGAGGATGCTTGCCGGCCCGGCGGGCGAGAGCAACATGCTGTCGCTCGCGCCGCGCGGCGTGTTTGCCTGCATATCGCCGTGGAATTTTCCGCTGGCGATTTTCACCGCGCAGATCGCTGCCGCGCTCGTCACCGGCAATTGTGTAGTTGCCAAGCCTGCCGAGCAGACGCCGCGCGTGGCAGCGCGCGCGGTGGAATTGCTGCATGCGGCGGGCATCCCGCGCGAGGTATTGCAGTTGGCGGTCGGCAAAGGAGAGACCATCGGCGCGGCACTCATTGCCGATAAGCGCGTGAGCGGCGTGGTGTTCACCGGCGGCACGGACACGGCGCAGGCGATTGCGAAGCAACTGGGGACGCGTGGCGCACCCATCGTGCCGCTGATTGCCGAAACCGGCGGCCAGAATTGCATGGTGGTCGATTCCTCGGCACTGCTCGAGCAGGCGGTGGACGACATACTCCTCTCGGCATTCGGCAGCGCCGGGCAGCGTTGCTCCTCCCTGCGCGTACTTTTCGTGCAGGAAGATATTGCCGATGATTTGCTCGGGTTGCTCAAAGGTGCGCTGCAGGAATTGCGGCTGGGCGATCCGCTCGATCCGGCAACCGATATCGGCCCGGTGATCGATGAAGCAGCGAAAAAATCGCTGCTCGCCCATATCGGAGAAATGAAGACCACTGCCAAACTGGTCGCTGTTGCGCCGATGCCGGTGCAGGGATGTTTCGTAGCGCCGCATATTTTCGAGATCGCTTCCATCGGCCTGTTGACGCGCGAGCATTTCGGCCCGGTGCTGCACGTGATCCGCTTTGCCGCCGGCACGCTGCCTAAGCTGGCCAATGCCATCAACAGTACGGGTTACGGGCTAACCTTCGGCATCCATAGCCGCGTCGATGAGCATATTCGCTTGCTGGCTTCGCGCGTGCGGGCAGGAAACATCTATGTCAACCGCAGCATGATCGGCGCTACCATCGGCGTGCAGCCGTTCGGCGGCGAAGGGCTGTCTGGCACCGGGCCCAAGACGGGCGGGCCGCACTACCTTCTGCGCTTTCTAAGTGAGCGCGCACTTACCATCAATACCGCAGCCATCGGCGGCAATGTTTCGTTACTGATACGGGAAAATTAGAGATAGAGCGCCCCGCTAATAATTGCCTTTGGAAGGCTCACAGCAGGACGCCCTATTCGAGTATCGCCTAGTTGCCTAAGTCGATCTGTTTCTTCGTGGTGACTGCACCGGTCACGGCGCCAACGCCACCGCCGACAAGCGCGCCCGTCAATGGATCGCCGCCGACCAGTGCACCGCCGACTGCGCCGGCGCCGGCGCCAATGGCGCCGCCTGAGACCGCACGCTGGCCGGGGGTGTCACCGCAGGCTGCAAGCAACCCAACTATCAATCCTAAACTGATGATCCGTTTTGCACATTGCGTCATAATCCGCACTCCTCTATTGATTACCAGAAAGGCTACAACCACTCCGATAAGTCTTCCGTACCTATTGGCCGGCGAGTTTATAAAATCGGTATAAACCCCGGTATTATAGGGTCCTGTGCACCGGCGGGGACGCAAAGAGGTCGTCGCAATAGGAACTGGTATAAGTGCTGTAGCTGTCATTCAGGATGGTAAATTTCCGGATGATGCCGTTCCGGTCGGTGAAGATATTAATCTCACAGGAATATTCTACCGGACCGTCCGGTTCGGCGATTGCAATGCCTGGCGAGCCGCGGAATCCGGCGGACATCGGCTGATCCACCACCGGCTGGACGGATACCCAATGGTAGATTTTGCTATCTGATCCCTCACTCGGTTTGCCGGTGGGCTTGCCGTAACTCGCGAAAAATTCATCCACCTTATGGCCAGCATAGGTTTTATCCAGCTGCGCCGTACCGGCTGACACATTATCGCCGGTACAACCTGCCAATACCAGGCCGACCAGGCTCATGGCCAAAAAGTTTACGCCGTTCTGCACAACACTACCTGATATGCACGCCTAAACCGATGGCGGGTGCCACCGCCACAGGCGGTGCATAGGCGTATGGTGGCGGATACGGATAAGGCGGAGGTGCATAAGCATAGGGCGGCGGGTAGGGGTAAGGCGGCGGTGCATAAGCGTATGGCGCCGGGTATGCGTAAGGATAATATGGCCCGCCGATAAAGACGCCGCCGAAACGGTGATAGCCATAAGCCTCTGCGTCGTGGGTGAATGGCATTGACAGGGCAAGGCCAAGCAGACACGTGCCAAGAAAAACTTTCATGCGTTGTACGGTCATATTTGCCTCCTCGGATGTAAGGCTCTATCCTAATCCATTATACGATGCGGTGGAGGGAAACCTTCGCATCTATCGACAGACTCCTCCCTTTTTCATCAATATCCCATGCGTATTGGTCGGGCGGCCATAAGCACCGCATAAGAAGCGCGTGCTGCGTTTTTTTCTTCCGCCGGGTTTGCGGTAGAAGGCTGATTTACCAGCATAATAACTTGGGGTGGACAAGCAAGCGCGCTTCTTTTATAACGCAAGCTCTTTGCGGCGCTTACGCTAGGCTGCCCGGATAGCTCAGTTGGTAGAGCAAGGGACTGAAAATCCCTGTGTCGCTGGTTCGATTCCGGCTCCGGGCACCATCCTTCGCCGTTGGCTTCGGATGGCTTACGCCAGTAAGAGAGCCGAAGACTTACGCCGAAGGATGCGCTACGAAGCTTGAGCGCAGTGAAAGCAAAGGAGGGTTGCCAGATGTATTATGTTTACCTGCCTGCTGTCTTCAATCAGAAGAATGCGAGTAATATCGCTTAACTATTATGCGCGTAACCCGCACTGCGATTTGCTTTATCTACATTTATCGGATTTTTTTTGAATTAATTGTTCTGACGGAGCGTTAATGTGCTTCCTGATCCAGGCGCGGGCGGGTGTCCTCATCGTTTAGTTCGCCATAAAACACATAGGCGCTGCCCGGTTTCGATTTGGCGCCATACATAGCCTGGTCGGCCTGGTGCATGAGCACTTGGCGGTCCAGCTGGTTCCCGGCGAGGCAGGTGGCGATGCCGATGCTGACGCCGATTTCCACTTCCTTGTCCCCAACGATAAAAGGCCTGGCAATAGCATGCATAATCTTACCGGCAATGGTCTCGAAATGGACGGCCTGCTCCACGCCTTCAATAATGAGGGCAAATTCATCGCCGCCAAAACGCGCTGTCGTATCGTAAGGGCGGACGGATTGCTTCAGGCGCTCTGCTACTTCCCGTAGCAGACGGTCGCCGGCCGCGTGGCCCAGCGTATCGTTCACCTGCTTGAAGCGGTCGAGGTCGAGAAAGAAAATACCCACTTCCGCATCGGTGCGCTTGTTGCGAGCGATGGCCATATCCAGGCGATTCTCAAACAGCAGGCGATTGGCCAGTCCGGTCACCGTATCATAATTAGCCTGCATGATAAGCGCGCCTTCAAATTCCTTGCGCTGGATCGCGTACTGCATGGAGCGCTTGATGGCATGGCCGTCGATCTTATCCTTGAACAGGTAATCCTGCGCGCCGTTCTGCACGGCGCCCAGCGCCAGGTTTTCGTCCATCTGCGCGGTGAGGATGATGACCGGCAGCGACGGCGCCATATTCTGAATGCTGAGCAAGCCGTTGAACCCGGACGTATCCGGCAGCGAAAGATCAAGCAGCGCCACGTCGAACGCGGTCTCCGAGATGGCGCGCAGCGCCGAGTCAAGATTTTTCATCCGCGTTACGGCATAGTTATTGGGCCCGGTGTGCAGGAGCGCTTTCTCGATGAGAATGGCGTCGGTTTTGGAATCCTCGACCAGGAGAATCTTCAGGGATTGTAAGGAAGATATGTTTTTCACCATTAGTCTTCCTCTTTATCCGGCAGCGTAAATATGAACGATGCGCCTTTACCGACAGAAGAATCGACTTTGATGCTGCCGCCATGCCGTTCGACAATTTTTCTCGCCAGCGTCAGCCCCATGCCGATGCCGGGATATTCGTCGTCCGTATGCAGCCGCTGGAAAGGCTGGAAAATTTGCTGATGGAATTCCGGATCGATGCCGATGCCGTTGTCCCGCACGATGAAGGCCAGCGCACCTGCCAGTTTTTTAGCCGAGACTTTTACCTGCGGCGGTTTCTTCGCCGGATAGAATTTAAGCGCGTTATCCAGCAGCAGGAGGAATATCTGCATGAGCTGCTCGGCATCGGCGGTAATGCTGGGTAGGGGATCAATATCCAGCCGCGCCTTGGAGGTTTTTATCTGGCTTTCGAGCACCACCCGGCAATCTTCCAGCACGCGGTTGCAGTCGACTTTCCTGAAAGGCTTGCTCATGGTGTTCAGCCGGGAGAAATCCAGCAGGCCAAGCAGCATGGCCTGCATTTTTTCACCGCTCTCGATAATGAGCGAGAGATATTCCTTGCCTTCTTCGCTGAGAGCCGCTTTTTCTTCGGTTTTTAAGAGTTTGGAAAATTCGACTATCCCGCGCAATGGCGTGCTCAGATCGTGCGAAACGACATAGGCGAATTCCTCGAACTGCTTGGCGATCTTCTGGGCATCCGGCGATAGCTTGGTGGGCATGAAAATTCCTGTTTATTCTTCGGGCAGGACGACGATACTGAACCAGTAGCGCTCGATGCTGGATACGATCTCGCTGAATTTTTCCAGGTTTACCGGCTTGATGATGTAGCTGTTGGCATGCAGGTCGTAGGTCTTGATGACATCCAGCTCGGCACGCGAGCTGGTCAGCACCACTACGGGAATATGCTTGAGCACATCGTCGGACTTGATCTCCTTCAGCACATCCTTGCCGCTTTTCTTGGGCAGGTTGAGATCGAGCAGGATCAAATCCGGCACCGGCGCTTCGGTAAAATCGCCTTCGCGGCGCAGAATCTGCATCGCTTCATCGCCGTTTCTGGCGACGGTAATGTTATTGGCGATCTTGGCCTGCTTGAAAGCTTTTTTGGTCAGCAGCACGTCGCCGTGGTTATCCTCTACCAGCAGGATTTCCGCCGGCCTGCCTTTATGCTGAATAGTATCCACTTTCATAACTCCTCCTGTTTTATTTTCGGCAGCGTGAAGTAAAAGATGCTGCCTTTACCGACTTCGGATGTCACCCAGGAACATGCCAACCTTACCTTCTCCGGCATGGCCATTTTTTATATCATCATGGTGGGGGCCATCTGGTTTTACCAACGCGCCAGAAGGCAGGCCCACGCTACCCAGCGGCAGCTGATCGAGAAGCTTGCCGATTCCAACACCGAACTGGAGCGCTTTGCCTATGTCGCCTCGCACGACATGCAGGAACCGCTCAGGATGATCGCGAATTTCGGTATTTTGCTTGCCAGCGAGTATAAAAGCACCCTGGGCGAGGAAGGGCAGGAATATATCGACATCATCACGCAATCGGCCGTCCGCATGCAGGATATGG
>Ga0206991_10347_pt1 | contig 12878 bp, 3 predicted proteins | sample Alteio_BWMinCont_9_FD_153286 | JGI IMG/M metagenome (GOLD analysis project Ga0206991, IMG submission 153286) | Enriched cells from forest soil in Barre Woods Harvard Forest LTER site, Petersham, Massachusetts, United States -... | ecosystem: Environmental > Terrestrial > Soil > Temperate forest >...
CAGTCCCCCAGATATCATCGCGATTGCTCCAAATATACCACAACGTGCAGGACTTTCCATTATTTCTGAGATCACTCTAATGCAGTGGATTGTTAGTCCCCGCGTCAAGTACGCTATTTACACATTGTGCGCAGCCATTTCAGCAGATTCTGTGGAGAGCCAAGAATAAAAGTGGAAATTAATTCATTGGTTGGCTTGTCTGCGACCATATAAGTTTAAGAATTTCAATACTCAGCCCCGGATGTAATATAGATGATGACTATGGAGACGGTATCGCCGAAACGACACGAAGGCCATACGGATCGTGATTTATTGGCGCAATACATTGCCACGGGGTCCGAGTGTGCCTTTGCTGAAATCGTGACGCGGTATTCGGGTATGGTTTACTCCAACTGCCTGCGGATTTTAGGGGATGCACAAGGAGCGGAGGATGCGTCCCAAGTTACTTTCATAGTATTGACAAAACGCGCAACAACGATTTCGGCCAAAAGCGCAGCGGTTGGAGGCTGGCTGTGTCGCACCTCGCTACTTGTTGCGCGCGACGCGGCCAAGATGCGGCAAAAGCGACGTCAACGTGAGATGAAAGCAATGATGATGCAATCAAAGACGATCGAACATCCTATTCGGCCAGCAGAATGGGCCGAATTGCGTCTGGTTCTGGATGAGGCTTTGGTTTCGCTTCCGGTGGAACAACAAGATGCTATCGTGCTGCGCTATTTCAGGGGGATCTCGGATGCTGCCGCAGCGCAAGAGCTGGGTTGCCCGCCACAGACATTCAACAGCCGCGTACAGCTTGGCTTAGCCAAGCTCCGCGCCAAGCTGCAAAAGAACAAAATCACCTTGCCCATGCTTCTTTTGACGACACTACTTCGAGAAAATTTTATCCATGACGCGCCCACTGAAGTAACGGCTTCAATTATTAAAACCTGCTCCAGGAATGCCATACTTCCGGCTGCCACCATGACGGCGGTCCAGTCTGCCTGCAAAACATTTTTGTGGATGAAAGTAGGGATGTGGGTGGCAACGGGTGCACTGGCCGCGGCGACATATGTTGCGGCGGTCGCGATCGAACAGCATTGGGCTGGGCCATCCACCCAGACAATTCGATCCAATCAGCAACCGCCCGAAACGCATGTAGTATCGAATGAGATTGGCAAATCGGCACAACCAGCAACTGTGGCTCCTGGAATTGTTCAATCACAGCGGAACAATGCAGAAGCAAACGATGGAGAGCGCTTGAATGATGGAAGCATCTGGGAAATTCGGGGTGATATACCGCTGCCCAATACGATTACGAGCACGCGTATCGAAGTGGACCCAACGATCTCCAAAGGGGTCTTTGCTCTAAATCATCTGCGCACCGTAAATCTTCATAAACATACGTCTCTCGTCCGGCTGACAGCAAATTTCCCGGGAGCGCCATCGAAGTTTCAATTCGCGATTACAATGTATACATGGACGAGGGAAAATGAATCTTTTGAAGCTCTTAAGGGGGAGAATCACTGTGTCGATCTTCTATTTGATCAAGCGTCGTCATCGGTTCTCGACGCAAGTGGAAAGCCAGTACTCGTGAATCCCCACATTTACCTAGGCACGCGTCTGAATATGCAGGAAAAGAATAAAAAGGTACTGCGTGCTATACGTAAAGACTTGATAACCCCGACAACTTTTGCGCCTGGCCGGCATACGATAGAGCTGGCAATTTCAAGCAGCGATATTCTAGCGACCGTCGATGGCGTCAGCCTTTACAAGGGTCCAAATCACTTCGCGGACACGTACGCGTGGGTGGGCATACGCGTTCAAGCTGCAAAGGAAAATCCGGTGGGGGGCATGGTGTCCATTGAAAACGTATATGTTGGAGAGAGTTCGGAATTGAAGGCCGATCACCCCATACCAGAAACTGCGAAGCCCAAGGATGACGTAAAATCAGCAATTCCAACAGGTGACTTTTAATGCCGGACTCGCGTGAACGAAAAGGCAAAACGCTTTGAACAAGGTCCAGCGCTTAAGTGATGAATGATTTGTCCACAGAATTCAGGGAACCAAATTGAGGAGATTGTCATGAAACGTGCATGCGTGAGCAACGGACGTATTACTATATTGCTGGCAACTACAGTACTGCTGGCGCTATCGCCACTGGCAACGGCCGAGACTGTGCGCCTGGTCAAAGACATTAACCCAAGTCCATGGGGATCCACACCAACACACTATGTGAATGTGAATGGAACGCTTTATTTTTTTGTTAACGATCAATATAACGGTGTACAATTGTGGACGAGCGACGGCACCAACGCAGGAACAGTGTTGGTAAAACAAATCAATAGTGGCTATATCAATGACTCCGGCATTCAGACTGCATTCATCGGCTCGATTCTATTTTTCTCGGCCGACGATGGAGTGCACGGATTTGAACTGTGGCAGAGCGACGGCACTGCGGCAGGAACGGTGCTGGTCAAAGATATTAATGCGGGCGCGAACCCTTCCAATCCCTCCAATTTAACAGCAGTGGGTTCAACGCTCTTCTTCTCGGCGGACGATGGAATCCATGGTATTGAGCTTTGGGAAAGCGATGGCACCGACGCAGGTACGGTACTGGTCAAAGATATTAATGCGGGTGCAAACCCTTCCTTTCCCTCCTATTTAACAGCAGTGGGTTCAACCCTCTTCTTCTTGGCGGACGATGGAATCGACGGTCAGGAGTTGTGGAAGAGCGACGGCACCCAAGCAGGAACGGTTATGGTCAAAGACATTAACTCTGGGCCGAACTCTTCGTTCCCACACTATATGACCGCCGTTGGCTCCACACTTTTCTTCTCGGCCGACGATGGAGTCCATGGTCAGGAGCTGTGGAAGAGCGATGGAACCTCAGCGGGAACCGTACTGGTAAAAGATATTGATGTGGGTACAAACCCCTCCCTTCCCTCCAATTTAACAGCCGCTGGTTCAACTCTCTTCTTCCTGGCGAACGACGGAATTCATGGGAATGAATTGTGGAAGAGTGATGGTACGGGAGCCGGAACCGTACTGGTCAAAGACATTTGGCCGGGTGGCAACACGTCATTTATCTCCTATCCACTTGCTATTACCGCCGTGGGCTCAACCGTCTTCTTTTCTGCAAACGATGGAGTCGATGGCGATGAGCTATGGAAGAGCGATGGCACTGCGGCGGGCACAGTGGCAGTCAAAGCGATTAACGGTGTCACTGGTTTTCCAAATATCTTATCTTTAACCGCTGTTGGTTCGACTCTTTTCTTCTTTGCCGACGATGGAATTCATGGTGAAGAATTATGGAAGAGCGACGGTACGACTGCCGGCACCATATTAGTCGACGATATCAAGAGCGGCTCTGTTGGCTCGTTTACCTTTCTTTTAAATTTGACAGGCATTGGCTCGACATTTTTCTTTCCAGCGGACGATGGAATTCACGGCGTCGGTTTGTGGAAGAGCGATGGCACGATAGCGGGAACTGTGCTGGTCAAAACGATTACTTCCATTAATGCAGGCGGCGCTCCATCAAATCCCCAAGAGCTGACCGTAGCTGGATCTACTCTTTTTTTCACGGCCGATGATGGAATCCATGGCCGGGAATTGTGGAAGAGCGACGGCACGCAAGCGGGAACGGTCATGATCACAGGCACTAGTCCCGGGCTTAACGTAACGATCGCCGACCGTTCTGGCGGTTTGACAGCCGTTGGCTCCACGCTTTTCTTTAGAGCCGATGATGGAATACATGGCTACGAATTGTGGAAGAGCGATGGCACCGCAGCGGGAACGGGCATGGTCAAAGACATCACCCCTGGGCCCAACGACTCCTTCCCACCACATATCGTATTATTATCTACGGCTGTTGGTTCCACTCTTTTCTTTTCGGTCTACGATGAAACCCAAAATGCCGGTAGTTTGTGGAAAAGTGATGGCACCGATGCGGGGACGGTCAAGCTCTCAAATTATCCTACAAATTCAGGCGGAGTGGCAGTGATGGGTTCCACCTACTTCTTCGACGGCAATGATGGAATCCATGGCACAGAATTGTGGAAGAGCGATGGCACAGTAGCTGGAACTGTGATGGTCAAAGACATCGCGCCTGGTAATGACCCCATCTACAACCTTCCTAATGCATCAACCCCCGCATATTTTGCAGTCATGGGCTCAACTCTTTTCTTCACGGCTGACGACGGATCCCATACCGCAGAGTTGTGGAAGAGCGATGGCACCGCAGCAGGGACCGTGCTGGTCAAAGCCATTGATCCTCATTCTGCAGGATCAAATAGCGTAGATAACTTGGTAGTTGTTGGCTCAACTATTTTCTTCGGCGCGGACGATGGAATACATGGCCCGGAATTGTGGAAGAGCGATGGCACTGCGACGGGGACCGTACTGGTCAAAGACATTAACCCAGGCGCTAACGGATCATTTCCTTACGGATTCGTGGTCGTTGGTTCAATTTTTTACTTCACCGCAGACGATGGAATCCATGGCGATGAATTGTGGAAGAGCGACGGCACCGCTGCGGGGACCGTGCTGGTCAATGACATTAACCCAGGCGTTAATAGCTCATATGTCGAGGAATTCGGTGTCATTGGCTCAACGATTTACTTCAATGCCATTGACGGAGTCCATGGAGACGAGCTGTGGAAAAGCGATGGCACCGCTGCAGGGACCGTGCTGGTGCAAGATATCAATTCTGGACCTAATTCATCAGATCCACTGGAGTTCGCCGTCATCGGCTCAACTCTTTTCTTCCCAGCCAATGATGGAATTCACGGAACAGAGTTATGGGCCGCGGACGCGGGAAATTCAGGAGTTAACCAGCCGCCCATCGTTAATGCTGGCCCAAATCAGACCGTCACGTTACCGTCTACGGCCAGCCTGAACGGCGTCATCACCGACGACGGCCTCCCCAACCCGCCCGGCGCAGTCAGCGCAACATGGAGCGTCGTCAGCGGTCCCGGTACCGTCACATTTGGAAATGCCTCAGCGACGATCACCACAGCGGCGTTCTCAACGGCGGGTACATATGTTCTCCGTCTGACGGGGAACGATAGCGCGCTTTCGACGACAAGTGACGTTACCATTACCGTTAATCCCGTACCGCCTATCAATCAGCCACCCGTAGTTAATGCCGGCCCAGATCAGACCATCACGTTACCGTCTACGGCCAGCCTGAATGGCGTCATCACCGACGACGGCCTCCCCAACCCACCCGGCGCAGTCAGCGCAACATGGAGCGTCGTCAGCGGTCCCGGTACCGTTACATTTGGAAATGTCTCAGCGACGATCACCACAGCGACGTTTTCAACGGCGGGTACGTATATTCTCCGTCTGACGGGGAACGATAGCGCGCTTTCGACGACAAGCGACGTTACCCTTACCGTTAATGACGTGCCTCCACCGGTCATCACCAGCGCCACAACGGCCACTGGAACCAGTGGCGCCTCGTTCTCGTACCAGATCGCCGCAACAAACAATCCAATCAGCTATTCAGCAACAGGCCTGCCGGCCGGACTATCCATTGATACAACGACTGGTATCATTTCCGGGACGCCGCCCTCGCTGGGAGATACTACCGTAACGATCGGCGCCACAAATCATGGTGGAACCGGCACAGCGGCGCTCTTGATTTCGATCGCTATCGACCCCAACTCTGGGCCAAGCCTGACGTCCATTACGGCATCGCCCAATCCGGCCGATATCAGCGCGCAGGTTACCTTCTCTGCATTCGCCACCGATCCCAATCCAGCCTCACTCATTTTCTCTTGGGACTTTGGTGATGGGAATACAGCCATCGGCCCAACAGTCTCGCATGCTTATACGTCAGAAGGATCTTATAAAGTGCAGGTGGCTGTCGTTGATGGCGCAGGGAAAACGGACAGCGGCACTGTCATCGAAGTCGTCGACAGTGCCGGTAGCGGCGGCGGCGGATCTGGCAGCTTTTCGATGATAATAAACACGCTAACGGCTAGCTTCACGCCCATCGGTGGCCACGACACCGTGTCGATGTCCGGTATGCTCCCCATACTATCGCCCTTCGATGCGACGGGATCTTTGGTGCTAAATCTAAACGGCTTTTCGGCGACGTTTAACCTCGAAAAGGGTAAGGCAAAGTCCGGTGGTGCCTCGTTTGCGTTCATACTCAAACCCGCCAAGCGCTTAAAGACCAATCTAAACCCCATTTACCCGGCTGGAAACACGCCGTTCACCGTTAAGTTCACGCGCGAGACGATCGGCAAGCTGTGGGGCTTGGATTTTACCAAATCCCAATCCAACGCACAGATGTCGCTGTCCTTGGTAATCACCTACTTAGGCGATACCTTTACCACAAGCGTTACCGTGAGCGATACGCAAAAGGCCAACAAAAGCGCTAAAATTGTAAATAAGAAATAGGAAGATTCACTTGGCGGCACGGATAGAACGGTTGGACGGCACTGGTAGCAATCTACGACGAATTTGTACTACCAGAGGTGTGCACACCAGTGCGGCTGGGGATGGTTGATGTTTCGTCCCCGTATCCAGTGGACGTGATTGGTCATCAGTCGCTGGCATCCGTTTTCTATGCGATTATTCAAATCAAGGGTTCTTCGTTCGCAGCCGCGCGCCGGAATCCTGCTCGTTCTTGTTGAATTTAACGGCTAGATCGCCTTCGAACGGTGGCAGCGCCAGCGAAAGGATAAAGCCGTCTTTTTCGAGTTTCTCGACGGTCTCGGCCTTCTGACGCGAAAGAATTTCACCGGTCGTCGTGTTCCAATACTCGACGTTATACGATCCCTCTTCAATGCCGGAAATGTGCACGGTCACGCCGGTGTACTGGTTCGTGCTCAGCCTGTAGGGCAGGTTCTGTTCGTAAATCCATGCGTAGCCGCGCGTGCTATTGTGGAAGGCAATGCTCTCGATCGCTTTGCCGCCGGCGTTAACGTCTGGCGTACTGCGTTGGAATTTCAGGCCCCTTAAGTCTTCGTCCTTCATAAATTTTATTGCAGCGCTAAACTGATCGTAACCGCCATCGTAATGAACGTGCAGCCACCACCAGTAGCCGGTTTGGCCGGCCATCGGCGAGACGATTCCAGCCCACAGTCCGCAGTGCAGTTCGGCGTCCAGGCTTTCTGAAGTGTTGGGCGGCAATCCATCCCGATATTTCTTGGTTGTGCCATGCCAAAGACCACCCTGCTCGCAAATCAACACCGGTTTTCCAAAAGCCCCCATGCCACAAAAATGGTTGGGGCCGGACTGCCCATAATAATAAGCATCGATGGCTCGGACGGCATTCCTGCTGCCATCGGCCAGCCAGGGAAAGCCGGAGTAGGCGTTGGATTGCACGTAATCCAAGACAGAAGTCTGATGAATGTTCAGCCCGCGCTGCGGATGCGAGACGTGCGTGCCAATGAGGTGTTTGCCCTGGTCCATCGAACGCATGTAGCCGCCCATCTCGTCCAGCCAATTTACCATCGTCGCCGGAGCCGGCGGGTCGTTGGCGGGAGTGAAAAGATCGAAACCGCTGCGACCATTCCTGCCATTGGTTTGGTACTCTTCGGTGAAATCCATTTCGCCACAGAGGGTCCAATCTTGAATGGAAGTCGAATAACCCCAGCGCGCGGCGATATAACGGAGCTTATTCTTGAACAAACGTTTGGCATTGTAATCGGAGTAAAACTCGCGTGCCGTGCTCACCTGCCCGCCAAGCTCCACGTTATACGGATTGTTCTCCCAGTCGTGATTGATTCCGGAGCTAATCTGGCCGTGGTTCATCAGGATGACTTGAAGAAAAATGCCCTTGGCGCGCGCTGCTTCCACCAGGTAATCCATACGCCAGGCATTCGGCTGACTGTAGCGGCCGGCGCCCTGATACGGCGGCCAGTCGCGGCGCCATTCCAGAGCGGTCCACCACGTTGCCATCCAGAACTTGGCCCAGTTGAGGCCATGCTGTTGAAAGCGTGCGAAGTAATCGTCGTATTGAAAGGTTCCGCGCCGGCCGGCGTCGCGGATTTTGCGCCAGCCTTCCGGCGGCGCCCACGCCCCGCCGTCGATCGGCAATTGATCTTCGCTGGGCGTCGCCAGGTTCATGCCGATCGGATAGTGGAACGTGCCATCGGAGAACTCGAAGTAACGCGGATCTTTCGACGGGTGTACGAAACCATGAACTTTTGCCGGCGTCGCGCGCAGTTTAAATGGAGCACTTTTGGCGGCCATCTCGCCGGGAGCGAATTCCAAATCTTGAAGGAGACGCCGGCCGCCTTCTGCGCGGCCGGGAATTTCAGTGAAATCACCATGCCATCGCCGGTCAGCCGGCAACGGCTTGCCGCCGGGCGTAAAGCGATCGTCATCGATCCACTCTTTTTTGATCTCGCGCCACTTGCCGGCCTCGCGGACTTCGAGAACGACAGAGTGCTCGCCCTCCGATTGCGGCGCGTACCGGAGCTTCCAGAATCCGCGTGTGCCGCCGCCGACCGGAACGATCTCCTCGACGTCGGCCATATGCTCGACGTCTTCCCCGTCGTCATCGGCTGGAACTTTTTTATGAACGAGACGACGATCGTACGCTTCGTAGAAAAATGCGGGGACGACGACTTCCTTGCCGTCCGGCGTGGAGATTCGCGCCGAAACATCGATGACTTCTGGATCGTAGGGATTGGGATAGCTCTTGTTGAGATCGAAGTCGAGCTCCCACTTGTCGAAGCACGGCAGCTCCGCAAGCGGCTGGTTGCGTGCCACAACGACCGGAACGACTTTCGGCGGCATGCGGCCAAGCTGCGCGCCGACGAAGTGAATATTGTCGAGGTTGATCGCGCCGCTATACGGTTTGTCGCAGAATATACGGATTCCAATCTCGCGGATGCGCGTGCGTGAGTAATCGTCCCACGGCCGCAAGTGATTGATGGGCTTGAGATGGTGGGCGTTTTCGGCGGTCATATCCAGCACCAGTCGCGTCCACTCACCGGGACGAATCAAAGGATCCAGCAGCGCTTCATACCAGAGCTCGTCGCGGTCGCGCAGATGCACAACGGCGCGCATGTCGTGCGGCGCGCCGGCGGGAACGTAGGCATCGAAGACCAGCGTATGAAAGTCGTAAAAATTATCGGCTTCTTCTTTCTGAAAAATCATCTCACGCACAAGGCATACGGCGCCGGGCATTTTCCCGTTCAGTGCCACGGAACGTTTCCCATCGCTGGCGAGATTGGCCGAGAGCATTTTAATCGTTCCTGGACAAAGCCGTTGCTCGGCTTTCCAATTCTCGAAATCGTCCGTTCCAGCTTCAAAGCTGTTCTTGCGTGAGAGCTTGGCGAATTCGGTCGTCCACGGATGCAGACTGAGCGTTGCATGAGAAAGAAGCGAACTGTCTTCGTTGGATTCTTTACCGCTTAAATCGGGCACACCTTCTGAAATCCGCACCCGATCTGGTGCGTACCAGCCAGTAGATTCGTCAACGGATGCCAGCAGTGCGGCCATTTCGCGATGCCAATCGGGAACTGAATTGGTGGGTAGCGTTGCGCCGAAGAGCCATCCTTGCAGCGCCGGACACGCGCCGTAACGGGCGGAGAGGTAACGCAGGCGCTTGCGGATATAGCCGCGACCCAGCGCATCGGAAAAGAATTGTCCCGGACCGGCGATCGGACCGCCGGACTCCTCGGCGAGCGGATTCATCGGCCAGCGGTATTTGCCATGATTGAAGAACATGTCGTCCGAGGTGAGCAGCAGCGGAAGCCGCACGTTTTCTTTTGCGGCCCGTTCCAGAACTCGATCGAAGCGCCAGCACATCTCCAAATCGTATTGTCCAATCCCAAGCCATTTTCCCCATTCGGAATTCCATTCGATTGGCGCCAGCCAGCACGGCAAGCGCTCGGTACATGGCGCGTAGGTCCATACGGAGATCTTTCCATTCTCGTGCACAAGCGCCGATGTTCCGTTATAGCTGGCGGCTTCCTTGCGCCACGGCATTCCGGTCAGCTCCGTGCGCGGCTGGTAGATCTCGCAGAACGGCTCGCCGCCAGCAATCGTCCACGCGGGAACGTTTGACAGCAAGGACTGAGGACTGAGGACTGAGGACTGAGTAATCGCGGTGGGCGCTTTTTCCTCAGTTCTCAGTCCTTTAACCTCAGTCCTAATGTCCACGGGCGCTTTAGCAAAAACGCGATCGTTGACCAACAGCAGCACCGTAGCATGGGCCTCTGGCCCATGAGGGTCGTGAGCGCCAGCCGGATTCACGGGCGAGACGCCCGTGCTACGATACGCGGGCAACCGCGCGGCAAAATGAGGAAGTCCGACAGGCTTAAGTTCATCGCATAGATCAAGCGCCCGTTCGTCGACAAAATAGTCCTGGTCGTAGAATGCCGGCCGGGCTTGCGCGAGAATTTCCTGTGGCGCCAGCACGCCTTTCTCCAACTTTCCGTTCAAACTCGATTCCTGGCCGGGGCCAATGAGTAGCACCCTCAAATCGCAATGGTCTGAATCGAACGGATCGGGTGGCGGCGGACTGAGCCGAAAAAGTACGTCGACACGGCCTGCCACGGACTCAGCACGCAAATCCATGAGCTTTAGACCGGCGGGTGGCCACGGCGCCGCGCAATAGACCGGTGGCGTGTCGGCATTCCCCCCCTTCCCTTGCAAGAAAGGTGGCCGGGAGGGTAGGTGCTCCGTTGATTCGATGTCGTCCAGTTTGGGCGCACCGATTTCCAGTTGGGCTTTGGAAAACCCTTCCGAGTACAGCGCGATGGCAACTTTCTTGATTGCGCGCGCGGATTCCAGGTCCCACGGGCGAGCATGGCCGATCGGAATCAACTCGGTCGAATTGGGTTGAATGTCAACCTTCAGCGTGCCCTTGTCGCCGTAATGAAGAGCGACTTCGCGCGATGTTTCGTAAATCCAGCCGTTGTGATGAACGAAGCGCGCCTTCAACCGCACTACGCCCACTGTTCCGCCTCTTAAATGGAAAGGGATTTCGAGCGCCGAAAACGGACGAAAGTCAACCGCGCGTGGGAAAACAATGCCACGCTCGCTGTAACCAGGCGGCGTAAATTCCCAGCTTGTCTTTCCAGTGCCCAACAAGACCAGGTCGGCGACACCATGGCCATTGCCCTGAACTTCGATCATCGGCCCGGAACGAACGATATTGGGTCCGCCACGCCGATGCTCGGCCGGCGGCGTCCACATATTTTTGTGCAAGACCCCTAAAATAATAACTAAAAGGATAATGCCGCCGACAATAAACGCTGTTCTGCGCATTCAAAATTTTCCTTGCGATCAGTAGAGCAGACATTTATGTCTGCTCAAGACCACATGGGTCAATTTCGTGTTGTGCAATCTTTGTCCATTGCAACTATTAAGACGTGTGTGGCATGAATTCGCCGTCAATCTTTTTCCTGCCAATCTTTTGTTTTACCTGAATCGGTGCTTTCTTCAATACAGGCGCGCGATTCCACAGAGCATTTGCGGCAGCGATAGCAATCGTAACAGGTTGATATTCGTCAAGTTCGGTTAGCTGAGTCGGCCTTAAAGTTACGATGTAAAAGCCATGGCTGGCACCGATGATAAACGGGCGTAGACAATTAAACTTTCATTCCTTCCGCTCAACCGTCGCGACCGCGACGGTTTTCGAAAATATGCGATTAACGATCGACTTTCCCTGTTCGGTCCGCACGAATCCCGCATGTCCGCCGGTCGGCAGGACGGTCACATGCGCCGCCGTCTGAATCTTCTCAAGCTCCGACGTGGCGCCAGGGGCGTTGAGTGGATCGTTGCGCGTGAGCACCACTTCGACGTTGCTGCCAAGCTCCGGCAGGACGGCCGACATTTCGCCATAATTTAAAAGATCGGACTCCGACTTGATGCCCCCTTTGCCAATCCAATACGGCGCGAGCCAATAACGGAACAGCGTCCGGAACGGAATGGCCGATGACTCGACTTCGCGTTCCATTCGCGGCGCGCTCGGGTCGCCGAGATTCTCCAACCCCAACGCAACAGCCGGTGACGGATGGATCTGACTCGCATAAAGCCGGTCGATGGTATCGACGGCCTTTGCGAGATCGAGCCGGAACCCGCGGCCAATCACCTTTTCGAGCTGCTCGGTAGATGTGCCGGATGGAACGCCTGAATTGGGTTTGGCGGATTTCACGATTGGGACAATCGTGTCGTAGGAGTATGGCAGATCCTCGTAGTCGTCCAGGCGCTGCATCGTCTCGCGGAAACTGACCGGGGCGGAGAAGGACACGACGTGTGCGAGCTTTATCGGTAGTTGGCCGGCCTTGTCGAGCAGCGCCATCTGCAGCGCCACTGCTCCACCATAGCTGACACCGGTAACGGAGATATCCGAGACCTTGTTTCCCGTCCGACGGATCAGTTCCTGAAGTACCTGGCCTGCGAGCAGTGCTTCGTGCCGTAAATTCCCAGGTGCGCCCTGCCGCATTTGAGTGACAAAGCGTGTCGAAACGAACGAATCCATCTCCACGACGCCATAGCCCGCGTTCATCAGCTCCCTTCCAAGGTCGTTCGAATATGGGTTGTCGGCCGTTGCAAAAGTGCCGCTCAGGATCAGCACGAGTGAACCATTGGCCGCATTCATACTGTAGCGAACATGTGCCGATCCACTGTTGGGAATCTGCAAGTCCATTTCGCGCAGGCTGATATCATCGCTCTTCCTCGTCGCTTGGACCAGTGTCTCCCAAGCTCCATGCCGATAAGCCTCCATATTATCTGCGGCAATCACAGCGCTCCCGGCAAGTAGCGCGCCTGCCACCAAGGTTTGCATCAGTTTTGTCATCACACTGGCTCTAAGTTCATTATCGCTTTTATCCGATTCATCGGTCGGATTTCTTCGGACAATAGCTAATAATAATTTTTTCAATCCGGTTACACGATTATCACTCGCGCACGGTTTGTGCCGCAAGACT
>Ga0206991_10333_pt2 | contig 12866 bp, 13 predicted proteins | sample Alteio_BWMinCont_9_FD_153286 | JGI IMG/M metagenome (GOLD analysis project Ga0206991, IMG submission 153286) | Enriched cells from forest soil in Barre Woods Harvard Forest LTER site, Petersham, Massachusetts, United States -... | ecosystem: Environmental > Terrestrial > Soil > Temperate forest >...
TATCTCATTGTCAAATCAGCCTATTCAGGACCACGGTTCCACTGAATCCTGCCCCAGCGCGTGGCCATCAACCAGAACCAGGTAAAGAGCGGCGTGGGCACGCCCGGCGACCCCGTCACGTCCATGAAGATTTACGATTTCGGCCCGGACGCCGCGGTGATGATCTCTCAACACCGGCCCTATCGCGGGGGCAAGCCCTATTACAACGTGCGCGTATGGACCTTCCGCGAGCAGCGCTGGCAGCTGGCCTTGAGCCAGCAGACCTCCATTCAGGCGGAGCCGGCGCGAGAGCCGGTGCAATCCAAATCCGTCAGCCAGAAATAAAAGCCCTGACCCAGAAGTCGGCCGGGTCTCCTGACCGTGGCCCGATTGCACGAGTCTCGTGCGGATACGTGCCGTGATCTATTTCGCTACGCGGAAGGAAGAAATAATCGCGACGTAGGTCGGATCAAACTGAGTCTTGCGGGTATAGCCAAGCGACAATACGTCCGTCTCATGTAGCAGCGTAAAGGTGTCGCGCTGCTTGCCGAAGCTGTTGGTATTCTCCATGAAGATTGCGGGCTGCCCGCCAATCGTCACGCTTCCAGTGGATTCGGGTGTGGCTTTCGCGGCCTGAAGTTTCGCGGCAAACCAATCGCTGATAGACAGCCTCTTCGGGTTCTGGTCTACCTGGATGGCGAGAGTGACCGCCTCGTGCGGCGCCCCGGCACGGTACGGCGAACCAATGTAGATGATCTCCGGGCCGGTGCCGGAGCCCTCGTTGACGCGCCAGGCCTCCGGGTACTTCACCTCGAATCCGTGCTTGTCATTCCGGTAGGTCTTCCACCGCGACGTATCGACCTCACGCCCCGCTCGGGCCGCGACCGGCGCGGGCCGGGCTGGTGCGGTTTGTCTCTCCAAAGGAATGGTCTGCTGGCGTTCCGCCATGGAGGCGGAGCAAAGCAGGAAAGCGACTCCCATTCCAAGGCCCAACATCCTCATACTCGCACTGTATCACCGTGCGAATCGCCCGCGGTTGGCCGGTGACCGAAGCGTAACGGGGAGGTACACGCGAGGTCCGAAATCACCTGCGCATCACCGGAGAGCCGCCGGGTGAGCTGAACGCCTCCGCGGAGCAATGGGACGCTTCTATTCGGGATGGCCGAGCCGCGCGGGGCAGGATTCAGTGGAACCGTGGTCCTGAATAGGCTGATTTGACAATGAGATAGGGGGGAAAAAGCCGGTCATACCCAGAATTCCGCGTATGTCATTAGGACGGAAGAGCCCGTAGACTGCCCTAGAGCAAACGGGTTGGCAGGGTCCCAGCGTCAGCCTGGCCTTGAGTACACGGAGAAATTCGTGATTAAAATGAGAAAGGCCGGCATCATCACCGTCGCGCCGCTGGTTGTACTCGGGCTTTTCCCCACTCTGACCTGGTCTCAGGCGCCCACTGCCGGCCAATTTAGTTCTCCTGCGTCGCTGCCGCCAGACACGTCGCTAACCGGTGCATCCTCGGACGCTCCAGCATCTGAACCTCCTGCAGCTGCCAGCGATAACGCCGCGCCAGCCGAGCCCGATCCGGCTTACCTGAAGAAGAAAAAAGAAGACCCCGTGGAAGGCGAGCAGACCAAGCGGATGATGTGGGTCGTTCCCAATTTTGCCGCCGTCAGCGCCGACACCGAGGTTGAGCGGCTGAACGCGCGCGGGAAATTCGTACTCGCTTTTCACGATAGCATGGACTATTCAGGATTCACCTGGACGGCGATTATCGCCGGCCAAGCCATGGCCACGCGATCCGATCCGGAACTCGGCCACGGTGTGGCCGGGTACGGCCGCTATTATTGGCGCGCCTTTGCGGACGGAGTCTCCGGGACTTTCTTTACGGAAGCCATCGTCCCGACGATCACCCACGAGGATCCGCGCTATTACACCAAGGGGTACGGAGGCTTTTTCCGGCGCATGGGCTACGCCCTATCCCGAACCGTCGTCACCAAGACGGATTCAGGAGGCATGACCTTCAATGCCTCCGAAGTGGTGGGGAACCTGGCCGAGGCGGGGCTATCGAACGCTTACTATCCTCCGCAAGAGCGCGGCCTGAAACAAACGGGAAGAGACTGGGGTATGCAGATGGAATCCGCAGCGATAAATAACATCGCCAAGGAGTTCTGGCCGGATATCCGCAACAAATTTTTCCGCCGGAAACAGCAGGAGCAGTAGAAGCCAACGCGTCTTTCTTTCGTTCTTCCCGCGGGCGTTCCATCCTTCAGCAGCGGTTCCGTCCTTGCAGCAAACTTAGTCCGCCAGAAAGGAAGAGTTGAGATACGCTCGGAAAAAAGCCTCGGTGTAACTTATTTTGAAGAGTCATCGGAAAACCAACTCGCCCCAATCCATCAGACGTTGCGCGTTACGCCTGCAAGGAAAGCAGGAATAGCAGATCATGTTTGGTCAATAATAAGGAATGGTTACGCTGCTAGAGAAAACAACTCAAAGCGGCTTAGACGGGAATGCCTAACCTAATTTTCATGGCAGTAGGTGATACTTGAAGTCTGTTGGCTAGACTTTCAACATCATTGATTCCCGCAGCGGCCAAAGATTGAATTAGTGAGTAAGGCATCAGAATGTCCGCTGCTAGCTTATTGGCTTGGGCCTCTTCAGCGGTGCTTAGCCCGCTACGATACATGGTGTCATCAATCAATGCGCCGTTATCAAGCTGTTTCCGATGAAGAATAAAATGGGCAATTTCATGCGCTACTGTGAATCGCTTGCGAAGAATCCCCTCGCTAGCGTTCACAGAGATACTGAAGCCACTGGGACCGCCATTCATAGGGTCCCTAAAAATCTTGCCTGAAATATTCTCAGGCAGGGAACGTGTCTCCCACACCTTAAGCCCCAAATCTTCAGCTATGCCGACCACGTTTACAGGAGCTGTTTTTTGATGCCCGGAAATAATCTGACCGGGAGTCAATGTCGCGCTAGTTGTGGCCATCGCTCGGCTCCTCTCAACAGCAAGCAGGGGGTGCTCAAGGCGAAGCCCCGCAGGAACCCGTAAGTGAGTACACCCGCATTTGATGTTGGCGCAACGGCATTCGGTGCAGGATGCGCAACTATCATCTTATGAACACTTTCCACAAGGGCGTCCGGCGTCGGGTATTCTCCAAGTTTCTTTGTCATAGCGTCTTCGACGTGTCTCTTTGCCATTTCGTGTAGACCGCGCTTTAGACCGGCATAACCAACAATCGCAATTACGCCTATAAAGATTGCCAAGCTGGCCAGCATCACAGCTAGAGCAGTTAGAACCATGTCCAAAAATTCCTGATACGAAATCAGGGGGACGGGCTGCATAAATTGGGCGGGATTCTAACACAGAGTATAATTCAGGGGCCGAAATCAAAATGAGTCACTACCAAAGCATCTTGAGATTTGCCCAACCGTAAACCTGTGTGCTATGAAGTTTGCTCGCGCGCACAGTCTGCCTGGCGTTTTTCCGCCGGGATGCGGCGCGACCATCGCTGGAAAACGATTTTGCCAGAGCTCAGGAGGAGCGAAATAACATGGACAGAAACAATGACGCCAAGCAGCTGATTTTGCGGCGCCAATTGCTGCGGAGCAGCGGAGTGCTTGTCGGCAGCGCACTATTCGCAAAGGCATTTCCCGGCGCGCTTTCCGCACGGGCAGCCATCGCTGCGCTGGCCCGCGCCGCGCAACAGGGCGCGGCGACCGATCCGCTGGCCGCGATGCGCGCGCAGATGGGCGCCATTCCGATCGAGGCCGTGAAACTGGCCGACAATCTGACTTTGCTGATGGGACCCGGCGGCAACGTAGTGGTGCTGCACGGCACGGATGGCAAGGTCGTCGTGGACTCCTTCGTGCAACCGGCGTGGACGAAACTCAAACAGAATATCGACGGCATGGACAGCACGCCCATCAAGCTGCTGATCGATACACACTGGCACTTCGATCACACCGACAATAACGCGCGCTTTCATGATGCGGGAGCCATGATTCTGGCGCATGAAAACACGAAAAAGCGCCTGATGGAATCGCATGACCTGCTGGGCATGCACTTCAATCCTTCTCCGGCCAATGCCCTGCCCACAGAGACCTTCAAGGAACGCCATACCCTGCAGGCCAATGGCGAAAGTCTCGAGCTCGGATATATTCCGCCGGCACACACCGATACGGATATCTACGTCCACTACCAGAAAGCCAACGTGCTGCACTGCGGCGACGTCTTCTTCAACGGCATCTATCCCTTCATCGACGCGGGAACTCGCGGCAACATCACCGGCCAGATCGCCGGCGCGGACAAGCTGCTGAAGATGGCCGACGCGAAAACCAAGATCATTCCCGGCCACGGCCCGCTGGGTGACAAAGCCGCGCTCACGAAATACCGTGACGTCCTAGTCACCGTTCGCGACCGCGTGGCCAAGCTCAAGACCAGCGGAAAGAAGCTCGAGGAAGTGCTCGCCGCCAAGCCGTCCGCCGAGTTCGATGCCGCCTGGGGCAAGGGCATGCTGATGCCCAACGACTTCGTGACGATCGTCTACAACACGCTCTGAAGCGCCTTCGCGCGTGAACGATTCCTCGTGCCGTGCGAGACGAGCTTTCGCACGGCGCTCCGCCGCAATTAATCTTCTGGAATGGAATCCCGTCGCCAGGGCGGTTTTCAGGTCTGGTGGCTGGGGCGCTTGCTGCGTTTGTAACGCAGCAATATGAATAGCGTGAAGGCCACGCCCGCCGCGATGCCGGTAAAGAGGATCGGCTTGCCGTAATGCGCCATCAAGCCGATGATCTGCCGTCCATAGGTCGCCGCGAGAAAAGCGAGCAGCGTATAGCGGATGGCGCGCCCGATCGTCAGCGCGGTCAAAAATTTCCCAAGGGGGTACTGCATCGCCCCCGCGGCGAGCAGAAACGGGAACATGGGCAGCGGCGGCGGCAACATCGCGGGAATGACCACGGCGCCGAAGCCCCACTTCTCAAAGGTATCGTAAACTTTCTGCGCTTTTCTCCGCGAGACGCGCCGTTCCAGGATCGCTTTGCCCTCTTTGCGCGCCAGCCGATAGGTGAGATACCCGCCCAGAACCGCGCCCAACGTGGCCATCAGCGCGTAGTAGAGCCACCAGTTTTTCTCGGCAGCCGCGAGAACAATGGTCAAGGCGTCCTGGCTGCCGGGAATCGGGACCGCCGAGTTATCCACCACGCCGAGCACGATCAAGCCCGGCCCGCCCACGCGGCGCGCCCAGGCCATCAAGCTTTTCCCCGCTTGCAAATGCAGCATCGCAATCAGCAATGAATACCTCGTGTCCGGCAACGCGGGGAGAGACAGCGGCCAGCGCCCGAACCGGGCGCCTGCCCCGGCTCCTTACGTTGGACGTGAATTCGCCCCGTGCGGCTACAGCCGTCGCAAAACTTACTTCGCGGGGAGCGCTTTATAATTGGAGTACTTGACTGTCTCGCGCACGCGCACGCCGCCCCTGGGGAAGTGCAAGATCTCATCGGCGCGCGAGTACGTGGCAAACCAGAACTTGCCGTCAATCTGTTCCCTGTAGGTTACAAACGTAGGCGTGAGGTTCGCCGGAGCATTTCTGCTCTTCGGGTACTCATCGCTTCGGTTTTTGCCGCAGGTCTTTACAATCACGAAGTCCTGAGCGTCCACCCAAATGCGTCCCTGAAAGCGATCTTTTTCCGCTTGTTTCTCCTTTTTGGCATCTTTGGGCCGGACGTCAAACACGTAGGTGTCCAGCTGATCCACATGCTGCTGCCCTACGTAGACCGCCGAAAATCGCGACAACTCTTCGGCGGTAAACACCAGAGACAGCCGATTGCGCACGTCGTCCAGATCCTCTTTGGTGACGGTGATCTGCCGCAGCGAGCTCTCGGGCGCGAAGGTCGACCTTTGCACGCGCTCCCCGCGATCATCCAGCGCAACCTCCGACACCTGCTTGTAAGTCCCGCTGACTTGATTGCCATCCAGCGTCTCGATGGTGACATCGACGGTATAACCGTAGTGCTCCCGCGCGGCCTTGAAGATCGATTCCCGGGTGGCAAATCTTTCCACGATCTCAGCGGGAGTGATTCCGGAAGGCTGGGCCGAACTGACCGGTCCGTTACCAAACTCACAGACGTACTGCGCGAAAAGACGCACGGAAAACAGCGTGTTCACAAGAATGAACACGGCGCAAGGGGCGGGTGTGCGGCGATTCATCCTGACCTCCACGGAAGGGGTCAAATTTTGGCGTATGGTACCACAAGCCCGCGGCGGACGGGATGATGCCCATCCCTTTTGCGGGAGTGTATGCGCGCCGGAAAAGGGGCGTCAGCGGCGTTTCTGGCGTTCGGCCAGCTTGCGTTCTTTCTCCGCGATCCGCGCCTTCACAAGCTTTCTGAGAAGAGCCGCAGATGGCGGCTTGTCGGCGGAAAAGCGGATCGTGCCTTTCGATGCATCGAAGCGTTCGAGATCTTTTTTGAACGCGCCCATGATCGCCAGGCTCATGGGAAACAGGCTGCAGTGGTTGGAAAATGCGGCGAAGGCCAGCAGCGCCCCCTTGTACCGGAACGTCGGAATCCCGTAGCTGATCGCTTCGGTGGTCTCCGGCGGAACGGCGGACTGGATCACCGCGCGAATCCTGCTTAAGGTGCTGCGTGCGGGTTCCGGAACGCCGGCGAGGTATTCGTCCACGTTTTTCGCAGGGGCTCTCGGTTTTGTGGCCGAAGGGCCTCTGGAATTTGTCTTTCTCATGCGGGCCTCAGGCGAGCGCCTTTTTCAGTAGAGCGATCTGACCGGCGTGGTAAAGGTCGTGCTGGATGACGCCATGCAGCATGACGTACACGGTGTAGCCCTTGCCGGGCACGGTTTCGGCGAGTCGTTCGTCGGTCAGTTGCGCGATCGCCTGCTTCGTTTGCAGGTGGCTCTTCTCAAGCTCTTCGAGTGTCTTTCTCCAAGCCGGCTCGGTGACGTTCGTCACGGCGGGCCAGTCCTGTTCGGGCGCAAGATCGGCGATGGGCTCTCCCAGGAGTCGTCTTCGTACCACGGCCTCCCACACACTCATGTGCACAACGATCTCCCAGATGGTATGTGCGCCGGGGATGGGCCGTTTTGCAGCCTGCCCGCACGTCGTAGTTGCCAAAAGCTCGCGCACCGAAGGCCCGTGCCAGGCTTCCCCTTCAAAAGCCTTTTTTAGCTGATCGGAAATCCTTTCGACTTCGCTCACCGTTGCCTCCCGATTCGGGACCTGAGGGGATCAGACGAAAACGCTGCGCTGATGTCATCAAACGTTAACGATCGGTTATTTCGCATTTCATGGCGCAGCAATATTGCCCTAACTCTCCTGGTTCATTGTCACGGCGTTTCTCATTTCCACCCATTTGGCCGATAAGGAGTGTGCATGTCGTTCAAACACGCTGTGTCGAAGTCGCTGCACTGTCTGCGCTCGAGCTTTGTTGCGTTCATGATCCTGCAATTCGCTTTCGGCGGCCTGCTGGCTCCTCCCCTGCAGGCGGACGAAGAGTCTCACACCAAGAGTCCCATCAAACACGTCATCGTAATTATTGGTGAGAACCGCACCTTCGACCACGTCTTCGCCACCTACAAGCCCAAAGGGGGCGAGAAGGTCGACAACCTCCTATCCAAGGGGATCGTCAAGGAAGACGGCACTCCGGGCCCGAACTACTCGCTCGCGGCACAGTTCTCTGCCGATGTAACCGGCAGCAAATTGTTTCAGGAGAGCCCCGCCGTCAAGACCAAATATTCCGATCTGCCCGCCCCACTCGCGGGAGGACCCACCGACGTCTGCGTAAACAATTTTGGCGTTCCCAGCGGAACGTGCACGGTTGCCCAGGCGATCTCGTCGGAAAATGGGCTGCCGCTGAGCTACTACCCATCCATGATAAGCGGCGGCACCGGCCTGCCCGGCCGGACTCCGGACACGCGCATCACCGGAGTGCACGGCACACCGCCTTACTCCAGTCTGCCGTCCGGTCCTTTCCAGCTAACCAACCCCAAGACATTCCCCTATACCGCTTACGCCGCGAGCCCCGTACATCGCTTCTATCAAATGTGGCAGCAATTTGACTGCAACGGCAAGGCGGCCTCCAACGCAGATCCCAGCGGATGCAAAGCCGATCTCTTCCCGTGGGTTGAGGTCACCGTCGGCGCCGGAACCAACGGCCAGCCACAGCCGGCGCATTTCAGCACCGATTACGCGCCCGCCCCCACAGTGACCACGGGCGAAGGCTCGACGGCCATGGGCTTCTACAACATGCTGCAGGGCGACGCCCCATACTTCAAGTCGCTCGCGGACAACTACGCCATGAGCGACAATTTCCATCAGTCGGTCATGGGCGGCACGGGCGCTAACCACATCATGCTGGGATTCGGCGACGCAATCTGGTTCAGCGATGGCAAGGGCAACGCCATGGTGCCTCCGCACAACACCACCCCCGGTCAGATCGACCAGGTCGAGAACCCGAACCCGCTCGCCGGCACAAACAATTGGTACACCGAAGACGGCTACGGAGGCGGCGGCTTCGTATACGCCTTTCCTCCACTTTTCGGTGGCGGCTCTTATACCGATTGCTCGGACCCAGGCCAGCCTGGAGTCGACCCGATTCTGGATTACCTGGAGTCTCTGCCCCGGCCCGTCAAAGCCAACTGCGACCCGAATCACTACTACCTCTTGAACAATTACAATCCGGGCTACTTCGGCGACGGGTCCAATGCTTTTACGGATACGACTCCCTTTAACACTCCTTTCACGATTCCGCCTTCGAGCGTACGGAACATCGGTGACGCCCTGCTTGAAAAAAATGTCTCCTGGAAGTATTACGGAGATCAGTGGAACGCTTACGTCGGCAAAGGCGGATTAAAGCCGGATCCTTACCAGCTCAACTACGGAGTGGTTGGCCCGACCAGCGACCAATACTGCAACATTTGTAACTTCTTTCAATACTCCACTTCGATCATGACTAACGCGTCGGTTCGCGATGCACACCTCAAGGACACGATCGATCTCTACGAGGATATCGAGGACGGCACGCTCCCCGCGGTTTCATTCGTCAAGCCCAGCGGCTGGGTGGATGGCCATCCGGCTTCCTCGAAGCTCGATCTTTTCGAAGGCTTCGTCAAAAAGATTGTCGACGCCGTGAAGAAGAACCCGGAACTGTGGAAAGATACCGCGATCTTCGTGACCTTTGACGAAGGCGGCGGCTACTACGATTCCGGTTACATTCAGGCGCTCGATTTCTTTGGCGACGGCACGCGCATTCCCCTGATCGTGATTTCGCCTTACACCAAGCCCGGCCATATCTCCCACGACTACACCGACCACGTCTCCATCCTGAAGTTCATCGAGAGGAACTGGGACCTGGACCCGCTGACCCAACGCAGCCGCGATAACCTGTCCAACCCGAAGTACGGCGAGAAGAGCGAATACGTCCCGGTGAATAGTCCGGCCATCGGCGACCTATTCGATCTATTCCAATTCAACGGCCCCGGCAATGGCCGTGAACGCGATAATGGTGGCGGCGACCGCTAAGAATCGCCGCGCCGCCTGCTGGCCCGATAGTAGTTAAAGCACTCATGGCGCCGGTACAGGAGATGCAATCTCCCCTGCCGGCGCCATTTTTTAGCTGGAGATGGAGCAGTCTAGGCCCTGGAGCGCAACTTGGCGTGCGTCATGGCGAATGCAACTTTTGGCCTATTACTCTTTCTCTGGTTAGGGTGGGGACTCAGTTTCCAGCCGGCGGGACTTCCCATTACAATGGGCGTCCGTGAAAGTCACCTTCGGAATTTCGCTGGATGAATTCCGCACGCTGCAGCCCCCTTCGCAGCGCCGCGCCGGCCGTAACACGGCTTACGCGCTGATCATTGCGCTGATTTGCCTGTTCCTGATCGTTCCCAGCATCGTCTTGATCATCGGGCAGTTGAATGAAGGACGGGAGTTCCCTGCCGCGGTCGTCGCGCCCATCGCGCTGGGCATTGCGCTCTGCATCCTCACGTATTTCCTGGACACGCGCTCCATCCGGCGCGCCCGCTTGCGGCGCGAGCGGGAACTGCGCGCCGCCTATGAACGGGTCCACTGCCGTGACGAGCGGACCATGGAGGCAACGCCCGACGGCCTCTCCCTGAACTGCAAATGCGGGCTGGTGCTGCGCCCCTGGACCGAGCTGACCGGATTCACCGAAACTCCCTCGTTCCTGATCGCGCTCACGCGCAGCGAGTCATTCCCGGTTCCCAAGTCCGCTTTTTCCAGCGAGGGCGAGCTGACGGAATTCCGGCAACTGATCCTCGAAAAACTGCACACCGACCGCCCGTTCACTGCTTGCCCGGTGGAATTTGTGCACACGCGCGGGGATTTTTGGCATGCCAAGATGCTGCACATGCGCAAAGGCGGCGGCTGGCGGCGCATGGTGAAAATACTGATTCCCGCGGCGGCGTTTATTTATTTTATTTCCGCGGCGGTCGTGGGCGCGCGTTCAGGCCGCTTGCCGGCCTGGCTGGCGCCGCTGGCCATCGGCGGGTTCGCTCTCTTCCTGGCAAAAACGGCACGGCCGCAAAAACTCTACTATGGGCCGCTGTGCATCTACTTCAGCGACGAAGGATTCCACGTGGTGGACCCCGCCTCGCAGAGCCGGCGGCGCTGGAGCGAGCTTGCGGGCTATCTCGAAGACAAGCACGTCTATCTTCTCTATCTCAATCCGCGGCTCTACCGCATCGTTCCCAAGCGCGCGCTCGGCCGCCGCGAAACGGAATTTCGGCGGCTGATCGATGCCGCACTGCCGCCCTTTGACTACCGCCGCACCGTCCCCGTCGCCGACACCGCTCGAATCTGACAGAAGGCCCAGAACCGGCTGTGCGCTGTAGCCTAGCGATCGCTGCTCCTTGAAAGAGTGTTCCGCTTGATTGGACAAAAACCTGGCCTTGGACGCGAGCGGAAATTCAGTAGGTATATAGCGCTGAACCTTCAGAAAACCCGGGGCAAAATTAGATAATTTGAGAACGCTGCAGAGAATTGCCACCGAGGCATCAGCCCACGTTAGCTGGCGGCACTTTCAGGAGGTGCGGAAAGAGCGGCAGCAGGTGATGGATCGGCCTGGTATTCCTGCAAAATCCGAAGCGTAGGCAACGCTTCGCCCAACACCTCATCAACAAGCCCGAGCCAATAAGCGTCGGTTGCGCTCAATTCGTTTTCATCCTCTTGCAAGGCATGGCACAGGGCTACGAAGAAAGACCATACTGGCTGGAGTATCGGCTGGACTTTGGCGATCATTCTTTCGGTTCGCAACGTTTCATCCGCGATTGCGGCTATTTCTAATTGCTCGGCCTCGGTAAGAGCGAATTTTCCAAGGGATTTGCACCACTGTTTGATTCGCTCCGTTGTGTGCGTCTGCAAATATTCATTCAGGAGGAAAAAATCGTCAGCAAGGCGACTCAGGCCCCCGTCTTTGAAACTCCACTCTAGCGTTTGTTTGTTGCTCGAAACTTCGAAATCAACGATGGCCTTCAGACGCCGCGCTTCTACTTGAGCGATCCGCTTACCTGCAGCAGGTGTCTCCTTTTTCATTACATTACTGATTAGCGCGTTATACCTACCGAATCGCTCCTTTGCTTTGTTGCAGACCTGTTGTGCTGTTTGTGACAATCTCGAAGCTAGCAAGCCAGTGAAGCAATCGAGATCCGAGAGCACTCGTGTCGGGTTTTCTTCTCGAAAACCTTGGAACGAGCTCTTAAGAACCAGAAACCTAAATACAAATCGGTACTCAATCTTTCTCGCCAATTCCATTGCGTAATAGTCGTTGCTGATCCTGAGGACATGCGCCAACAAGGACGTGCTCTGCACTGTCAGAGGCCTCTGTCCATAGGTTCTGATACCGTGGTACAAGAGCGTGCTATTTGGGTACGCGATGGCGTAGTCACCGGATGACAGCAAGTCGGCCGCCGCACTTGCCGCACGGCCGGTCACAACGGTAATTACTCGGCACGAAGCAGAAGAATCTTGGTCTGGTGACTTCAGCAGACGGAGAACGGTCTCCATGCTGCTCACGACTCCTCCGGGGCTGTTCAGGATGTATACGGTTATCGGGTCACGACTGGCGTGTTGAAGGCTGAGAATCGCCGGAGTGAGCCGAGACACCAAATGGTCGTCGATTGTTCCGTCCACATTGACGGACCTATCCGGATTGGGTCGGAAGTTCTGATTCGGAACTATCAAAAACTAGTCCCCGTCACTGCTATCTTGACGCTTCAAGACGAGTTCGCGTAGAGCATCTCTATAGAAGGCGGACAAATCGGATCCGTACTTTTCGTAAACGCGATCCACTGCCTCGCGGAGCTCAGCGTCGGGCTTGCTCACGATTGACGAGGAGCTATCATGGTCCGGTACTTTTTGCGCCTGTAAATTCATCGCGATGACCTTTCGGGTATGCCGATTTGACGCCATAAGTACTCCTTTTGTCAACTCTGAAGCCGTGGGATAGATGTTCGACTCATTCCTTTACGCAATTATTCTCCTTTTTCGAGCTCTGACAGGAAAATTGAATTCGCGGGTGGTCATGTAGATATTGACATTCACCATGCCCAGACCCACGTAAGTTAGACTCATCCATCAGAATGGCGGGTACTTCGATTCGGTCGTCGTGGCAAAATGGGGTACAAACGGGCCTATCTATCTGAAACTGATACCTGATCGCCGTGGACACTCAGGATGTGGCCCAATCATGTGTTTTTGCCGTTGCACCAGGGTAAAAATAGCGATGACTCCGGTCACCCGATCATTGAGTAATTGGGTTCAGTAGGATACGCTGCCGCCGTGGAAGCATGGGGTCTCATACTCGGCAGGGTTCCGAAGCGTCGACAAATGCGACTAAGGAGGTCGTGCGATGGACTTGTC
>Ga0206991_10348_pt1 | contig 12838 bp, 10 predicted proteins | sample Alteio_BWMinCont_9_FD_153286 | JGI IMG/M metagenome (GOLD analysis project Ga0206991, IMG submission 153286) | Enriched cells from forest soil in Barre Woods Harvard Forest LTER site, Petersham, Massachusetts, United States -... | ecosystem: Environmental > Terrestrial > Soil > Temperate forest >...
GGGCTTTATTCCTGCTTCGCGGCGCTTTCTACTCGGCGATGCTGCCGATGTGGGAAGGCTGGGACGAGTATGCCCATTTCGCGTTTGTGCAGCACTGGATCGTTCACGGGAGTTTACCCCGGACGACAGATCGTATTTCGCGGGAGATCGATGAATCGATGCAGCTGGCGCCGCTGCCTCGTGAGTTGCGGTGGATCGGCCCGCCTTACCTGACGCATTCTGACTGGTGGGCGTTGCCTGAAGGCGATCGCAATGAACGCCTTCGTTCGCTGCAGGCGCTGCCTCCGGCACTTGCACACAAGCCTGCCGGGGACGCCAACGGAAAGCCCTTACTGTCCTACGAAGCGCAGCAGCCACCGCTCTTTTACTGGATGTCGGCGCCGGCGCTGGAGGTGGTTGCGCAGCGGTCAATCGCTGACAAAGTCTTTTCGCTTCGTTTGCTGAGTTTGATTTTTACTTCGCTCGCCATACCGTTCACCTTTCTGGCGGCGCGGGCGAGCATTGGAGAGTATCTTGCCGGCTGTTCCGCGGCGCTCCTGGCGGTCGCTCCCGGGCTAGTGATCGATGGGGCGCATGTGGCCAATGACGGGCTGGCGATTGGCCTCGCGGCAATCTTTCTCTGGCTTGTGTCGCGCGAGAAAACCGGTTGGGTAGCGGTCGGAATGACGCTTGGTGCGGCGATTCTCACGAAGGCTTCGCTGCTGGTGCTGGCGCCTGTTCTCATCGTGCTCTGGCTTCGACGGCCCAGGCAGCTCGCGTTTGCTCTCACGCTTGGATTCGTTGTTGGGGGCTGGTGGTATCTACGCAATCTATTTATCGGGATGCCGTTGACGGGTTGGCAGGATAGCGCCCCGCTGAGCAGGGTGGCGGCGAGCGCTTTGGCGCTCTTCCACAACGGGGGCTGGGTCAACGAGGCCCATACAATTGCGAAATCATTCACGTGGTTCGGGGCGTGGAGCTTCATTTCGGTTCGCGCGTGGATGTACGATGCGCTGGAGTTACTCGCGATTGCCGGAATACTGGCAGGCGTGGCTGGAAAAGCCGCCGGACGAGCTGCCAAATTGCGTGCTCCGATCGCATTCACGGCGTGGTTCACTGTGGCGATTGTCGGAGGCGCCGCGGCTTCCTACACCGTCAATCATGTGGCCGGAATTCCTGGATGGTATTTGTGGCCTGCGGGTGGGGCGATGGCGATTCTCATTGTTGCGGGACTCGGCCGATTCTCATTTGCATTCGCGGCGATGCTCGCGCTGGTTGATTTGTATGGCGCCACAGCACGCATGATGCCTTACTACGCGGGGCTGGCGGAATGGAATCACGGCTCAATTTCGCAATTGTCAGTGGCCGCGGCGCGATTGCACGTCGGTCTCTGGCTTATAGCCGCATGGGTTCTGGCGACCGTCGCAATTCCGTTTTTGATGTTTCAGGGGCGGGCGAAGACCCGGATGTAGTCGATATCGAACGCGGCCGGAAATCTTGTCTGTGCGTCCGGTTCCCCCGCCTTTGGCGTGCCAACCGCAAGACTCACGGCCAGATACATCGGCTGGTGCGGAACTCCTTCGAAGGACTGGAAGCGTTCGTTTCCGTCCACGGTCCAGATTATTTTTTCCTCATCCCACTCCACTGCAACGATGTGGAAGCCCTTTGACAGGTCATCCACCTGGTACGAGCCGCTGTAGTCGCGATCTACGTTCCCTTCCAGCCAGCGGTTGGTGAACAGCGCCTTGCGGGGATCGCCGCCGGTTGCATTCATCACGTCGATAGAGGGTACGTCGCCGTTCGGAATGGGTAGCAGTTGGAAGAGCGGCTCGAGTCCACGGCCTGCCGGCATGTGGAAACGGACTTCGAAGCGTCCATAAGTCTGGGCGAAGGTGCCAAAGGTTGTCAGGAAGCCGGAAGTATAGCCGGAGTCCGATTTCCGTGCAACGATGTGCGCCTGGTCGGCAAAGAGTTCGATGGCGTCGGGACTCCAGGTCTGGAGGCCGTCTGGAATCAGGTTGGCAGGCGGATGGACGAGCCATTTTGAATAGTCAAGGGCCGCCTGATCGAATTCTTCATTAAATTTAAGCGTCCAACCGATAAGGTGAGTACCGGGATCTTTTGTTTCTGGGGCACTGACGGCGACCGCGGGTTTGGTTGTCGAGTTCCTGCGGACGGTTTGGGCCGAAACGTGCAATGCTACCAGAAAAAAACTAAAAGTGAACGGGACCGCGACCTTTCTTTGAAAGACGCGTTGGAGATAGTACGACATCCTGCGTCTGACTGTAACAAATTAACGCAGTGATGTAACCTTGAGATAACAATGCGCATTCTTGTCGTAGAAGACGAAAGACGCATCGCGGACTTCCTGGGACGGGGATTGCAGGGAGCAGGCTACGCGATCGATGTGGCGCCGGATGGGGCAACCGCCATCCAGTTCACGCATGACACGGATTACGACCTCGTGATCCTGGACCTGATGCTGCCCGATATGGATGGTCTGAAGGTTCTGGAAAGAATTCGGGGACGCCAGAACGGTCCGCCTGTGCTGATTCTGAGCGCCCGCGGCCAGCTGGATGATCGCGTCAAAGGACTGGAACATGGCGCGGACGATTATCTGACCAAGCCGTTTGCGTTCGTGGAACTGTTGGCGCGGGTGCGGGCTCTTTTACGGCGCGGACAGCCGACTCCCGAACGACTGCAGGTGGGCGATCTGGTGGTGGATAGTCTGCGGCGCAAGGTGACGCGCGGTGCGGAAACGATCGACCTGGCCCCGAAGGAATTCGGCATTCTCGAATATATGATGCGGAATAAAGGGCGTCCCCTGAGCCGCACCATGATCGTGGAACACGTCTGGGACATGGATTACGACGGTTTGACGAATATTGTCGACGTCTATATCCGTCATCTTCGCAGCAAAATCGACGATCGTTATCCGGAAAAGCTGATTCATACGATCCGCGGGATCGGTTATATGATCGAGGCTCCGGAGAAGACAGCGGCAGTCAGGATAGAGCCGAGTAGTCCTCTGCAAGTCTCGATCTGAGGTAGAGTAGTCGCGAGAGGGCTTTCTGGCGGAACGCAAGCACATCTCGCGCGGTCTCCGATTCACACTGACCGCGGTCTATACGGCGATTTTCACGCTGTTTCTGGTCGGCGTGACTCTCATTTTCCGTAGCACCCTTAAAACAAGTCTGGACGAGCAGGCTCAGGACGAGCTTAATCAAACGTTTGTCGCGGTCAAGGGCTTTCTGCGAATCCCCGGGGATGCCGATCTGGTCTGGATTCTGGACAGAAGCGATCCCGACGATAACAAAATTCTGGCCCGTATCCAGGGCATCGAAATGATCTCGGACTCCAACGGAGTCGTTCTGGAGGGATCGAATACCTATAAGTCGCTCGGGTTCGATAGCGCCGACTACGTCAGGCAGGTGCTCTCGAACCCCATTCAACCGGTCTGGCACGAAAAGAGGGATCCCAGTGGTGTTAAGTACCTGATCCGCTCCAGTTACGTTGTGAACGAATCCAGAACCCGCAAAATTTATGTCGCCATCGGCATCTCGCTCGCTCCGAATAACAAGCTGTTGACGAGCTTTAACTGGCTTGTGCTCGCACTTATTCCGCTGGCAGTCGTCATCGGCATGGCTACCGGGTGGGCCGTCGCCGGTCGTGCGCTGGAGCCCGTCATGGCTATCGCGCGCGCGGCGCAACGCATCAGCGGCTCGAATCTGAGCCTACGGATTCCGGAACGCAAGGCCGCCGATGAACTGGAATACCTGGTCGAAACCTTCAATGACATGATCTCGCGGCTGGAGCAGAGCTTCATCCAGGTCCGGCAGTTTTCAACCGACGTTTCGCATGAGCTCCGTACCCCCATCACGATTGTGCGCGGGCAACTGGAGGTGGCGCTGTTCACGGCGCAGACTACGGAGCAATACCGCGACGCCATTGTGGTGGCTTTGGGCGATGTGGAGCGCTTGTCCGCGATTGTACGGGCGCTGTTACTCCTTTCGCAGGCGGAAAGTGGCCAGGTCGTTCTGCAGTTACAGCCTCTCGATCTATGCGAGACGGCCCGCAATATCACAGAGCAATTTGAAATTCCGGCGGAAGGCGCCGGGGTGGAAATCTCCTTTCATACCAGGCCGGGCAATTGTACGGGCGAGTTCGACCGTGTGCAGATCGAACGCATGCTCTCTAATTTGATTTCGAATGCGGTCAAATTTACGCCGCCGGGCGGACTGGTGCGGGTTCACGTTTCGCGGGTCGGGGACCAATGTGAGATCGTCGTTGAAGATACGGGGCAGGGAATTCCGCCTGAGCATCTTCCGCATATTTTTGACCGGTTTTACAGGGTCCGCGGCATGGAGGAGCAGGCCTCACCCGAAAAAGGGCTCGGGTTGGGACTCAGTTTCGTGAACTGGATCGTGAAGGCGCATTCGGGCACGATCGAAGTAAAAAGCGAGCAGGGAAAAGGAACAACATTTACGGTTCGCTTACCGTTCCGACCGCATTTGCCAAATGTATCCAATAGCACTCATGAGAGCGTTATGAAGGCTGTTTAATCAGAACCTTATACATCCATTAAGAGTAACCATTTATTCTGAATGAGATGAGCCGGTTTCTATTGGGGCTGCTTCTGATGTTTTGCGCGGTAGCCGGGCTCGTGGCACAGTCGGCAACACCAGCCGCGAAGAGCACAGCACCCGCGAACGATGTCTTCTCGGGGACCGTCACTGTCTCCACAGCAGAAGCCGTGACGGTGGTGCGCACAGTACCCGCGAAACCAGATGAATCCCGAGTCTTCGTTGTCGATAAAGACACCAAGATCGAGGGCAAGGTAAAGGTTAGTTCCCGCGTTACGGTTCGATTCAAAGCCGATGACGATGGCGCGGTTCATGCGCTGCTGATTATCGTCCGGACAGATGCGAAGGCTCCTGCCGGTGGCGCAACCAAACAAGCTGCGCCACCTGTCAGGAGGTAACCCCTACTTTTTTTCAGTCAGTGCCGCTACGCCTGGCAAAACCTGGCCCGACAGAAATTCGAGCGACGCGCCGCCACCGGTCGAAACGTGCGAGATCTTATCGCTCAGGCCAGCAGTCTTGATGGCTTTTTCGGAATCGCCGCCACCGACGACTGAGATAGCGCCGGAATCTGCAACCGCGTGAGCCAATGCCATCGTGCCCTTATCGAACGGCGGCTTTTCAAACACTCCCATCGGACCGTTCCAGATGATCGTCTTTGCGCCCCTGATGATTCCTTCGTAGAGTTCAACCGTCTTCGAGCCGATATCCAGCGCCATTTTGCCGGCAGGGATTTCAGTGACGTTCTCGTTCGCAGCTCCTTCTTTGAACTCGGCTGAGACCACGTGATCGACCGGCAGGACAAGCTTATCGCCGAACTGCTTGAGCAGGCTCTGCGCGAGATCGAGCTTGTCATCTTCCACCATCGACTTGCCGATCGGGTGTCCCTGCGACTTGAGAAACGTGTAAGCCATGGCGCCACCGATCAAAACCTTGTCGACAACCTTCGCCATGTTCTCGATCACTTCGATCTTGTCAGAAACCTTGGCGCCGCCCAGAATCGCAACGCACGGGCGCGCCGGATTTTGCGTGACCATGGTGAGGTACTGGAGTTCCTTGTCCATCAGGAGCCCCGCCGCAGCCTGGCTGACGAAAGCAATCATGCCAACGGTGGAAGCGTGGGCGCGGTGGGCGGATCCGAAAGCGTCGTTGACGTAGACATCGCACAGCTTCGCGAGCTTTTCTGAAAACACTGGGTCGTTGGCTTCTTCTTCGGCGTGGAAGCGCAGGTTTTCGAGCAGCAATACGCCACCCGGAGCGGGGAGCAGTTTTTCGACTTCAGGCCCGACACAATCGGGCGCCAGCGTGACCGGCTTGCCAAGAAGTTCTTCCAGTTTCTTCGCGACAGGCTTCATGCTCATTTCGGCGTTCGGCTTGCCCTTAGGGCGCCCCAGGTGCGATGCAAGTATCACGCCGGCGCCGTGTTCGAGCGCGTATTTGATCGTGGGGAGTGACGCTTTGATTCGCTTGTCGCTGGTGATTTCCTGGCCCGCATTGGCCAACGGAACGTTGAAATCTACCCGGATGAAGACGCGCTTGCCGTTCAGATCTAAGTCTTTGATAGAAAGTTTTGACATGGGATGAAATTCGAGCTTAGCAAAGCGGATCTTCGGGTTACTTTACGTCGGTTACTTTGCGTCAAAACCGGGGTGAGGCCGCACTGACAACCCGGCGGCCCGGTAAGCGAGGAGCAGCGCACCAGTTGCAGGACTTCGGCGGGGAGGGTGGGCCTCCGCATTGCCATCGAGCACCACCAGCGTACGGAAGCGATCCAGCAGGATTTGGCTTTGGAAGACGCCGCCAATCCAGCATGTTGGGGCAGGAGCGGTCTCGACGGCTTCTTCGTTCCAAAGCTGTCTTCGAACCGACGCTGCGAGCAATGCCAGTTGCTGGGCGGCGTTGCGGAGAATATCCGTTGCGACCGGGTCGCCTTCGCCGGCAATTCTGTCGACGGCCACCGCGAGTTCGGCGACTCTGGAACGGGGCCAGTCCACTGTATAGAACCTGTGCAGCGCGTCATTCGCGTTGGCAGCGCCGGTCAGTTCCATCAGCGCCGGCGTGAGCGCTGTGCGCGGTCCCCATCCTTCGTATTCTCTGAGTGTGGCGCGCAGGGCCTGTCTTGCAATGTCGAAACCGCCGCCTTCATCACCAAAAACGTAGCCCCAGCCGCCGGCCCGTGCCGATTCTCGCTGTGCGTTCTCGCCATACGCGATGGATCCGGTGCCCGCGATCACGATCACGCCGGGCGCTCCCTCCACTGCACCGGCCAATGCGATCTTCGCGTCGTGAGTGACCAGCAGATGATCGGCGTCAAGCAGTTCTTTGAGCAGCCCGGTTTTATCGTCCGGACCGCCGCTCATGCCGAGACATGCAGCCCGGAACCGAGGCTTGGAACTGGCCTCAAGTCCCGCGCGCGACGCAGCCTGAGAGAGACACTCACCCATGACGCGCAGAAATTTCGCGCGGCCCTCCGCGGCTCCGACGTGATTGCACGGCCCCGCAGTCGCCCAACCCGCGATATGCCCGGTAGCGTCGCCAATCACAGCGACGGTGCTCGATTGTCCGCCATCCACACCCAAAAAATAGTCGTTCATTGTATTTGAAGCAGCCAGTTTGGACCTCTGGCGGACACTTTTCGGAGACCCCATCGAGCGGGATCGCCCTGCATCTCCTTTGCGAGCCAGCTATCGCCCGCGATCATCAGATAATCGATACCTCGCGCCTTGACGGTCGCGGTAGCCAGACGTCTGAGGTCTTCCGGCGGAGAATCGTCCAGCTTTTCCAGCCGGGAGTGGATACCCGCGATCGCTACAACGATGTTCTCCTGATCGGGCGAAGTATGCAACTCGACTCGGTCCAGCGTCAGCTCCCCGCCGAAATCCACATCCACGTACATGCCGGCGTGGACTGGTTGCCACGTGCGCCAGCGCGTTACCGGATTGCGATCGAGCGCCAGGGAAAGATCCCACGGGAATGACGATCCTGTGACTTTCCATCTTGGCGTCGGCTGAAGCTCTTCGGCCCCGTTGAAAAGCCTTATCTCTCCGATGCTCCAGACGTCTGTGAGATTGCCGCTCTTCAGGTTCAACCGCACGTGGGTCATCGTTCGCTGAGCGAAGGTGTACCGCAGATTCCAGAGCTGCTGGAGGTTCTCGATGGTGGGGTTATAAAGAATATCCTGGATCAGTTCGCCTTCCGCTGAGTAGTAGTTCACCAGAACATCAGTCTTTGAATAAGATTCGGCAATGGGGGACGTGCTCCAAACACGTTTGCCCTCCGGGACAAATTCATCGAGCATTCTGGCGGTCACCCATTCACCGGAATTCTCGAGTAGCCATTTGTCCTGCGGAACCAGCCCCAGCGCCGCTTTCCACGGCATGTGGACGATCTGCCATCCACCGGCGGGCGCGCCGTATTTCTCGATCATCTTCGGCCATGCGAGCAGAGCCGCGAGAACCACCATCACGATCTGTACACTGCGCGAGAATTCCAGCGCCATCGCGATTCCGAGTGCCGCGAACGGCAGGGTGGGGATCAGGAACCTCGCGTCCAGATTTTCGCGGTATGGAAGCAGGAAGAACAGACCCGCGAGCAGAATTCGACGCCCTTCGCGGGTACGAAGGCCCAAGAGAGCAAGAGGTGTCAGCAGAAAAATCGGGCCGACCTGCCCGTCGAGTTGTCCTCTCACCGTGTCCATCCAGAACAACGGTTTGAAACTGGGGAGATTCATCGTTGAGAAATAATGGCGATAGAAATCCTCGAAGGTGATGTGAGTGTAGGGATTCGGGAAGACGCGGTTCAGAAAGGGCGAGACCGGATTCTCCAGCCACAGCCAGTTCTTGATCAGCCATGGCGCGGCCATCAGGGTCACCATCAGGGCCAGGATTGCTAATGCCGGGAGTTTGCCGGAGGTCTTCCTGCGAAAGAATAACTCCCAGGCCACGATGGAAAAGACATAACCGGCTGCGACAAACCCCGTGTACTTGATCGCGAAACAGAATCCCGCCACCAGACCGATCGGGATCAGCAAAGTTCTCTGGCGAGTCTCGCGCCAGATTTCAACCAGGTAGAAGGTGGCGAAAGCAGCGGTTGCCAGCATCACGTCGTTATAGGCGCTGACGCCGTCGATTCCGGCTAGCGGCGACAGGTAGAAGAACATACCCGCACACGCGCCCGCGATGGGTCGGCCGATTCGCCGCCCGTAGCTGAGTAGCATCAGCGGGAGAGCAAAAAGGCAGCAGCAGTGAAAAGTCGCTGCCGCCGCATGCCGCCCAAACGAGAAGGCGAACAGAAACAGCATTTCCGCGCCTTCCGTAAAATTCGCATACATATTGGTGGTGAGGCGTTCGAAGCCGTGCTGACGAAAAAAACGGTAGACCATACCGAGGTGATACGCCTGACCGTCCGGACTATGTTCCGGCGCAAGACTATTCGAGAGATAAAGCAGCGCGTAGAAGGCGACCGGAAAAATTAAAAACCATTTCCAGCGGCCGGGCAGGGGATTCGGCCGAACTTCCGTGGGGCCGGTACTGAACTTCCAATTCAACGCCACGGCCCCCAGGCCGAGCGCCCAGAACACCGGAATCGTAGCGAGACGACTGGCGCACAACAGAAAGACCAGGAAACTCAGCAGCGCCGCCCCGGTCACTCCCGCCAGAAGTTCATGCTCGGACCTTTGCAGCTTGATTTGCAGGCGGCTGAAGAGAAAACGACCGGTCGACCAGGCCACTGCCGCGGTAAACGCCGCGCCGAAGACGATCGAAAGAAAATGCCGCACGTTGGATTTTAGCGCGGACCGGATACAACGCGGGTAGCCCGCTGAATACTGCGGCGAATACTGGGTGTGAGATCCAGACGGTCCCAGTCGTCTTCCTGCGCCCACTGGAGCTGTGGAGCCTCGGCTGTCGCTGCCAACTGATCGCTGGCGGCGCGGAAACACCAGATCAGATCGTGATGCAGATGGTAAGGCGTTTGTTCCTTCGGCGGAATGCCATGCACGTCAATCCCGGCCAGGAATGGGGTGAATTTCGAGTCGATCTGCACCTGAGTTTCTTCCTGTGCTTCCCGAGCCGCAACTGCGTCGAGAGCCGCGTCGGTTTTTTCAACGTGCCCTCCAGGCAGCAGCCATCGTTGGAGCTTGCGATGATGGATGACGAGCACGCGCGCTTGTTGGGGATGGAATACAAGGGCGGTGCAGGTAATGTGCCCCGGCCAGAACTGTCGCGCCGAGAATGGTTTCGTTCCATGCTGCAACAGAAGGTGGACAAGATCCCTGCTCTTGGCGGCAATTCCGTCATCGGCCGGGTCGAAGCCCGATACTACCCGCAACGCTTCTTTTCTGGATAAGAGCACGATTACTATCGTAATCGTACTGTAATACTCGTTCCGCCACCCTTCAGATCCCGGCAGCTTCGTATTGCCCGAAGCGCACGGCGGCGCGGTTCCAGGCTTCCGTGTCACGAGGTTCGTACACATCCACGGGAAACGAACGTTCTACGATTGCCCTCATTTCCTCGAGAGATCCCGCGCTTCCTGTCGCCAGCATCTGCACGCCGATATTGCCGAGGACAGCGGCTTCGGTGGGTCCCGCAAGAACACGCATGGCCGTGGCATCGGCGGTGAACTGATTCAGCAGGCGGCTCTTCGAACCTCCACCGATCACGCGAATCTGGTCGACCGTTTGCCCCGTCACGCTCGCCATCGCCTGCAGGATGACGCGGTACTTCAGTGACAGGCTTTCGAGAATCGCGCGCGTATAAGCCCCCGGCGTATCCGGGCAGGGCTGGTCTGTCTTGCGGCAAAATTCATCGATGGCGGCGGGCATGTCGGCGGGGCTCAGAAACAACCCGCTATCCGGACTGACCAGACTTCGGAAGGGCGCTGCTTTTTCCGCCTCATCGGTTAACTGAGCGTAATCGAACTCGCGGCCTGCGGCGGACCACGCGCGGCGGCAGCACTGCAGCATCCAGAGGCCCATGACGTTCTTCAGCAACCGCGTTGTGCCGCAGACGCCGCCTTCATTGGTGAAATTAAACTTCATGGCTTCGTCGCTCAGGATCGGTGCGGTAAGTTCGGTACCGATCAAACTCCATGTGCCGGAACTGATGAATGCCGCATTGCCGCGCGCTGTGATGGCTGCGACGGCCGATGCCGTATCGTGCGAGCCCGGCGCGATCACGGGCGTTCCATTCAATGAAGCGTTGCGCGAAATGCCTGGCAGCAGGTGGCCAACGATACTCCCTGGCTCCACGATTTCTGCAGGAAGCCGCGACGGCAGGCCGAGGCGGTCCAGCAGATTTGTATCCCATTTGCGCGTGACGGGATTCATGAACTGAGTGGTGCTGGCGTCGGTATACTCGCAGACAGCATTGCCAGTCATCCAGTAGTGGAAAAGATCCGGCATCATGATCATTTTTTCCGCGGCAGCCAGAATATCCGGCGTATCGCGTTGCGCGGCGTAAAGCTGATAGAGCGTGTTGATGGCCATCAACTGAATGCCGGTGGCGCGATAAATGTCGGCTCGCGGAACAAGCGCCTGCACCTGTTCGAAGGCAGAAACATTTCTCAGGTCGCGATAGTGAAAGGGATTCAGGAGCAGTTCGCCACGCTGTCCGAGGAGCGCGTAATCGACTCCCCAGGCATCTACACCAATACCCGCAAGGCGTGGCGAGTCCACGGCCGCGAGCGACTTGCGAATCTCCAGCCAGATACGGGGAGCATCCCAATGCATGGTGCCACCGTATTCGACAGGCTCGTTGGCGAAGCGATGGATTTCTCTGATGTCGAGTTTGCCCTCGCGAAGCGATCCCAGGAATGCGCGCCCGCTTTCGGCGCCCAGATCGAAGGCAAGGTAGGTCTCAGTGGTCGTTCCGGGCATGTATTTGTGCGGTGAAAACTCAGTGTATTACAGGGTGAAGCAGATTTATCGAAGACGCCGGGCTTATGGAATTGCGCGAAACGTTCAGAACTCGATCGGATCGTCCCAGCCCGGTTTCAGATCAATCCGGCCACGCATCGTCCCAAACTGAACATTGCGTTTATTAAGTGGCACCGGCACAAGTTGTGCCATGGGTACGCTGTTACGGGTGATGACAACGGATTCTCCTGCTTCCACGTACCGAAGAAGTCTGGAAAGACGGTTTTTGGCATCCGCTAATGAGACGTCCATGATCTCTTGAATATAGCTGGTTGGCCTCCTGTTCACCACCTGCGCGTATGATAGGAAACTTATGATGCGACTCTCCCGATACTCCATCGGCGTGGGTGACCGTTTTGCTCATCAGGCCCGGCCACAACTTCGCGCTTTCATTCTTGCTGCGGAACAAGGGGTCGATGTCGTGCCCGTCTGGAATAAGTCCAACCGGGAGCACACATTTATCGGCACCGAACCCGTAAGCGTTCACGATGCGGCCCTTTTCGCGGTAAAGGAATTCAACTGGACGAAGCCGTGGCACGTCGATGCCGATCACATCAATCTCGATACGGTGGAACGCTTTCTGGCACCGAGCGACTTCTTCACGATCGATGTTGCCCACTTCATCGGCCAGCCTGCTGCACCCGCCGATCTCGATGCATTTCTGTCACGCCATCCGGAATTGATCGGTACTGTGAAGATTCCCGGGATCGCCCATCCGTTTACGACGACGCGTGAATCGGTCACAAAAACAGCCGGAACTTATCTCACCGCCGTAAAAGAGGCTGGCCGCATATACCGTCACATTGCGTCGCGCAAGGGCGAACAGAATTTCATCACGGAAGTCTCGATGGATGAAACCGACGATCCGCAAACGCCTCCTGAATTGCTGATCATTCTCGCCGCCATCGCCGACGAGCATATTCCCATCCAGACCATTGCGCCAAAATTTACGGGGCGCTTCAACAAAGGCGTCGACTACGTCGGGGACGTAGCACAATTTACCGTCGAGTTCGAAAGTGACCTTGCCGTGATCGCTCACGCGGTGCGCGAATACGGCCTGCCGGACACTCTTAAGCTCAGCGTGCATTCCGGCAGCGATAAGTTTTCGATCTACGGTCCTATCCGGAGGGCGATCAGGAAAACCGGGGCCGGCTTACATCTGAAAACCGCGGGAACCACCTGGCTGGAAGAATTGATCGGGCTTGCTGAGGCGGGCGGCCCTGGCTTGGCGCTGGCAAAGGAAATTTACGCGGAGGCCTGGGGTCACGGCGAAGAACTCTGTGCGCCGTATGCGTCAGTGATCGAACGGCTTCGGTAGTCGCTAATCGTGGCTCAGTCGGCGATCAGCAGCGGGTGGATGTGG
>Ga0206991_10349_pt1 | contig 12836 bp, 7 predicted proteins | sample Alteio_BWMinCont_9_FD_153286 | JGI IMG/M metagenome (GOLD analysis project Ga0206991, IMG submission 153286) | Enriched cells from forest soil in Barre Woods Harvard Forest LTER site, Petersham, Massachusetts, United States -... | ecosystem: Environmental > Terrestrial > Soil > Temperate forest >...
TTCTGCGACTGCCCAGTCGGCAGCGCACCCGCAATCGCCAGGCCAGTCATTCGAAGCTGCCGCCATCCACCCCAGCGCTGTCGGTACTGAGGGCATGCGTTTCAATCTCAACAACGGAGGACTGGCAGCCAGCAACGTTACGGTGAGGAGGCTGATTTGGGGTGCCTACGACGTGTCCGCCTCTCAGATTGTCGGCGCCCCGGGTTGGCTGGATACGGACCGCTATGACATCAAGGCCACGACAGGTCAGACGGGCGAGATTGGCCACGATCGCCTCGTACAGATGTTGCAGAATCTGTTAGCGGATCGGTTCGGGCTCAGACTGCATCGCGAAACACGGGAGATGGTGGCATATGCCCTGGTGATCGATAAGAGCGGGCCGAAACTGACAGAAAATACCGGCGCGCCGGGACCCAGTTTCAATATGAATGAGGTGTCGGGCCGAACGCAGATCGCTGCCACGAACGTATCTACGGCGAGGTTGGTTATCACCTTGGGGAATCAGTTGGACCGTGCCGTCGTGGATAAGACCGGCTTGAACGGCGCTTACGATTTTAGACTGGAATGGAACCCTGACGAGGCGACCGTCTCGTCCGGTCCGTCGATATTTACCGCACTACGGGAACAATTGGGACTTCGGCTGGAATCACAGAAAAGTCCAGTCACGGTACTTGTGATCGATAACCTGAGGAAGTCGTCGGAAAACTAACGCGGTCACCGTTCAGACATTTACTGGCCAACCCAGGTTTCTTGGGGCCCGTCTTCGTGGATCAGGGCGTGGTCTCGTGGCCGGGAGAGTTAGATCTGGCGCCAGGCGTAATGCGCACTGACATCGCACCCGCAACCGGGTTGCCTCGGTGAAATGGTAATTACGTCGGCGTTTAAGATCCTACAGCCCTAAAACATTTGCGATAATATATGTAGTCTAATGGCGCAGAAGAGCCAAATTTCGATGAAGTCGGGCAAGGACACAAGAGTCCTGCCTGCCTACAGCTTTGCTGAAGCCGCGAAATATCTGCGCCTGCCCGTACCAACACTTCGTGGCTGGTCTGTTGGTCTCGGTAAAACGGCGCCAGTATTTGTGATGGACGATCCCGCACATCAGTTTCTGTCCTTCATGAACCTGATCGAAGCCCATATCCTGGCCGGCATCCGCAGAAAGCATGGTGTCGGACTTCCGCAAATACGTCGGGCGCTGGATTATGTCCGGAAACAATGCGGAGTGAATCGGCCCCTGATCGATCAGAGCTTCCAGACGGACGGTCGCTGTTTATTCATCGAACAACTGGAGCACCTGATCAACGCCTCGCGAGGCGGGCAGATGGCCATGCCCGACCTTCTGCCTCAATTGGACAGGATCGAGCGCGACCCGGAAGGTCTTCCCCTCAAACTGTATCCCTTCACTCGCGCAGCCGACTCTCGCAGTTCCGCAGGCGATCCAAAAATCGTCGTCATGAATCCGCGAATATCCTTCGGCCGTCCCTCGGTCGGAGGCGTCGCGACCTCTACTATTTGGAATCGCTTCCGCGCGGGCGATTCTCCTGGCGAGCTATCGCAGGACTACGGCCTGCCGCCGGAGGCAATTGAAGAAGCGATCCGTTGCGAAGCCGCCTGACAAACCGGTTTTCTTTGTCGATCGGTCGCTGGGCAGAATTGACGTGCCTGATGCACTCCGCGGCGCCGGCTACCAGTGCGTAATTCACGATGAACATTTTGATCAGGACACTGAAGACACGATCTGGCTGAGTGCTGTTGCAAAAGAGAACTGGATAGTCCTGACTAAGGACGAGCGAATCCGGTATCGGCCATTGGAATTGAAAGCGCTGGAGTCGTCACAACTCCGCACGTTCATCATGGTTTGCGGCAACGTTCGCGGTATTGACACCGCCGCTATTCTTCTGAAAGCTATGCCACGAGTGCTGGACATCGTGAACACACAGAAAGGCCCATTCATCTGCTACATCTACAAAAACTCGGCGGTGAAACGGTCACGATAGCTCGAGGATTGGCAGTTTCAACCCAGCGTCACGGACATTTCACCATGGCTCCTCCGCGTCGGACGAACGGTGACCTCGACATCTTGCCCCAGATTCGTCAGAAACTCCAGCAACCGCCCCACCGAAAAACTACCGGCACGATTACGCATGAGCAGCGAAACATGAGGCTGTTTGATACCAAGCGTCACGGCAGCCTGGCTCTGTGTCATGCCTCGTTGCTCGATGATCCGATAAATCTGAAGTGTCAGTCGCGCTTTGATCAAATGCTGTTCCGGATTGGGCAAACCGAGATCGGCGAAGACATTGTCGCTGCCTTTGGTGACCCGGGGCGCAGATTTCGTTTTCCCGGAGGTTTTGGTCTTAGTCATATTTCAGTTCTGCCTTTCTCTGTGATCTCGCTCAGCCTCGGCCAGCCGCTGCCGCACAAGATCGATTTCCTTTTTCGGAGTCGCCACGCCGGTTTTTGACTTCTTCTTAAAAGCCTGCAGCACATAAACATCATCCTGAATCTGACCGTATACACCGTTCTCCAGGTATCTCCGGCATGTGGAGCACAATCTCCCTGACGCTACCGCCGCCAAATCCCTTAAATATTTTGGCCGATGGATCTATTTCACCCTTCTGCGCAGCATAGAGGGCGATACCAACCTCGACCCGAACGGCGAGCGGAAAAGACCGCACGTCTCTTCGTGACCACCCCACCCAACGCACAGGCTTAAAGGCATCATCATCCATTATACAAGTATACGTATTTTCGTATTAATCAACGAGACTTTTCGGAAGTAATCACCTGTGATTAAGCGTAAAACCGGAGGGTGGGCCTGCCCCATTAAGTGCGCAGTGGCAAAAATGTGGCGGCTCTAATTGGGCTACTCTGCACCCGCCCTGCCGTATTCGATTCTGCCAGGAGACCGGAGAAGCTCTCGTGCCCGCGCCTTTGAAAGAACGCCGTCCTTTACAGCAATCAGAATCCGATATAGGTCTACGGTGGACAAGAGCCCTATGTTCTGCTCTTTTGCCGCAGCGACAAACTCCTCGTCGCCCCCGGTGTAGACGCGAGGACGCCTGAACGGATGGGTCTCGATGTCGAAATTTAGAATCAACAGGCCAGATATTGTCTGCGCGTCTGGTACCTTTAACTCCCCTTTTCGCTTCAGGATCGTTACCATGCGTCCGAGCAAATCACTGAACTCCTTCGTTTTGGGGTTCTTGTTCTTTGTTGCAGTTACTTCCACGATTGCGAAAAATTCGCCTTCCCGTATCCAGAAGTCCTCCTTGCGGATTGCGGTCCTGATGCTGGCGTCCATGTCCGTCACTTCAAATTCTAAGTACTCCAAAGAGCTCTTCACGAGCGTTGAAAATCGGCGCTCCGGTGTGAGTTCGCTGCTTTCGGTTGCTGTGAGGATCGCGCGGATGAACTCATATTGAACGGCAACGGACTCCTTTTCAAGCCGCTTTGTTCTCTCGAAGTCGTCAGTCTCGATTCTCTTGGCGGCAATTTCAGTCTCAATCTTGTTCTCTTCTACAAAAGCGAAATCTTGTGATGTTAGCCAGTCAAGTTTACGGGGCCGTTCAGGAAACAATTCAGGTCGGTCGTCCGCAACCACACTCAACATTTCAATCAGAGCCTGCATGGGGTTCTTGAAGAGAGGGGCAATAATGTAAGAAACGCAGGTCCTTCCCGAAAAGTAAGTCGTTCCATAACAAGCGACAATATCGCCATTTCGAGTTGCCAACGCCGCGTGGTGATTCATAGGATGTTCCGGCATCCTGTTCCTGGAAACAGCAAAGTGTTGAATGGGAAAAGAAACCAGCGGCTTCAATTTGGCAAGGCATCTGGCTAGTTCTTCGTGGCGAAACGCGCCCCGATTTTCAACCACTACCAAATCTGTCACACCGGGGTCTGCACTTCTCGCCGACCAAAAAGGCGTACCAGCCACAAGCAAATCTGTGAAGGAGTGCGAGCCTAAGAAAGCTATCCTAACGAACGGAGCGGTGCGGAATTCCGCAAGTGTACCGGCGAAATCCTTCATGAGGTTCGTCGGCCCATTAACGACCGCGTCCACCCCGTTATAAACGTAGACGTCGTATTCGTACAAAGGCCGTACAAAGGAGCAAGGGATGTAGGTTGAGTGTGCCCCAGCAGTTCCGATCTTTCCGAGTTCTGCACTGAATCCAGCTTTCGCAAGGACCTCGACGTCGTTTTCGGTGAAATTTACCAGCGCAATTCGGTGCCCCTTGGGAGTACTCATTTAAAATAGTCTCTCAATTTGCAGTGGCCCAAAGCAAAGATACTGGCAGAGTAGGAAATCGCACGCGGCGCTTGTAAATGCCAGCGATGGCATTCTGCGAAGGGACCCCGGCCATGCCCCATATCTACAGGTGCTTGGAGACCTTTTGAAGCCGATGAAATAGATTTGGCGTCCCCAGCGGGATTCGAACCCGCGTTACCGCCGTGAAAGGGCGATGTCCTGGGCCTCTGGACGATGGGGACGCTTTCGGGGTGAATCTCCAATTTACCACGCCCCCATTCGCCTCCTCCCAAACGCACATTCGCCCCACAATTCTTCGCTCATCGCAACGCACCCGTTAAAATGAAAGCTCCCATGTCAGGTACAGAAGAGTTCTACCGCATCCAGAAGCTGCCCCCCTATGTCTTTGCCGTTCTCAACGAGATGCGCGCAAAGGCACGGGCAGCCCAGCAGGATGTTGTCGATCTCGGCATGGGTAACCCCGATGGCGAGACCCCGAAAGTCATCGTCGATAAGCTCGTCGAAGCCGCGCGCAATCCGCGGAATCACCGCTACTCGATGTCCCGCGGCATTCCGAAGCTGCGAGAGGAGATCTGCGCCCGCTACAAGCGCAACTACGACGTCGACCTCGACTCCGAGAAAGAGGCCATCGTCACCATCGGTGCCAAGGACGCACTCGCGCATCTGCTCTTTGCGACGATCGGCCCCGGCGATGTCGTTGCCGCGCCGAACCCCGCTTATCCGATCCACCAGTACGGCGTGATCATGGCGGAAGGCCACTCCGTGCTGCTGCCGATGCCGACCGCGGATGAGTTCATGAACCGCCTCGAAGCGCTCTACCGCGAGTCGCCCAAGCCGCCGAAGATGCTGCTCATCTCGTTCCCGCACAACCCCACAACCACGTGCGTGGACCTGCCGTTTCTCACGAAGATCGTCGAACTGGCGCGCAAACACGGCACTCTCATCATTCACGATTTCGCCTACGCCGATTACGGTTTCGATGGCTACAAACCGCCCAGCATTCTCCAGGTGCCCGGCGCCAAAGATCTCGCCGTCGAAATCTTTTCTATGTCGAAGAGCTACGAAATGGCGGGATGGCGCGTCGGTTTCTGCCTGGGCAACCAGCGCATGATCGCGGCGCTCGCCCGCATCAAGAGCTATCTCGATTACGGAACGTTCCAGCCGATTCAGATCGCCTCCATCGTCGCCCTGCGCGAATGCGAGGAGGACACCAAACGTATCTGCGCCTCCTACCAGCACCGCCGCGACGTTCTGGTCGATGGCCTCGCAAAAGCCGGATGGCCGGTAGAACCGCCCAAAGGCACCATGTTCCTCTGGGCTCAGCTCCCGGAGAAATTCCGCGAGATGGGCTCGCTCGAATTCGCCAAGCGACTCCTGACGGAAGGTCAGGTGGTCGTCTCGCCCGGCATCGGTTTCGGACCGCTGGGTGAAGGCTTCGTGCGCTTCTCGCTCGTCGAAAACGAGCACCGGATCCGCCAGGCAACCCGCGCAATCGGCCATTTCATCAAAACGGCCTGAGGCGATCACAACAATCGCAAATTTATTTTTGCGGCCCGCATCTCACTGACAGTCAATATCTTAACGGACCGGCCGGCCTTGAAACGCAGGTCGGCGACCCCTGTTTCCTTGACACGATGTGCTAGATTCCGGGCAGGAAGCGGACCTTCACCGGCCGCTTCTGACAGTTATTTCCTGCGCAGGAAACGTCGATTGAGGTGAAACTGGACTCTCGGCTCAAGTCCACAAGACGAGATCGTGTAGCCGCTCGAAAGAGCGGGGAGCGACGAGAGAACTTTCAGGCAGCCTGAATAATACCGACTCCGGCGGCAGCTGTGCAGAGCGGTACCAGAGAGCGGAGACGGGTTCGCAGCGAAGGCGTGACGCGAGGGAATACCCGCGAAGCGTCCGTGCCGGAACTCGGGTAAATCGAAACGGGGGTATGATTCGCGCGAGTTACCTAAGCGCGGGACTGACACCTCAATAGATCCCGTTCAATTCACTGGCGGCAGGATACGGCGGATTAAGCAACCCGACCCCCTGCCGCAACGACGGTTTGACAGGGAGTAGTGGGAAACCTCTACTTATCCCGGCATGCCGCACTTGCAAACGAGTCCCCGTGGTCCACGAGGTGGCGTAGACGGTCTTGCCGTCTGCGTTGGCCGCGCAACTTTGTTCCCCCAAAAGCGTTAGACAATATAGATAAGCCTATGCAGCGCAAACTCCCCGTCCTCGTAATCGCCGGCCTCGCCGCCATGGCCACAGGTTTTGCCGCCAAAAAGCCAAAACCCGCCCCGGCCGCAACTCTCACCGCCCCCAAGACCCCGCAGATGACCGAAGACCAGAAGGCCCTGCACGCTCTGAACCGCCTCACCTTCGGCCCGCGTCCCGGCGACCTGGATCAGGTCAAACAGATGGGCGTCGATAAGTGGATCGAACAGCAGCTCCAGCCCGAAACGATTCCCGAAAACCCCATCCTCGAAGCCAAACTGGAACCGCTCGATACTCTGCGGATGAACACCGCCGAAATGCTGCAAAAGTATCCCTCGCAGCAGATGATCAAAGCAATGAGCGAAGGCAAGCTCCCGCTGCCTCAGGACAAGGAGGCGCGCGCCGCAGCCCAGACCGCCATCATGCGCTATCAGCAAAGGCAAAAGGTGCAGGCCGCAGCTGCAGCGGTACCCACCACCCCGCAGGTCGGTGACATTGCCATCGGCGATATGCAGATGAAGATCCAGACTCCGCCGCCCGCGCCGCGAGCCGCTGCCAATGCCCGCGTGACGGCGCAGACACTCGACGGCCTTCCGCTCGATCCTGACCAGAAGCAGGCCTTAATAACGGGCACGCAGGAAAGCCTCATCGCACTTCTGGAATCGCTGCCCGACGACAAACTCGTCGATGTCCTCGAAGCTCTCCCGCCGCAAACGCGCCAGCGTCTCGCAGCCGCCGGATCTCCCGCGTTGCAGCGTCGCGTCGAAGTCCTCAACACGCCAGGCCAGATCGTCAATCGCGATCTCAGCGAAGGCAAACTCCTGCGGGCCGTTTATACGAACCGCCAGCTCGATGAAGTCCTGACCGATTTCTGGTTCAATCACTTCAACATCTATCTCGATAAAGGCGCGGACCGCAACATGGTCACCGCCTATGAGCGCGACGTCATCCGGCCGCACGTTCTCGGCAAGTTCAAAGATCTCCTGCTCGCCACGGCTGAAAGCCCGGCCATGCTCTTCTATCTGGATAACTGGGAATCCGCCGGTTCCGATGCGCCCGGCCCTGTCCGGCCAGCTGCCGCAAACGGAAAGAAACAAGGCCTGAACGAAAACTACGGCCGCGAACTGATGGAGCTTCATACGCTCGGCGTCGATGGCGGTTACACCCAGCAGGACGTCACCGAAGTGGCGCGCTGCTTCACGGGCTGGACCATCCGCCAGCCGCAGCAGGGCGGCGGTTTCTTCTTCAATCCGCGCATGCATGATCGCGGCGAAAAGCACGTCCTTGGCATTACGATTCCGGCCGGCGGCGGCCAGAATGATGGCCTGAAGGTTCTCGATATTCTCGCGAAGCATGCTTCGACGGCCCGCTTCATTTCAAAAAGCCTCGCCATTCGTTTCGTGTCCGATGAACCATCGGACGACCTGATCGATAAAATGGCAGCCACGTTCACGCAAACCGACGGCGACCTGCGCGAAGTCATGCGCACGATGTTAGGCTCCGATGAGTTCTGGGCGCCCGCCAGTTTCCGCGCCAAACTGAAATCGCCGCTCGAAATGGTGGTCAGCGCCGTCCGCGCCGTGAACGGCGACGTGAATACGGCAACCCAGATGGTGCAACTGATGAACACGCTGGGCGAGCCGCTCTACCGCAAACAGGAACCAACCGGCTATACGAACCGCGGCGGCGACTGGCTCAACTCCGCGTCGCTGCTGGCGCGGATGAATTTCGCCAACTCACTGGCGCAGGGTAAGGTCGCGGGAGTCAAGGTGGATATGACCCAGTTCTCCGCGGATACCGCGCAGATTGAACACAATATTCTGCTGACGGACGCTTCGCCCGCGTCGAAGTCGGCGATCCAGGCTGGTCTCGATGAGGCTCCCCAAAAGCCGGTACAAGTAGGTCCTCTGGTGGCAGGCCTGACAATGGGCTCGCCCGATTTTCAGCGACGGTAACAGGTTAACTGAGGCAATATGCAAATCTCAAGACGTCTCTTCTTCAAGGATTCCGCCATCGCCATGGTTGGCATAGGCACCTCGCCTCTATGGCTGGAGCGCGCTGCGCTAGCCGCCAACGGCGCTGAAAACGCAACAGGACAGCGGAAGAAAATTCTGGTCGCGATCTTTCAGCGCGGCGCCGCCGACGGTCTCAACATCGTGATCCCGCACGGTGAACAGCGTTATTACGATCTTCGCCCCACAATTTCTATTCCCCGCACCGATGTGATTGATCTCGATGGCATGTTCGGCCTGCATCCCTCGCTCGCGCCGCTCAAGCCCCTCTGGGACAAACAGCAGCTGGCGATCGTTCACGCGGCCGGCTCGCCGGATCCGACGCGTTCGCACTTCGACGCTCAGGACTACATGGAATCCGGCACCCCCGGCCTGAAAGCCACCAATGACGGCTGGCTGAACCGGGCGCTGGTTCCTTCAAAAGGCAAGCCTTCACCCGTGCGCGCGGTGAGCCTGGGGCCAACGCTGCCCCGCGCCATGCGTGGCAGCAACGATGCGGTAGCCGTTGAGAGCCTCGCAGCCTTCAACGTGCGCGACGCCGCGGCAGCGAAAACGCTGGAAGCCATGTATATGGGCACCGGCGATCAGGTTCTGAACGGGACCGGACGCGCCACCTTCGAGGCAGTCGCGCTCCTGCAATCGCTGCAGAAAACGCCGTACCAGCCGGCAGACGGCGCGCAGTACCCGGCCGGAAAATTCGGCGCCAGCCTGAAACAGATAGCGCAAATGATCAAGGCCGATGTGGGCGTCGAAGTCGCGTTTGCCGATCTCGGCGGATGGGATCACCATGTTCAGGAACAGAATCAGCTACCTCCTCGCCTCGCCGAGTTTGGCGCGTCGCTCGCGGCTTTCTATCAGGACCTCGGGGATCGCATGGAAGATGTTGTCGTCGTGACGATGTCGGAGTTCGGACGCGCCGCGAAAGAAAACGGCGATCGCGGTACTGACCACGGACACGCCAACGCGATGTTCGTGATGGGCGGACCCGTGCAGGGCGGCAAGGTCTACGGCAAGTGGCCGGGCTTAGCTCAGGAACAACTCTACGAGAATCGCGATCTGGCCCTGACCACCGATTTTCGCGATGTGCTGAGCGAATCGGTTTACAACCACCTGGGCAACCGGCAAATGGCAAAGGTCTTCCCCGGCTATAAATCCGGCGTCGACAAGTTTAAGGGTTATCTGAAGACTACTTAAACCGGCGTTTGTACTCGAAGTCGACGCCGACGTATCCGTTCTCTTCGCGAGCCAGAATAGCCGACCATTTCGGGTTGAACGCCCACTCCGCGCGGATCAACTGCTGACTCGTGTTCGAGACGTCCGTGATGTAGGTGAACAGAATGTCCGGAGTGATCTGCTGTTCAACAGTGAGACGCGCTCCCGGAGTTCCACCCACACCCGCCAGCTGCGGATCGATCTTGAGCCGGCTCACGCCGAAGAAGCGCTGCAACCGGCCAGCCAGCGGAGTCGCCAGTGTCTGTCCGATCAGCGTTGATGCACCCAGTTGCTCGAAGCTTGGAGTCGGCGCATTGCCGCGCAGCGCAAGCGATGGATCGTCAGGAGTGCGGCCAGTCGCGAGCAGCGCAACGATGTCGGAAAACTCAAGCGGCGGATCGGACCGGTAGACCAGGCCGAGATGCGAAGGCGGGCCTGTCACCGTGAGAGTCACGTCGACACCGCGCGCGCGTGTCTGGAGATCGACGTCAAGAATCGGATCGATCCGCGTCGAATTGTAGAACGAAATCGCGCCCCGGCTGATCGTGTACTTGTTGCCGAAGAAGAGGACGTTTCCTTGCGATATGTTGATCCGCCCGAGCAGCGCCGGACTGCCGACCGTACCGCGCAACCGCAGGGACGCATCGGCCTGAATGCTCTCCGCCACTTTCGACTGCAGCGCCACATCGGGCGCCGTCTGGATTAGAACGTCGAGATTCATCCCGGCGAGAGAGTTGTCGCCGGCTGGCGGAGTGGGCGCGCTGCGGCTGATATCGGCGAGCGTGGCAGCGGTGTCCTGCTGCGGGTTGAACACCAGACGCCGGACGGTGACCGTGCCGGAAATGCTGCTGCGCTGCGAGTTCCGCACAATTTGAATCTCGGAATCCGAGCTGGAGCTGAGGCCCTGCGGATAACGCAGCCGGACATCTTTGGTCTTCGCGGAAAATTGAAATGCGAGAACACCGGCGTTGAGTGTCGCGAATCCGGAGCCGGTAAACTTGCCGCCGCCCGTATCCGCGCTGAAGGATGAAATGGTGGCGCGTGTTCCGGAGAAGACGATCTCACCCGTCGCGTTGGTCAGCCCGTTCGTGAAATCGGCATAGTGGAATTCCCCGCCCCGAATGCTTGCACGTCCGTTGATGTCGGGCGTGCTGAAGCTGCCCAGCACATTGGCGTTCACCGCCACTGTTCCCGACGACGCGAGATCAGGCACAAAGTTCCGGACCATCGCCAGGCTGATGTCGCCCTGCACGCGTAGATTCAAGGGCGACGCGCTCGAAGTATCGGCCGTACCGGTCACAGTGACGTCGGTATCCGGCGCCTGAAAGTGTGCGGCATCCACGCGAAGGAGCGACTTTTCATACGAGACTTTTACCGGACCAACGCTCTTGAGACTGAATCCGGGAATCGTCTTCGCCAACGGCGAGTCAGGAAGAGGATGAACCTCAAGCTGCCTCACTGTAGCGGTTGCCGCCATCTGCGTAGGAGCAAACAGTGGCCCGTTGAAATCGACCTGGCCTTCCGCGCTGCCATCGAACGTGATGCTTTTCGCATCGGCCTGCGTGACGATGAGCGCCGCGAGAGCGTTCAGGCCAGCGTTGGTAAACGTAATCGACCCGACAGTGTGATCGTCTCCGGCCAGCGTGACTTTCGCCTGGCCTTTGATCACGGCCTTGGCTGCGTTCGAGTCGAAGGTGGCCGTCAGAATATTGCCTTCAGTCCGGGCAACGAAATCGGAGTCGCCGAGGTCGCGGCCTCCGAGGGCAATCCCCCTTGCGGATCCTTCGCCTTCGATTTTCGTGAGCTCGAAATGCAGTTCCTTCTTTGCGTCGCGGCTGACAACCAGGGCGGCGGACCCTCGGAATTGCGCACTGCCTTCGATATCCGGCTGCCGCTGGCGCACCAGCGCGATCTGATTCAGCACCATAGTATTGCTGCTTGCCGCGATCTGAAGCGTACCTTCGGGAAACGTCTTGCCCGCATGTGCGTAGGCGACGTCAAATCCTACCTGCTTCGGGCCCGAAACGAAAATACCAACGGCGTGTTGGGTATCCGCGTTTACGTATTGCAGATGACTGGTGATGGAATCGTAGGGCTGCTGATAGACGAGACCTTTGCTGAGCGTGACGTCAGCGGTACCCTCGGGCTGGCCGAGAGTGCCGGAAACATGCGCGGTACCCGACAGCGTGCCGCTCACTTCTGCCGTCTTGTAGTCGGCAACCGTGAGAGCGTGAGTCAGATCCACATTTCTGACAGCGACGTTCCCCGCGATGACGGAAGCATCGTTGGTCGCCCATTCTATAAGCCCGATGGAACCGTTGCCGGTTGCCGTTATACCCGCATAAGAGATCGACGCATTCGTGGCCGTCGCCTGATTCACCGACGCAGTGACATCTCCACTCGCGGAATCGATGAGCCTGTTGTCGTAAAGCACATTGTGCAACTCTGCGTGTCCGGCGATCTGCGGATTATCCAGCGCGCCGTTCACGGTTCCGCTGAATGAGCCCGAGCCGTTTTGCAGCGTAAATGGAAGTGTGTGCCCGTTCAACGCGGGCAGCAGATCATTGAGATCCTTCGTATCCAGCTTGACCGAAAGCGACGAACCGAGGGTGCCGGTGACGTCCACGCGGCTGTTCGGGAGCTCGACCCAGGAGTGCCCCAATTCGAGCTTGGCATTTGCATAGTGTGCGGAGATTTCTCCGTGCACTGCTGGTCCGGTTGCTGCCGGTGCGATCGTCAACTGAGCGGTGCCCTCGCGCAAACCGGTGCGTGAAATGTCCTGAATCCTGCCGGTCACATCGACCGTCCCGGAGACCAGGCCGTCGTACGGGATGGCCTTCGGCGTCTGAAGCGCCGCCAGATCTTTTACGTCGAATCCCGAGATTTTTCCATTGATCCGGTAGACGTCGTAGCCCTTTGTTTCCGCGGTTCCCGTGGCTTCGCCGCCCAGAAGACTCGCGCGTAAACTAGTCAGACTGAGCTTCGTCTGATCGGCTGCCACATTGCCGGTGATCCGAATGTTGTGAACCGTGGCGTACGACATGCCTGCACCGCGAAAAACACCCGTCACGTCAAAATTTGAGGGAGATACATAACGCGCCTTGCCCGCCACCGCCAGTGGACCGGATACCGGG
>Ga0206991_10352_pt1 | contig 12799 bp, 7 predicted proteins | sample Alteio_BWMinCont_9_FD_153286 | JGI IMG/M metagenome (GOLD analysis project Ga0206991, IMG submission 153286) | Enriched cells from forest soil in Barre Woods Harvard Forest LTER site, Petersham, Massachusetts, United States -... | ecosystem: Environmental > Terrestrial > Soil > Temperate forest >...
GTTTTGCAGACCACTGCAGGAGCGAGGAACTGACGGCTTTGAACAGAGCGTTCAAGGTGTCAGTGCGATAGCATTGAATCCAGTCGCGCAGTTCTTCGGGGATGGTGAAGACTACATGTTGGTAGGGAACATCCAGAACGTCGCTTAAGGTGGTTTGAACCCAGCGATCGACGGCGACTTTGCCGCAGGAAGAACAGAAACGCGACTTGCAGGAAAAAGGCACGCGGCGCGAGGAATGACAAGAGGGACAGGCGTATTCTCGATAGCCCCAGCCATTGCGGCAGAGGAGCATTTTGGAGACGTTCCAAACGATGGCCCAACGTAAAAGGAGAATATGGGCAGCCCAGAAGGACAGCCAGGCATTGCGGCACAAAAAAATCTGCCGCAAAGAAACAGTACCGCCAATGCGTTCGATGCCATAACGATGAAGAGAACGCCCGAAATTACGAGTAAAAATTGCGCGAAGCGCTTATGTTCTACGTGAGGTTACCTCCCGGAGTGACGACGGTGTGATGAATGACCTTATGATCCAGATTGCCGTCCACCACCACCATGTCATCGCGCCAGTCGGCGGATTGAACGGCATGTTTCTCAGCGTCGGGAATCCAGAATTGCCCCATCGCTTCGAAATACTGGATGGCGGCGTCCAGCCCGCACATCCGGAACGCGTCAAGCGCGTCCGCGCCGCCCATGTACCGGTTGAGGTGATAGCCTTGCCACTGATGAACCGTCGCCGGCAAGCGGTCGGGTTTTTCGCGGTGCAACGCCCGCATCATGCGTTCTTTGGATGTCATGGTTTCTCCTTAGGGTGGAACAAAACATTGTCGGGAATGATCTGTTTGGCAAAGTTGGGACCGATCCAGGAAACTTTCACCCCAGTCGGATCATGTCCGGGATCCCGGTAAAGTAATTGGATAGGGTAGTAACTTCCGGCTTCGAGTTCAACCCAGTCTGATGCAGTCTCCATGGGCGTCGGCATCGAGCTTGAGAAATTTGGGAAATTCTGTTGCAATAGCCAAGTTGTCCCAAGCACCAAGCAATTGTCCAATCCCCCGTCGGTATAGAATTTGTATTGGCCGGTTGTCGCAATGCATACATATCCCGTCATATTAATACAAAATGGCGTTTCCGGTGGGTTGGGAAAAGGAGTAAAGTTAGGGGTCGTACCATTCGTTCCCGGCTTTGTCTTGGTTAAATCCTCGACCCTGACGCCTCGCTCGTAGGTCGCGTACGCCAGTCCGGAATTCAACAGCTCCACCGTCCTGGGCGAAGCGATTATTTTGTTGGGCGATGACGCTCGGTCGAGCAAGTCACTGACGGTCAAGGTATAAGCGACGCCTTGGCTCAGCGGCGTGGTCGTCAGTACCACCGTGGATTTATTCTGTAGCAATGATGCCGACTGAACAACAATCCCTTGATCAATTTTATAGTTGCCCGGATTATTCGCCGGCGCATCGGCCAGAAGTTCATTGCAATAAATGGTGACTTTCGCGGGGTTGTTCGCGCCCGCGGGGACACCGATAACACGGACAATCGACGGCGGCGTGACGTCTTTGGGCGTTGACACCGACACGGGAGGACTTCGCAATCCCTCAGCCCCGGCGCCATTTATGGCGGCAACGGAAAATTCGTAGGGAGTCAACTCCGCAGGACAGGGCGCGACATACCATGGATTATTGACATTGGCAATCCGGTTGCCGTTCCGGTAGATCGCGTATCCAACAATTTGACTTTCTCGAACGGTTCCGAGCTTCATCGGCGTCCATGTCAGCGTTACTTCATGTTCGCCAGCCTTGCCGGCCTTCAAATTGAGGGGCGCCGCCGGTGGCTTTTGATAAACGCCAAAGTAAAGGATCGAAGGTTCGTTGCCATTCGTCGCGACAATGAACAACCGCACCCGCCGTGTCTCGACCGGGGTAAACGCATAGGCGCAGACTTGTCCGATGGTATCGCCTTCCGCTAAGTCTTTCCAAGCCGATGCGGCTTCGTCCCAAGCCTGCAGTTTATAACCGGTGATGTGGGATTCTCTTTCTCGGAGGACAACCCAACCCACCGGGCACTTTCTTCCCAAATCAACTTCCAACCATTCCTTGGCGCCGGTGTTTTTTGCGGCACGCCAATAGTATTGATTTTGTTCCCGGTAATGTTGCCCGTAATCAATATCCACGGCCCGGTCGGCGGCGTAAACCGGCGTCGTGTCGAAAGTGCTCGACGCTTTCGCATTTTTTCCCGCCGCCAAATTCGTGCCGTCTTTCGGCAGTGGAACGTTGTTCCCTTCGGTGTACAGCATCAGCGCCATGGTATTCCAATGGTATGACGAGGCCCATGAACCATTCACAAAGACGTGCGATTTCCCGTCGGCACTGCTGAATTTCGGGACAATACTTCCATCATACCAGCCCCAGGGATAGGTGTCAGTCCGGGACACGAGGGTCCACGGCCCCCAGGGAGTTGGTGACTCAAACACGGTAATCGCGCTCCGATTAATGTTAGGGGAAACCAAGAGGGGGCCATAGCAGGAATACCAGCCCAACAATACATATCTTTCAAGCGGTGCGATATACTGAATGCTTGCCATGCCGCACTTGCCTTGATCTTGAATGATCGGAGCAGCATCCTTGGCATTGTCGGACCAGCTCTCATCCAACACCCCATTCCCCCCTTTGAAAAACTGATAATCATTTCTGTTCAAATCACCCATTTTGTTTTTGAGAACCCTGGCCAGCTTATAACAGGAACCATTTTCCCACCCATAATCAGACGAGATAAGGTAAACATATTTATCGGATAAGTCCCCCGCAGGTCGTCCAGCGCCGTCTTTTCCGTAGCTGATAAAAGCGGGAGCCGGAAAAGTCTCATCCGGGAAAGTGAAGCCTTTTATTTCCTTGGGGCCGGGTATCCATGTTTTGCCGTGGTCCAATGATTTGAGGATGGTCGCATTTTGCATTTTCCAGTATCCCTTACAGGGAACGCCTGGCATGGATTTGGCTGCTCGCGGCGGGTCGGTCATTCCCAACATGGCCGCATACAAAATGCCGTCAATACAGGTAAGGCCCATGGACTTCGTGCTGCCCTTGAAACATCCGTCATATGCGCCAGCCATGACCACCGTTCCCGTGAGACTGTCGGGAGAATCTCCCGATAATTTGTTCAACACCAATTGACCCATTTTCGTGCCAAAACCCAAGCCATCGCCGTTGAATGCATAGAGGTTGTCGTCATCGGCCCAGGCAATCGGCCAACAATCGCCATTGCCCGCCTTCAGGGATACTTGCGGAACCGGGTTCAGAATTGCCTCCACAATCGGGATGCTATTGGCATGGACAGCGCCGACAAAGCCCAAAGCTGCAAGTATTAGAATATGTTGATTTACCATTTGGCGCTTGATTCTCATAGTGTGGTTCTCCTTACGTTTCGCATCGGTACTCGTCAACGGCGTCAAACGTGTAAGGTGCGTACCGTGTGTTGTCATTGGCATGGCGCATTCTCCGCTGCACTGTTTCAGCATTAGCTTTAATCCCATCCTGGGGCATTCCATGGTCATATCCTCCGACTCGCAACTATCAACTTGAGGCTCATGTCGCGAACTGTGTGAAAAGTCCTACGAATTCACCATGCACCTTGCGTTGCTCCACATACTTCGCGACATGAGCCCAACTTGAGAGTCAGGTTTCTGACTCATGCGGCCAATCGTAAACCTTCGGTTCTATCGAAGTCAATTTTATGATCTTTTATTTTTCTTCCCATTCTTTGAAGCGCTTTGTACTCATGTGCGGCACAGTTTTCGTTACTCAGTTGCGCCACCCGGGTTCATGCGCTAAATCGGCTCTCTGGAGTTTTTCTTAAACATGGGCGACGTCGACGCAAATCAAGCCATTGCTGACCTGATTATTGTCGGGCTTGTGATTTACGGAACGAGCTTGCACGAAATGGGCCATGCCTATGTCGCCACGTGGCTGGGAGATCCAACGCCGGGACGTCATGGGCGGCTGACCTGGAACCCACTGCCCCACCTGAGCCCGCCGATGACAGCGATAGTGGCGCCGTTGATTTTTTATTTAACTTCGCGCAATTTGTTTTGCCTGGCGACAACTCCCATAGATCCATCGAAATTTCGCCATCCATTGCGCGATCATGCTCTGGTTGCGGGGGCTGGTCCTTGTATGAATTTCCTTTTGATGTCCGCACTTGTTGGCGTTTGCTGGATTCCTGGCGTTATGCAATATGAACCGAGACCCAACTTCACGACAGTCATTCTCCCGTGGGCGGCCCTCTGGAATCTGGTGCTCGGGGTTTTCAATCTCATGCCCGTGCCACCCCTTGACGGTTATTGGATTTCCCGCGGGTTGTTGCCGCTTAGCCTTCGACGGACGACCGACGGTTTGGCGTGTCACCAGGGCGCATTGTTTATCGCCCTGGTATTCGGCAGTATTCTTTTCCGCTACGTTCACGCTCCAGTGTTTAAATTCTTTTTTGTCATCATGCCGGCAGGATTCCATTTCGTGTATTGAGACATTGAATGGGATTGTGATAAAATTGAGAAGTACAGACGTCCGCCGATTCAACGAACATCGGAGACCCCCATGCCAGAACAGCTCGATACCATCCGCAAACTTTACACTCATTTCACCGCCAAACATGACGTTTTGCGCAAGCGGCTGGGGCGTTCTCTGACGATGGCCGAGAAGATCCTTTTTGCACACCTCGACGATGTGCATGGGCAGGAATTGGTGCGCGGCGAGAGCTTCTTAATGCTTCGTCCCGACCGGGTGGCGCTCCAGGATGCCACGGCGCAGATGGCGATACTGCAGTTCATTTCCAGTGGCAAGAAACGTGTCGCGGTTCCCACCACCGTCCACTGCGACCACCTAATCGTCGGACGCGCCGGCGCCGAGCCGGACATGAAAGTGGCGCTGCGTGAAAACAAAGAGGTCTTCGATTTCCTTGCAACGTCCGCCAAAAAATACGGCATGGGATTTTGGAAGCCGGGCGCGGGGATCATCCACCAGGTCGTTCTGGAGAACTACGCTTTTCCCGGCGGTCTGATGATCGGCACCGACAGCCACACGCCAAACGCCGGCGGCATGGGTATGCTGGCCATCGGTGTTGGCGGCGCGGATGCCGTGGATGTAATGGCGGGTATGCCGTGGGAATTACTGAATCCGAAACTCATCGGCGTGCGCCTGACCGGCCGGCTCAACGGCTGGACCAGCGCCAAAGACGTGATCTTAAAGATGCTTGAAATTCTTTCCTGTGCCGGTGGCACAAATAAGATCGTCGAATACTTCGGAACGGGCGTCGAGAGCATCAGCCTCACTGGCCGCGGCACGATTACAAATATGGGCGCAGAGCTAGGTGCGACGACTTCGGTCTTCCCATTCGACTCGCGAACGGCCGATTACTTGAACAAAACGTTCCGTGCCGATATCGCAAAGGAAGCAGAAATATTTGCCGCCGAAATCAACGCCGATAGCGATGTCGTCCAGAATCCAAACACATACTACGATCAGCTCATCGAGATAGATCTGGATACGCTCGAGCCGATGCTCGTCGGCCCGCACAGTCCGGATATCGCGCACTCGGCCTCTCAAATGGCCGCGCATCAAGAAAAAGAGCACTATCCTGACGAAATTAAAGTCGGCTTGATAGGCTCCTGCACCAATAGCTCGTACGAAGATATCGGGCGGGCCGCGCACGTTGCCCGCCAGGCTCTGGCGAAGGGATTAAAAGCGAAAGTTCCGTTGCTGGTCACGCCCGGATCGGACCAGGTTTACGCGACGTTGCAGCGCGACGGTCAGCTCGACACGCTCAAAGAATTGGGCGCGACTATCCTGGCAAACGCTTGTGGCCCCTGTATCGGCCAATGGAAACGCGAAGATGTTAAGCCTGAAGACGAAGCCTCCGGCAAGCCCAATGTGATCGTGACGAGTTTCAATCGCAATTTCCGTGGCCGTAATGACAGCTTCAAGAGCACCATGGCGTTCATCGGCTCGCCGGAAGTGGTCGTTGCAAAGACGCTTGCCGGATCGCTGCGCTTCAATCCGGTCACCGATACGATTCTCGGACCGACAGGGCCGGTGAAACTCGATCCGCCCCAATCGCCCGATCTGCCGGATCGCGGATTCGTGCGCGACGACAAAGGCTTCCAGGCTCCGGCCGCCGACGGCGCTGACATAGAACTCGCCGTCAGTCCGAATTCCGATCGTCTGCAATTGTTAGCGCCCTTTGAGCCATGGAATGGCCAGGACGTTCTGAACGCGCGTGTGTTGGTCAAGGCGTTGGGCAAATGCACCACCGACCATATTTCGGCAGCCGGAAAATGGCTGAAGTATCGCGGCCATCTCGACAATATATCGAACAATCTACTGATCGGTGCGACCAACGCGTTCACCAAAGAGATCGGCGTGGGAAAGAATTTGCGCACCGGTGTGGCGGCCCGTCCATTTCCGGAGATCGCGCGCGATTACAAGGCCAACGGCATTCTGTGGGTGGTGGTCGGCGATCACAATTACGGCGAAGGCTCCAGCCGCGAACACGCGGCGCTTGAACCTCGCCACCTTGGCGGCGTGGCGATTATCGTCAAGAGCTTCGCGCGCATTCATGAAACGAATCTAAAGAAGCAGGGCATGCTGCCGTTGACATTCGCCGACCCCAGTGACTACGACAAGGTCCGTGAAGACGACGTGATCGATATACTCGGGCTGAAGGCGTTTACAGCTGGAAAGCAGTTGACGGCGTTCGTTAAACATGCCGACGGGACGAACGATGTTTTCGTCCTCAGTCATAGTTTCAATGCCGAACAGATCGAATGGTTCAAGGCCGGCAGCGCTCTAAACGTCTTAAAGAAAATGGAAGCAGGTGGCGCGGTTGGCTCTGCTCACGTGATTAGCGGACAGAGACGCGCACCCCGCCTAAAGAAGGCGAAGCCGGCGACGATGGCCAAAAAACGCACGAAAGCGCCGAAGCGCAAGGTCGTCAAGCGCAAGAAGCCCATCGCAAAGAAAGTTGCGCGTAGCACGAGCGCCAAGTTGAATAGGAAACCAAATAAAATTGTTCGCCGCAAGTTGGCGAAACAGGCACGGCGCTAAGGGGCAAGAGTTTTCAAAAAACCGAAGTGGCATAAGCAATCATTCAAGCGCTTCGCGCCCCAGTGTCACCAGCGTATAAGGCTCGACGGGATGTGAGGTCCAGTACGCTTTGACATCGTTCGCTGTCACGGCATCGATCTTCGCTACCACCTCGCTGACCGGGACGATGCGGTTCTCGTGGTAGACGTCGTCCAGCAGTTCGCGGGCGCGCGCGCCGGTGCTTTCTTGATCCATCAGCATGTGCGCCTTGAAACCGATCTTTGCACGCTCGACTTCCTCATCTGTCGCATCCTGGCCGAGACGGAGCAACTCTGTTTTGAGAACGCTGAGCGTCTCCGCGGCGCGTGGAGCCGTCGTACCGGCGTAGGCGTAGACCGCTCCAGTGCCACGCAAGGAGACCGCCTGAGCACCCACAGAGTAAACCAAGGCTCTTTTTTCGCGAACTTCCGTGAATAAACGCCCGCTCATGCCGCCCGAGAGAACGCCCACGGCCACACGGGCCGCATAGAACGATGGGTGGTTGCGCGGTACGCATGGAAACGCCAAAGCGATCTGGGTTTGTTCGCTGTCTTTCTGAATATGGCGGCTGACTTTCTGGCGCTCAGGCACGGGCGGTGTGTCAAGCGGCCAGGCGTCGTTGCTGTTGGCAAAGAGTGTTCCAACCTCTTTGGCCATTTTATCCGGATCGAACTTTCCCGCCGCGGCTACCAGGGTTCCGGCCGGAATGTAACGCGCTTTCCAGAACGCCTCGATGTCCGCCCGGGAAATTTCCGCCAGAGATGCCTCGGCGCCGAGCTCGAAGTGTCCCCACTCCGAGCCGAAGTACAACTCTTTGAGCTGCACGAACACTTTGGAAAGCGGCTCGTCGTCGAGATGTTTGATCTCCTGCACAGCCTGCACCTTGGCCGTCTCGCATTCTTTGGCGGGAAATGCCGGTTCGCTTAGAACCTCGCGAATCAATGCCAGCGCGGGTTCCAAATGCTCGGGCAGAAAGCGCAGGCTGACCATGGTGCTTTCGGTCCCTGTGCTTTCGCCGTGCCGGATGCCGTAAAAATCGAATGCGTCGGAGAGCTTGCGCGCGTTGTGCTTCTTCGTTCCTTTGCTTAGAGTTTCCTTGACCAGATGCGCCAGTCCGAATTTGTTGCCGGGATCGTCTTTAGCCCCGGCGGGAATGCGCACGGCCAAAGCAACGCCTTGGCTGCGCTCGATGCGCTCGCCGACGAAGCGCAGGCCGTTGCTTAGAGTCACGTCGGTTTGGGAGGAAACGGCACTGGGCATGATTGGGTTAATCCAGGAAGAATTTCGCGATGTTGCATCTAAAACCGCGCAACAATTTTCCGCCGGTATTGACGCTAACTCTCCGGCGATCGCTCGCGATGTTAGCGGAAGATGCATTGGCTTTCCAATTGCGATCTGGGAAGTCTGCCCCACTTCATGGAATACGATTGCTGGTCCACACCCGCACGCTACGCTAATGGCATAGCGGGCTGTCAAAACAAATCGTAGACTTTCCTCCATGACGCAAAGAGACGTTCTTTTTACGGACACACACGGCCGTTGCGTTTTTGCGCGAGCAACCTCGGCGGGCACAGGCGGAATTTCCACGCTGCTCCTGGACGGAGCTGATGCGCTGGCGCTTCTGCGCCCGCAAATCCAAAGCAAACGACCGCTGGAAACCGTAGCCACGCCCGATCCATTTTTCGGCCGCATCGCCGATCGCGCGGGAATCGTTGTAGATGAGGTGATACTTTCTGTTGTCGATTCGAAAAATAGCCCAACCGGCAACTTGCAAATCGAATTATCCTGTCACGGCGGGGCGGGGGCGCTGGCGGCAGTGGAAGCCGTTCTACTGGATGCCGGGTTTCAGTGCGCAACAGGCACGGAGCTGCTCGAACGCGCGCACTTGAACGGAAAGCTGTCGCTTATCGCACTGGAAGCGCGCGTGCGCCTTGCGCGCGCAGCCACGGCGCGCCAGGCGGATTTTCTTCTCAGCCACGAAACGCTGCAACAAAAATGGGAGCGGCTGGGTTTTGAGATGGCTCTTGGCTTGCGCGAAAGCCGCACGGACTGGCGCGAACCGCTGCTCGCCGCTGCAGAACACGCGCTCGCTCAGTCACGGCCGGCGTGCGCGATATTGCAACAGCACCCTGTGGTTGTTACCGGGCCGGTGAATGCCGGCAAATCGACATTGGCGAATCTACTGGCGCGTTCCGAGCGCCACATCGTCAGCGAGATGCCTGGCACGACGCTCGACCGGCTCGACGTTCCAGTCGCGATCCGGGGACTCAATGTCCTGTTAAGCGACACCGCCGGATTGCGCGAGTCCGAAGACGAGCTGGAACGCGAAGGACAACGGCGGGCGCTCCAAGCCGCCGGCAGTGCCTCGCTCCGGCTCGCGGTTCTGGATGGGTCGCTCGCTCCAGGCCAGGCTGAAATTCAATTTTTGCAACACTGCGCCACGCACGGAGCGCTTGTCGTTGTGCTGAATAAACTCGATCTTGGCATTCACGAAAAGGCGCGCGGCTTGAAAACGATCCTCGGCGTGGAGCCTTGCGCGATCGCGGCACGCGATGGCCAGGGTTTAGGCGAACTGGAAAGCGCCATCGAATTGAAACTCGTAGGCCCGTCCGCTCCCGAAGCCGGAGCGCCATTCACTCAACGCCAAATTCAGCACATCGAGCAGCTTTATCGTGGATTAAAAGATAGTATTGACGGCGCCGAACTCGTTGTGTTTTTTCGCAAATTGATCGGTACGCGCCCCGATCCGGAGGAATTGCGGCAAGCAATTTAGCAACTCCTAATCCGGAAGTGAATAAACAGCGAATATTCGAAATGGTCCCGGCTCACTGTTATCAAATTTGTCAAACTCTAAATATGATTTAGCTTCTTCAAAGGTTGACAACAAACAATGCTGATTTACAGAAATGTTCTGCGCCAAGTTATTACATGAAAGAGGGCTGCATTCAGGAGAAGTCTGTACGAAAAACGAAACAACATCATAGCCTTCAAGCTTCTTATATTCTGGAATATGTACATTCGTCGAAAATGAAGGCTCTGGCTTGAAGTCTGCCCATAATCTTTTGCATTTATCATATTGCTTTTCATAGACCTCATAATAGAACAATGTACTATCAGAAATATCTATGCCGTTGTCATGACACAACCGTTTAATAATATCCGGATTATCAAAAAACCAGTAACCATTATGTTTCCAGAATTTTATATAGTCGGCAAAGCTTTGAGAAATGCATCCAGATACTGAATAAATATCAGTGACATTATCTACCTTAAGCCAATCCGGAATCTTACTAACATTCTTTGCCATATATCCGACCGGAATCATGATTGCCCTTCCTTCCTGCTGACTGCTTATTCTTCTTCGATGATCAGTGTGAGCGTTGGCACGATTGGCAGGACTACTTCCCAGTACTTAGATTCATCCTATCCGGGACGCCGGCGGTCCGGAAACGCCCTTATTTGTCGCCTTTCGTCCCCTCAAATGTCACCGTACCGATCAGCCGCATATCCGGACCACCAGGCACCAGACAGAACGGAACGATCGTGGGTTGCTTGACGACTCCATCGGCGTTGGGTTGCATTGTTACCACTACGCCGCGCGAAACGCCCATTGGTCCGGCGCTGAAATAATTCACGGCGATGGAGTAGGTGCCATCCAGTGCTTTGCCGGTGCGGATGACTTCCGGTCCGAGGCCTTGCGTCTGGTCGGAATAGAGCTCCAGTCCCGAATTATTTTTCACGTGCGAGTACCAGCATTCCTCGCCGCTGGGATCGACCACGTGCAGATCGACGTCGTTGGCGTCGGTCTCCCAACACATTGTTACCCGCAAAGTATCGTAATGTTTTATTTCGTGCGTAACGCCGGCTTCATGAGCGAACGCGTTGGCGGCTTCAGAGCTGCCGGAAGCGGCCCAGGCACGCAGCACATAACCCAGTTCTTCTTTCAATACGCGCCGCACGTCGCCGTAGCGGCTGTCGAAATCCTTCTTGATCGCGTCTTCCAGCGTCCTGGCGGAATCCTCGTATTTGCCGTCGAGCCAGAGCGCAAGAGCCAGGCCGCGGTATATGTTCGAATCGTCCTGGCGATTCTTCAGCGCTTCGTGAAACATCTGTGCGGCCATTTCATATTTTTCAGCCGTCAGCAATAGCCAGCCGGCGCGCGCCAGCAACGCGGCGCGGTTGGGAGCGATTTCAGCGATCGAGGTAATGGCGCGCAGCGCCAGCTCCGGATCTTTCAAACCCGTGGCGCTCTTGCCAAGGTACTCGTAGACCTGTGGATTCTCCGGATCGAACGGCAGCCATTCGAAAGCCTGCCCCTGTAGCTCATCCCATTTCTTGGCCGTCAGCAGCGCATCGGCGTAGGCGTTGCGCAAGCTGCGGTCGCGCGGATTGGCATAAACCTGCGCGTGCAGATTGCCGATTTGATCGGGCGTTGGAATGAGGCCGAGCTGACGCGTCCAATCTGGAGCGGCGAATCCGTCGACGCCATCGCGTCTTTGAACGTCTGGCGCGGGGTGGGGGATGGCTGCTTCTCCTGTTGCAGGCGCCGTTGCAAAAGGGGCGGATGCAATGGCGGGTCGTGCAATGGGATCGGCGTTATGTCCTTCGATACTCCGTACAGTACCAGTAATCCCGTCGTTATTGCGGCCAATATCACCGCGAAGTGAAAGATCGTCCAAGGACTGTCCGTCGTGTTCTCCCGGACTCTTGCTGTCTTCTTCTCCTGCCTCGTCGCGCTCCAACGTGCGGCGGTTCGAACCGTTCATCGGACCCGGGCCGTTATGATCCGCTCTCGCGTCGTTCGGCGAGGCTGCACCAGGCAGCGGTTCTTTTGTGTCCTTGGCTGCTAACTGGACCTTTCCCTTCTCTTCGGTTTTCGTCCGGACTATTTTGCCTTCATCCGGCGGTTGGGTTGCCCGCGAAAGCTCTGGTGCTGCGCGGTGTTTCAATTCGATGCCGTTGGCGCCGATGGTCAGTACGTCGGCCAGTGCGGTGCGTTCGATGCCGAAGCGCTGATAGTCCGATTCCGTCTCCAGTACAAGGAGCGAGGTTAACGGGCAGAGCACGCGATTTTTTACCGAAACATCGATACGCTGCCGGCGCAGGCCGTCGCGCTTTTTGGTGTCGTTTTCGTTCTGTTCGAGTTTTTCGAGATGATTCAGAAATGCGGCGTTGGCTTCGCGCTGGAGAAGCGGCGCGAAATCGGGTGCGTCAACTGCTTCCACGTCCAGCGGCTGATCCTTGATGACTTTTCCGTCCGAACCTCTCCAAATGACGCCGGGCTTTACCCATGGTGACTTCTTTTTATCAATAAAGACGACCATCTCGCTCCCCGGGCGAACATCGCGGAAGGTCTTGGGATAAATCCAGACGGCACTTTCGTCATAGAATTCATACGCCGTGCCGAGCGGCTCGGTCAGCTCGCTGATCGTCTTGGGAATCTGTGCTTCCATCTCGTCGCCCAGCGGCAGCGTGACGACGCGGCCTGCTGTCTTCTCGACGATGGCGGCGAGCATCTTCTCATCCTGTTTGCTGCCAATGACCAGCGCATGCAGCACGTGCCGCGCCGGCCAATCGCCCAGTGCGGCGAGAATGTCGCGCGGCTCGCGCGCGCCGAGTGTGGCGATGCCGTCTGTGACGAGAATGAAGCGTTGCGGCTTTTCGGTGGCGCGGGCCTGTTCGCCGATGTGTTT
>Ga0206991_10353_pt1 | contig 12785 bp, 7 predicted proteins | sample Alteio_BWMinCont_9_FD_153286 | JGI IMG/M metagenome (GOLD analysis project Ga0206991, IMG submission 153286) | Enriched cells from forest soil in Barre Woods Harvard Forest LTER site, Petersham, Massachusetts, United States -... | ecosystem: Environmental > Terrestrial > Soil > Temperate forest >...
GTAGGCTCATCGGTGAGCGGGAGGGTGGTCGATTTTGCGTTGCCGAAGAGCGTCAGGTAGACAGAAGCGCGCAGCGTAACCAGCTTGTCGCGGTTGCTTTTCACGAACTCTGGGTCGGCGCGGCAAACCGGCCGAAGAACAACTCCCGCGGACTCAGAGTGCTGCGTCACGTCCGCGCAGGCGAACGGGTTCACCGTGGTGGTGCGGCCGCCAGGTTCTTGGAGCGAGATGGCAAGGGCGTCGGTACGGACTTCGGTTCCCGGCGGGATGCCTTGCACCACGATCGGAATGTAGAGCGCCCCGTCGGGCCGTTTTTCCGCTGGCCAACCGATTTGAGCCGGGCTGGGACCAAGAGCGACGTGCACCGAGGCTGCCAGTGAGGGTTGCTTCGACAGTCGCGACTGTACCGCCAACGCCATTGGCCAAGGCATAGCGAGGATTCCGATTCCGGCCAGGGCGATTCCTCCCAGCGCGAACCAGCGGCTGATGTCGGTCCTGCGGCGCTTGTATTGCAAGTAGAGCACGGGCCCCGCGATTGCCAACAGCGATACCAGAGCCACCGAGTCAACCACCCATCCGACGCCCTCTAGCCGCGCCACCTGGATTACGGCTCCAATGGCCAGCAGAACAACCGCGTAAAAAATGAAGGATGCCAGGTTCCGGCTAAACGCGCCCACTGCGGCAATGGGCAGCAGGATAAACGCGAACAGCAAGAATTGCGACCAGAACAGACCCGGAAGGCTGGGAACCAGCGGGAAGCCATCCAGGGTGACGATGAATAGCTGGGCCAGAAAAATAGGCAGGTTCACGAACGCGGCGATGAACAGCAGCTTCGCGCCGAGCAGACTCTTCCAGCGATAGGGACGTGTGATCCAAAACTGGCGGTCGCCCGGAATCGCTTCGGCGAGTATGAGGCGGCCGATGAGAACGGCTGCGATCAGCACCATCAGCATCTCGGCTTCCCAGGAGTCGATGGGCCCGCGCCGCCTGCGGATATCGAGCGCGGCGAAAGCCACCGTGACCGCCCACATCAGCGAGACCTCATATCGCAGGCCGTGAAAATCTTTTTTGAAAATGTGCAGAGCTTGGCGCATCCCGGGTCTCCTTCAAGCCGCCTTGGATTGGGCGCGAGCCAGAGTAACGAAGATGGCGCGCAGCGGCATGGGATGCGCGGAGATGTTGCGAACGTCGCCGAACAGCCGCCGGATTTCGGCGGTGGTCCGCTCGGTATCGAAATGCGTCTCGACGAAACGTACCAGCGCGGGAGCCGTCTCAGGGCGCAGCCAGTGTGCCGGCCACGGAAGGCCGGGCGGCAGCAGCGGAGGCGAATCGAGCACCACCTCTACTTCGCGGAAGCGTGCCGTGAGCGATGTCATTTCCTCGGAGAATTGTAGGCGTCCGCGGTCGAGATAACCGATGTGGCTGGCAAAGCTTTCGATTTCGCCCAGATCGTGCGACGAGATCAGGATGGTGGTTTCGTCTGCGCTTTCCAGCAGCCCATCGATCAAATCTTCGCGCACCAGCGGATCCAAGCCGCTGAAAGGTTCGTCCATGATCAGAAGAGGCGGACGATAGGCGAGCGACGATGCCAGCGCGATCTTCATCCGCATCCCGCGCGAAAGATGGCGAAGCTGGCGGTCGAGCGGAAGGTCGAACTGGCGGACCAGCTGCCGCGCGCGGGCATCGTCCCAAGACGGATAGAACGGCTTGAGATAAGCCAGCAGGTACTCGACACTCATCCATTCCGGCAGCTCTTGATTTTCCGAAACGTAGCCGATTTTCGCCAAGACTTCGGGGCAGAGTGCGCGCGAATCGATGCCCAGCACCGCAGCGCGACCGGAACTCGGCCGCAGAATGTTCATCAGGATCTTGATGGTGGTGGTTTTGCCCGCGCCATTCGGACCAGCCAGGCCGAAGACACTGCCCTCGGGAATGCTGAGATTCAACCCGTCGAGCACGGGCACGCTTCGAAAGCGCTTGACGAGATCGGTCGCGCACACGATATCGGTCATTCTCTTCTCCTGGTATTTGCCAACGGGGCGGCTCCTTCCAGCCGATACCAGTGGCGCGCAACAGCGCCGGTGACTTCGTCCAGATCCAGGCCCAACCGCATGGCTTCCACCACCAGCTGCTCCAACTCCTTCTTCAACAGCGCGCCGCGCTCGGCGGCCGTGGAGGCGGGCAACTCAGCGACTACTGTCCCCAGGCCCGGGCGCACTTCGATCAAGCCCTCTGAAACCAGTTGCGTGACGACCTTGTGCGCCGTGTTGGGGTTGATCTTGAGTGCTTTGCTGAGCGCGCGTACGGAAGGGAACGGGTCGCCAGGGCGCATCTGGCCGGAGATCACGGCCTTTTTTGCGGCGTAGACCACCTGCTCATAGAGTGAGACGCCCGGTTCGAAGGACAGTCGAAAAGGGATCACACGTGTACTATAACAGATAATACACAGCTGTCAAGGCGTATCATTTGTTCAGGACAAAACTGTGAACAAGACCGGGCCGTTTCTCCTTTCGATGATTCTGCCGCTCGCCGCATTCGGGGCCGGCGACTGCGCCGACTCGCGCGATCTGCGTCTTATCAACGGCAAGATCGTGACCATGGATCCTCGCAACTCTGTGCTCTCGTCCGTCACTATCCAGAATGGCCGGTTCGATTTGTCCGGCGGAAAGCCCAGCCCCTGCACCAAGACCATCAATCTGCACGGCCGCACCGCAGTCCCCGGTTTGATCGACAATCACAATCACATCGTGCTGCTCGGCATTCGCCCCGGTTACGACACCAGGCTCGATACGGCGGCTTCCATAAAGGATGTGCAAGCCGCAATTGCCGCGCGTGCCAAAGCGGTGCCGGCGGGGAAATTTATTACCGCCATGGGCGGATGGAATCCGGCGCAGTTCGCCGAAAAGCGTCTGCCGGCGCTCGAGGAGCTGGACGCTGCGGCGCCGAATCATCCGGTACTGTTATTCCAAGCCTTCACCGGTCCCGCGGCAACCAACACCCTGGGCAAAACCTTCTTCGCGGGGAAGGGAATCGAGGTGAGCGCGGCGGGCGCCATTGCCGCGAACGCGCCATCGCTCGGGGCATTAAACGCTCTCCGCTCTATCCAGACCTTCGATGACAAGAAACGCGGGACCATGGATGCCCTCGCTTATTCGGCCAGCGTCGGCGTTACCACTAATGTCGACATGGGCGCGTTCGTGCCTCCCGGCCTGCCCGACATTCAAGATTCGTTCGTGTTCGACGGTCTCGCCAGCGCCGATCCGTTCCGTATGTACGATGCATTCCTGGCATTGCACCGCGAGAAGAAGATGGCCGCGCGGCTGCGTGTCTTCTTCCTCAGCATGGACACCCAGCCCGCCATTCCGCTATTGAGTGAACGCCTGCGCAATGCCTTCGATGGCTTGGGCGACGACATGCTGCGCATCTCGGGGATCGGCGAGTTTGCGACGGCCTGGCCGCTATTCGGGAAAGTAACGCCCCCGGCGAATTATGAAGCGGCATTACAATTGGTCGCAAAGCAAGGCTGGCCTTTCCAGCAGCACAGCCTGTCCCTGGCCGAGGATCAACTCACCGCCGCAACTTTTGAAAAGGTCAACGCCGCTACACCCATCTCGGATTTGCGCTGGTCCATCGCGCATGTGCCGCACATCGATCAAGAGACAGTGAATCGCTTCAAGGCACTGGGCGCCGGCATCGCCATTCACCCTTATGAATATCTGGCGGGGACGGCAGGCGCGGGCCCGCCTGTGCGCATGATCGTCGACAGCGGGATTCACGTGGGAGCAGGGTCCGACGCAGCGCAAATCTCTACTCTCGATCCCTGGCTGATGATTTACTACATGGTCACTGGTAAGAATGCGGCGGGTGTCTCGATCAATCCAGGCCAGGTGTTAACGCGGATGGAAGCGCTGCGCCTCTATACCGCCAACAACGGATGGTTCTTTCGCGAAGAGGATCGCCTCGGCTCGATTGAGCCTGGAAAACTCGGCGATGTCGTCGTCCTCAGCGACGATTTCCTCGATCCCGCCAAGGTGCCGGATGAGGCCATCAAGCGTGTAAAGTCGGTGGTCACCGTGGTCGGTGGCAAAGTCGTCTACGACGGGCTCAATTGATTACCTTCGCTGGCTGGCGTGTGGGAAATAGTTGCATCCTGTGGCCGCCTGCCGACACGCACGCCTAGCCAGAACATTGCGCCTAAGCCGCTCAATATAGCGATTACAGCCAGGTTGGGTAAGATCGGCACGTATAGGAAGAAACCGCCTAAACTGCCAATCAGTGCAACTGATAGAAGAGCAAAGAAGCAACGTTCGATCATGCCTATCGTTGTGCAATTAACTGGCCACAATTTTTCACGACGGCGAGTTGGCCATTGAGCTGCACAACAATCCGCGAAGAAGAGGTGAGCTTTGAAAAACATATTACTATTCGCATGGCTGGCAGCGGTGCTCGGTGGGACGGTCGCTTCCGTCCATGTTGCGGCCCAGCAATCATCATATTCTCCGAATGACATCAAGATGTTGGGAACTCTGGACAACGGCCAGACCAGCAAGCCGGTTGAATACTCCAACACGCCCCAATACCGCGCCTTCGTCTTTGAAGGCAGTGGACACGATCAGGTTGAAGTAACGGTGACAGGCGGCAATGGAAAAGCTTTCATAGCTCTGGCAGATTCGACGCTGAGTCCCATTGCCCGTGGCAGCGGTCGCCTGTCGGCGACATTGCCGTACCATGGCCCTGACATTGAAGCGTTCTACATCTTAGTTAAGAGCAGCGCCAATCAGCCCGAACAATTCGCGGTTCATCTGAAGAAGACTCCAGAATTGAAGCCAACGGCTTCGGCGCAGCCTTTGGACGCTACGCACTAACAGCTTGGGGTTGGTCATTACCGGGAAAGACTCGGGTCACCAACGAAGCGAAGCGTGGATCCTGGCGCAGGTTGTCCAGCCTGGGATCGACGCGCAGGCAGAATAGAACCGGCGATTTCTCGTGAAAAGCGCGTTCCAGTTCCTGAAAGGCCTGATCGCGATCGCCCAATGCATCCAAGAGGACGGCCATATAATAGGCCTCCACATATTGGGTTTTGCGAACCTGGATTAACTCCGCCAGGATCGCCGACGCTTCCTTACGGCGGCCTTGCTTCGCCAAACAGGCGCCCTGCACGGCCTGCAGCCAGGGCAGATCCGGGGACATGATCAGAGCCAGCCGGTATTGCTCCAACGCCTGAGTCGCTTTCCCGCTGTGTTCCAGCGCTTCGCCATAGAAAAGACGGCCTAGATATAAATAAGGGTGCAGTTCCAAGGCCTTCTTTCCACACGCGATGGCCGGCTCAAACTCACGGCGGAAAAAACGGACCAGGATCTCATGCGCCGGAACCGTCGGCCAAAGCGAATGGGTAACACGCGCCTTCAGCAAAATGTTTAAAGCGTCGTCCAGCCGTCCCTGGCTTACGTAGAGCATGGTGAGGCGGACATATACCTCGGGAGACTCGGGACTCTCCGTCTGCGCCCGCAGCAGTTCGGTTTCCGCCTCCTCCAGTTTGTATTCGAACAGGTGCAGACCGTGCGCGCGGTCTGCGCGACGCTCGGGCGTTAGACCGCATAGTTCCACGGCACGCCTGTGGGCCTGCAGGAATCCGCTATACATCTCTCGCGGCAAACGCATTCCATAAGTGCCCAGCAGTAAATAGCACAGCGAAATGCCTTCAAACGCGCGGAAATCCGACGGGTTCTCGATCGCGGCCTGTTGGAAGCAATCCAGCGCCTTCTCGAATCCTTCGCGCGTGCGGCGGCTCCAGAAGTGCCAGCCCTGCTTGACCAGGTCGTCGGAATGGGGCACGTCCAGCCGGTAACCGAGCTTAGGCCGGTAGGTGATCCAAAGCCCGAACTCCCCCAGGGTCTTCTTGACCTCGCCGATAGTGACGGCGACAGTGTGCTTGGAAACCAGGTTACCGTCCCAAGCTTGATTGATCATCTGCGCGTATCCGACATAGCGGCCGCGGTTGTGGAGGAGAGCTCTCAGAGCATGAAACGCCTGTGGCCGGAGCTCAAGCTCGTGGCTGTCTCTCAACAACGTCGTGGTTGTAATATCGAGCCGAAACGGCCCGAATGTAATCTGGTCCATCTAGCGCCTTCCCGTTACATTTTGCTATCTAACAATCCCCAATCGAACATTGACGCCCTCTTGCCTTCGGTTTAGCGGATCATATCATAATTCCCGGCGGGGTCCGCAATCTAGGCTGGTACGGCCCACAACACGCGCGACCAGTACTCGGCCTCTTACGGGACCAGTCCCAAAATTTGCCGGTGTTTTGACTTGCTCTTGCTGGAATCTGGAATACAATCCCAATAATGGAGTGCTAGGGGTGTATGCAAGTGTGTCTGAAGTACCCCCCCTGCTCCGCCGCCAAATTGTTGGGAGACTATGAAAAATAAGACGTTGCTTCGTTCGCAAGTCAATGCCGCGCTGGCACTGACCCTGTTGTTGATGATGCCGGTTTCTTCCTTGATGGCACAGTCCTCGGGAACATCTGGCTTAGGCGGAACGCTCACGGACCCTTCCGGGGCGGCAATTCCGAATGTGATGGTGACCCTCACCAGCAACGCTACCGGCCAAGTGCGCACCACCACCACCGGCTCGGATGGCGCGTATAAGTTCTCGCTGCTGCCGCCTGGCGACTATAAAATCCGGTTCGTCGCCAACGGGTTTAAGACCGCCGAAGTGGGTTCGGTCGTGTTGAACGTCACGGAAACACCGAGCTTGGATCGTGTTTTGGAGGTCGGTGCCCAATCCGAGCAGGTGACCGTCGAAGCAGCTGCCGAGGCGCTCCAGACCCAGAGTTCAACGCTGGGCCAGGTAGTGAATTCGCAAGCGGTGGTCACCATGCCGCTCTCCAGCCGGAATTACACGCAAATTCTGGGCCTGGAGGCCGGCGCGAGCAGCAATGGGAACAATGCCACGGCGCTGGGAAAAGGCACCGTGGACATGGCCGTGAATGGCAATGGCACAGATCAGAATAACTTCCAGATGGATGGTATCTCGGTAGTGAATGCATTCGGCGCTGGCGTCGCCAGAGACTGCGGCATCTACGTCGGCATCCCGATCCCCAATCCGGATGCAATTCAGGAATTCAAGGTGCAGACCTCCACTTATGACGCCAGTTACGGGCGTAATCCCGGCGCGAATGTCAACGTTGTCACCAAGTCCGGCACCAATTCGTTCCATGGAACGCTGTTCGAGTTCTTCCGCAATAGCGATCTGGATGCCAACGACTTCTTTTACAACCGCGACAATCCCGCCAGCAAAACGACCAAGCAGGTGTTGAAGCAAAACCAGTTCGGCGGCTCGTTTGGCGGACCCATTAAAAAGGACAAACTGTTCTTCTTCGGTAGCTATCAGGGAACCCGGCAGCGCAATGGAATTGCGCCGGGCGGAGCGGAAACCCCCATTCTGCCTCCCATTCCCGGCGGCGACCGCTCCACTCCTGCTTTCCAGGCCGCGCTCGGCGCAGCTATGTGCCCGGCGAATCATCCCGGCAATCCCGCTTATCTAACCGGCTTTGGCATCTTCCCGTTTCAAATGCAGATGAATTGCGATGGGTCCAACATTAGCCAAACGGCCCTGAACATCCTCAATGTCAAGCTTCCCAACGGCAGCTATTACCTGCCGGGCTCTAGCACGGGAGGCTTCCAGCAGATCGAATACAGTTTTCCGTCCATCTATACGGCGGACCAGTATCTCGCAAACGCCGACTACTTGATCAACAGCAAGAACACGCTGGCGATGCGCTATTTCTTTACGGAAGATCCGCAACAATCGCCGTTCAGCATCTCGAACATCCCCGGTACTCCGGTGTCGAGTTATTACGCCAACACGGACTCGTCGGTGAAGCTGACCACGCTGATCACTAACACCTTCATCAACGAGCTCCACTCGTCCTTGGAGCGCAACATCGCTAATGGCCACGACACGGCGCCCTATACCAATCAGGGCGTCGGTATTACGGGTATTGTTCCGCAGGAAACGCTGCCACCGGCCATGGTGATTATCGGCGCCTACAACATCGGTGGAACGCTCTCTCCTTACGTGGGACCGGCCAACCAGATCCAGATCGGCGACCAAATTTCCTGGTCCCATGGCAAACACACCATTCGAGCCGGATTCGAGTACGAATGGCTGCAGTGGAACCTTTCCTTCGCCTCCCTTCTGCGCGGCTTCCTGTTTTCGCCTTCCTTCAACGACTTCCTGATCGGTCGCGCGGGATGCGGCGATCCGAGTTGTTTCGGAAACTACACCACGGGAACCACCGGCGCTCCCTTTGGCACTTGGTTGGAATGCCTCTTCTGCGTCCGAAGCGGGCCGAACGGAATTATTCATGGCTACCGCGAGCACGACATGAGCGCCTTTGTACAAGACGACTGGAAGGTCAATTCCAAGCTGACAGTGAACATCGGCACTCGCTGGGAGTATGACGGTGCTTTCGGTGACCACTACGGAAATTTGACCAACGTCTGGCCCAGCCTGATGAATGGCGTGACACCTCCAACCACATCGCAAGCGTCCGGCACCAGCCTGCTCGGATATGTGGTGCCCGCCAATTTCGCTTCTCATTACGGAGCCCCGCCCGCCGGAGTCACCACTACAAACAGCGACTTTCCTACCCAAAACTCGGTTCCGCTGAGCGACTTTGGCCCGCGCCTCGGTTTTGCGTGGCAGCCTCTGGAGAAGGCCCACTTGGTAATTCGAGGCGGCGCTGGCCTGTTCTATGATCGCGTCGGCAGCAGCAAGTTCGTGCATGCCGTGGAACAGGGCGATCCTTACGCCCTCACTCTGGATTACAGCGGCCCAGGCGCGGTGCCGTACAGCTTGGCCAACCCGTTCCCGTCCACGCCGCTCGGCTTTACGCCGCGCTACTTCAATCCGGCCACGGGCGCGAACTCCAGCTTGAACACTCCGTTCTATGAAACCATCCACACTCCTCTCACGCGGCAGTACAACATCGGTTTCCAATATGAGTTCATTCCGCAGTGGGTGCTGGAAGTCGGTTTTGTAGGATCCAGCGGTATCAACCAGGCAGACTATAACCACAACTACAACCTGGCGCAGTTGGCAAGCCCCAGCAATCCGATTAACGGCGTCACCACCAACACAGCCGCAAACGCCGTTTACCGCGTGCCGTATCTCGGTTACCAGCCGATCGGCATACAAGGCACGGAGTACGACGCTGGTTATCACTACACCAGCCTCCAGGCTACGGTGCGCAAGCAATTTTCGCATGGCCTGACGATGCAGGGTGCATTCACCTGGAGCAAGGACCTCACGAATCTCCAAGAGTGCGGTCCGACAGGCTGCGTTGGCGATGGACAAGCGAATTCCAACCTCGCCACGGACCTGGCTCAGCAGCAGGGACCGGCGGCGGCCTCGCACCCGCTGCGCTTTGTTCTGAGCTACAACTACCAACTACCATTCGGACACCCGACCGGCGGGCTCGGCAAGCTCGCCAATGGTTGGTCACTGTCGGGAACAACTATTTGGCAGAACGGCACCCCGCTCACGTTTACCGATACGAACGGTGGGACGGCCTACTATGGCGGCGCTAATCCGGGCAGCGGTGAGGGCGGCAGCAGCAGGTCGCAACTTTGTCCCGGCATGACCTACAGTTCTATCCAGTCTTCTGGTGGAGTCGAGTCCCGGCTCGGTGGCAATAGCGGCGGCCCCGGCTGGACAGTTCCAGGCGCATTCTGTGCTCCGCCCCTTGCCCCCTACACAACCGACGGCTCTACACTGTTCGGCAACTCGGGTATTGGAATCATCCTCGGACCCGGCCAAGTCAACTTTGACTTCTCTTTGCAGAAGATAACCAACATCACTGAGAAGCAACAGATATTGTTCCGCGCCGAGTTCTTTAACGCCTTCAACCATCCCCAGTTCTCCAATCCGGTCACTACGCAGAACACAGAGGGGAGCACGTTTGGCGTGATCCAAACCGCTGCTGTCAATCCGCGCATCATCCAGTTCGCGCTGAAGTATATTTTCTAGGCTCCTGGGCTGGCCGTTGGTGCAACAATAAAAAGTTGAAGCACCTCGCACTCGCCCTGGTGACAGTCTCGGTCGGCCTCGCGCAAAGCGCGGGGCCCACGGGCGGCATCCATGGCACTCTTTTCGACTCCACTGGAGACCCCGTCGGTCAGAATGTCGTACTGGCCGAAAATGCGAACACCCACGCCGTGTTCAAGGCCACCACTTCCGCTGCAGGCAAATACACGCTAGAGGACCTGCCTCCTGGCACGTATTACGTCGCGGCCTCCGCGCCTGGCCTCAAACCGTTCGTGATGAAAGGCGTCCTTGTCAAGGCGTCGCTAGCGCTGAAGCTCGACATCCACCTGGGCGACACATCGCAGCTCAACACGCTCGGCGAAGATCGATTGCGGATCACCGCAGACACCCAGAGGCACAATCCGCCTTCCGGTCCCGCGCCGCGCACCTACGGCGGCAAGCCCGATCTTTCCGGCGTCTGGTGGATTCCCGACACCATTGACCCAGGCAAACCGGAGTTTCTCCCCGCCGCGATTGCGATCCAAAAGCAGCGCCTCGAGGACAACTCCAAGGGCAGCCCGCAGGCGCATTGCCTGCCCTCTGCCCCGCTGCGCAATGGTCCGCTGTGGGAGTTCGTCCAGAGCCAGGATTTTCTGATTTATATTTCCGATGACGAAAGCCCCGGCTTCCATCAGATCTATCTCGACGGGCGCGGCCATCCCGGGGATCCGAACCCGGCTTGGTACGGACATTCGATCGGCCGCTGGGACGGCGACACGCTAGTTGTGGATCGCGTCGGCTTCGACGCGAGAGTCTGGCTCGACGTGGAATCTCATCCGCACTCCGATAAGCTGCATATCATCGAGCGCTACCATCGTCCGGACCTCGGCCATCTAGAAATCGAAATCACGGTTGACGACCCCGGCGTCCTCGCGAAACCCTGGACTCAGAAACGCGTCGCCGATCTCGCGCACGAAGAGATCTTCGAGTATATCTGCCAGGAAAACAACCGCGACGTCGAGCACATGGTCGGCAAGTAACGCCGCCATACAAGACTTGTATACAATCCCTGTTAAAGCTGCAATTCCTGTCAAACCCCGGGCAATCTCCTGTCAAAACCCCATCAAACATTGACGCTCACTAGCAGCCACCGGCTCCTTAACGGTCGCGGTTCTGAAAGCACCTGCGACACGCAGTCATGTTTCGGAGCCGCGCGTTAGTTTTCGAAGGCCGAAACACGCGTGGCGAATTGTGTTTTAAGCATTTCGGAATGTATCGAACTCTGCCACCCGAAATTTGCCGCAGTTTTGATTTGCTCTCCTTAGAATCTCGAATACAATCCCACTAAAGGAGCAACGGGGTGTGTGCGTCAGGTGTGTTTGAACTGCGCCACGACCACACTATTGGTTCCGACGGGTCTGGGGAGACTATGAAACATACGACTTCGCTTCGTTCGCAAGTCACTGCGATTCTGGCACTGACTCTCTTGTTAGTTTTGTCTCGATCGGTTCTGCTGGCCCAGTCGGCCGGAACCGCCGGTCTCACTGGAACAGTGACCGATCCATCGGGCGCCTCGGTGCCGGGCGTTACCGTCACCCTAACCAACTCAGACACGAATCAGGTGCGCACCACGACGACCACCGCCGATGGCGTGTATAAGTTCTCGCTGATTCCGCCCGGAAATTACAACGTGAGATTCGTGGCCAGCGGTTTCAAGCCGTCCGAGGTGTCGGGCGTGATTTTGAACGTTACCGAAACGCCCGTCGCGGATGCCAAGCTCGAAGTGGGCGCCCAAACCGAGCAAGTGGTGGTGGAGGCCGCGGCCGAAATCCTCCAAACCTCGAGTTCCTCGCTCGGAACCACGGTCACTTCAGCCACTGTTACCGCACTCCCCTTGTCCAACCGGAACTATACGCAGATTCTCGGTCTGACGGCCGGAGCCAGCGCGGGGGCGAACAATGCGACGGCATTTGGTAAAGCCACGCAGGATATCAGCACCAACGGTGGCGATCCTGGGCAGAACAACTTCCAGATGGACGGTGTGGCGATCAACAATATCGCCAACGCGGGAAGCTCCAACGACGGCGGCATCTATGCCGGAATCGGCATCCCCAGTCCGGACGCGATCCAGGAGTTCAAGATCCAAACTTCTACCTATGACGCCAGCTACGGCCGCAATCCGGGTGCGAACGTAAATGTGGTGACCAAGTCGGGTTCGAATACTTTCCACGGAACCGCGTTTGAGTTCTTCCGCAATTCGGCCCTTAATGCTAACGACTTTTTCTACAATCGCGACACCTGCCCCACCTTCACGGGCAGTTGCCCCAAACAGGTTCTAGACCAAAACCAGTTTGGAGGCGTGATTGGCGGGCCCATCAAGAAAGACAAGATGTTCTTCTTCGCCAGTTATGAGGGGACCCGTCAGAGGAACGGAGTTGCCGCTCAAGGTTTGACTTCCGGCGCCACCTTGCCGCCGATTCCCGCCGGGGACCGCTCGGCGCCCGGTTTCGCGCAGGCGCTGGCGGCGGCCAATTGCCATTTCCCGACCATTTCCCAGTTCGTGGAGGGCGGCGCGCCCTTAGCCTGTGACGGATCGAATATCAGCCCGGTGGCGTTGAACATCCTGAACCTCAAGAACTCCAACGGAAGCTATTACATTCCTAGTTCGGGCACCAATGGATACGTGACCACCAGCTTCAGCCAACCCGCCATCTACAACGCCAACCAGGTGGTCGCCAATGGCGATTATCTGA
>Ga0206991_10355_pt1 | contig 12766 bp, 7 predicted proteins | sample Alteio_BWMinCont_9_FD_153286 | JGI IMG/M metagenome (GOLD analysis project Ga0206991, IMG submission 153286) | Enriched cells from forest soil in Barre Woods Harvard Forest LTER site, Petersham, Massachusetts, United States -... | ecosystem: Environmental > Terrestrial > Soil > Temperate forest >...
CTGCATTCTGTACGAACGGTATCAGCAGGGAGCGCGCACCGATATCGAGAATTCGTTTGATGGCGACGGCGTCATTCCACGCCACGCGGACGACGGGTTCTGTTGGGCTGGTCGCCATGGCCTGCAGCTGCGAAAGAAGGCCGGGTACTTCGTTCGGCGCGTGTTCGGTATCGAGCACGATCCAGTCGAAACCGGAACCGGCGATGATCTCGGTCGCGATGTTACTGCAGAGGGAACTCCAGAGTCCGATTTGATGCTGGCCTGCGTTGATCGCAGCTTTGAATGTGTTGGGAGGAAGGGAAGACATGTTTAGTTGGCGGTAGGGTGCTCTACCCGATCAATGACGAGTACTTCGATAGGATCTTTGCGCGGTTCGATCGTCAGCCCCATTTGTTCCTGGACCGCGATGAAGAGCGATGGCCACATGCTGTCGCCGACGCCGTTATCGGGAGTCCAGTGCAGAGTGAAATCGATTGGTTCTGTGAAACCCGTCTTGTCGATGACGGGCCTGTCCGTATGCCCCGATAGCAGGTCGACGAAGTGCGCGAGCGAAACATTGGTTCCGCTGATCCAACTGGGCGTGCGGATGTCGATGCCGCCGCTTCCGCGTGGCGTACCGTCGTCTTTTGCAGCCTGAAGCTTTGAGCCGCTTTTGGCGACGGACAGCGCGTAGACGGAAAGCGGACGCATTTCACGGTGGAATTGGAGATGGAAGCGATCCATGATCAGATTCTGCGCCATTGATCTGAGTTGGTCGTTGCTGACCGAGTCGCCGCCTTTTGCCTGGATCGTGAACGACGATTCGAACGTCCACTTTGGCGCGTTGGCGACCTGAAATTCACGGAGCTGGTACAACTTCTCGATTATATAGATGAGAGGGCAGGCGGATACCTGAAACCTGCCGCCTGGCAGAAACTGGCCACAAGTTCCGCCCCTTTCATCCGGAGTGTTTTGGCGGATTGACGCGACTTCAAAAGCCGGAGTCGTCTGCGCATTCAGCCCAAAGGCCAGTGCCGCAAGGAGCATAAGGCTCAACGCACGAGACACGGCCGCTTGTTGTCGAATTTCCATCCGCGAATCAGGAACTGCATCGCAGCCGCGTCGTCGCGCGCTGCTGTTCCAATACTCGCATAAAGAGCATTGGCTTGTTCGACCTGAGCCATATCGAGTTCGACGCCGAGTCCGGGTTTATCCGGCACCGTAAGCTGGCTGTCTGTAATACGGAACGGCTCTTTGGTAATTCGCTGGCCATCCTGCCAGATCCAGTGTGTGTCGATGGCCGTGATCTGACCCGGTGCGGCTGCGGCGACGTGGGTGAACATCGCGAGCGAGACATCGAAGTGATTGTTGGAATGCGATCCCCACGTCAGGCCCCATTCGCGGCAGATTTGCGCGACACGTACGGAACCTTGCATCGTCCAGAAATGAGGATCGGCCAGCGGAATGTCCACTGATTGCAACTGGATCGTGTGAGTCATTTGACGCCAGTCCGTCGCGATCATGTTCGTGGCGGTGGGGATGCCGGTAGCGCGGCGAAATTCCGCCATGATTTCACGGCCGGAGTAGCCATCTTCCGCGCCGCAGGGATCTTCGGCATAGGCGAGAACTTTCTGATTTCGGCACAACGAGATGGCTTCACGCAGCGACCAGGCACCGTTGGGATCGACCGAAATACGGGCTTGCGGAAAACGAGCGGCCAGCGCGGCACAGGCTTCGATTTCCTGCTCGCCGGGAAGCACGCCGCCTTTCAGTTTGAAATGACGAAATCCATAGCGAGCCTGCGTGGCCTCGGCCAGGCGCACGATTGCTTCCGGCGTTAACGCAACTTCACTTCGTAGCCGGAACCAGTCATCCTTTGCGGTTTCGTCGCTGGGATACGGCAGATTGGTCTTATGCCTGTCGCCAATGTAAAAAAGATAGCCGAGAGTTTCGACCTGCTGGCGTTGCTGACCCTCGCCAAGTAACGCAGCTACAGGCACACCAAGAAACTGCCCGAGCAAATCGAGCATCGCCGCTTCAACCGCGGTGACGGCATGAATTGTAATACGGTTGTCGAAGGTCTGCAGACCGCGTCCGCCGGAATCGCGGTCCGCAAACTGCGCGCACATCGAATTCAGAACCGCATTGTAATTTCCGATCGTCTGGCCGACAACCAGCGCGCGCGCATCTTCGAGCGTCTGGCGAATCTTTTCTCCGCCGGGAACTTCACCTACGCCGGTATGGCCCGCGTTATCGGTCAGGATGACCAGGTTGCGAATGAAATACGGTCCATGCGCGCCGCTCAGATTGAGCAGCATACTGTCACGTCCCGCAACCGGAACCACCTGCATTGTCGCGACAACAGGCGATGACGAACTCATGCGGCGCGTAGCTCCACTCTCTTGATTTCTCCCACGATAAACAAATACGAGAAGATCGCGACAGCGGCATTCGCCGCCACGTAAATCAACGCTCCCTTATAGGAGCCGCTGACCTGAACGATGTAGCCAATGATCAGGGGCGTCGTGATCGTCGTGATGTTCCCGCACATGTTGAACAAGCCACCGCTCAGGCCGGCGATCTGTTTCGGCGATGTATCGGCAACTACCGCCCAGCCGAGTGCGCCGACGCCCTTGCCGAAAAAAGCCAGTGACATGATGACGACGACCAGCCATTCCGGCTCGACGAAATTGCAGAGGACCATCGATACCGAGAGCAGCATTCCGGCGACGATCGGAAGCTTCCGGGCCATCGAGAGCGATTTGCCTTTTTTCAGCATGCCGTCCGAAAACAGTCCACCCAGAATTCCGCCGGCAAAGCCGCACAGAGCTGGCAGCGACGCGGTGAAGCCGGCTTTCAGGATCGACATGTGCCGTTCCTGCACCAAATACACAGGAAACCAGGTGGCGAAAAAAACGGTAATCGTCGTGATGCAGTATTGCCCGAGATAGACGCCAAGCAGCATTCGGTTGCTCAGCAGTTCCATGATCGTGTGCCACTGCGATCCACCACCGGTTGCAGCCGCCGTCGGGGGCTTTTCCATGTGAACAAGGGCTCCGCCACGTTCAATGAATTCCAGCTCCGTGGCGCTGATCCGGGGATGTGTTGTGGGGCTGTAAACGGTTTTCATCCAGATCCCTGCCATCACAATCCCCATGCCGCCAGTGACAAAGAATACCCAGGTCCAGCCGAATTCGTGCGTGATCCAGCCGGAAAGAGGGGCGAATAGAAATGTGGCGAAATACTGACTGGAATTGAAGACTGCGGCCGCGGTCCCGCGCTCGGCTGTCGGAAACCATGCCGCGACAATGCGGCTGTTCGCGGGAAAGGCCGGTGCTTCCGCCAGGCCGAGAAGGCAGCGAAGACCGAAGAACACGACCAGCGCCGCCGTTGCGTGAAATGCTCCGGCATAGCCTTGCAGGAACGTAAAGATGGACCATGTCAGAACGCTCAGAGCGTAAACGTTCCTCGATCCGAAGCGGTCGAGCAGCCAGCCGCCCGGGATTTGCGCGATCACGTAGGTCCAGCCGAAGGCCGAAAACAAATAGCCAAGCTGTTGCGCGTTGAACCCCAGTTGCTTTGATGCGGCTGGCCCGGCCATCGAAAGCGTCGCGCGGCTCGCATAGTTGAGCGTCGAAACGATGAAGATCATCGCAAGGACGGTGTAGCGTGTGCGGGTGTTGTTTTGTGGGGCGGGAGTCGGGGCCAAGAACTTCATATTGTATGGCAATCCGCAGCGCGGTGCAGGTTCAAGCCATATACCACCTTCCGAAAAGGGAGATATTTACATCACGGCAAAGAGCAGATACGATGGCGATTCTGCCTGGGTAGTTGCAGGAAGGCGCGTTTGCATGGAGCCGCGGACTCCACCAATGCAAAACCCCGTCTCAGGGACGGGGTCTGCAAATCTACCGGAGTAGAAAGGAGGTGCCTATATGGATCTTCTGATACTGTACGTACTCCTGAAATTTCTCAGGACGAGACGGCTAAAACTACAGTTCTCAATTGAACTCTAGTCGAACCGATGGGGGTGGGCAGCGCCACTGCTCACCTCCACAGTATCTACTCTACACCCAAATCAAGCCTTCGTTCAAGTCACCGGGCCCGGATTGAAGGGCGCCAGCGCATTCCCTAGCCCCCAATGTTCCGCCCACGTTTTCCGCCCGCTGGCGGTATCGAGCATCAACCGGAACAGATCCATTCCAACTTCCTCCACCGTCACCTCGCCCGTCGCGATACGCCCGGCATCGATATCAATCAGGTCATGCCACTTTTCGGCCAGCGCCGTTCGCGAGGAAACTTTGATTACCGGCACCAGCGACAATCCATACGGTGTTCCTTCACCAGTGGTGAACACGTGCATGTTCATGGATGCAAGCTGCTGCGTTCCACAGATGAAATCGCTGGCCGGAGTAGCCGCGAAGACCAATCCCTTTCCGGTAACTTTCTCGCCATGTGAAGCGACGGACCGGATCGCACTTGTGCCCGCCTTCGCCACGCTCCCTAAAGCTTTCTCGACGATATTCGACAGGCCCCCGCGCTTATTGCCAGGTGTTGTATTCGCGCTGCGATCCGCATGGCCGCCAGCCAGGTAATCGTCATACCACCGCATTTCGCGGATCAGCGCACGCGCCACATCGGGGGTCTCCGCCCGCGGTGTGAGCAGATGAATCGCATCGCGCACCTCCGTGACTTCGGAAAACATCACGGTTGCCCCTGCGCGCACCAGAAGATCCGCAGCCGCGCCCACTGCCGGATTGCACGTGACACCGGAAAACGCATCGCTCCCGCCACACTGCAGCCCCACAATCAAATCAGACGCCGGACAAGTCTCGCGCCGGCGGCGATCCAGAATCGCGAGCCGCTTCTCCGCCGCTTCCATGATCTCGGCGACAATCGCGGAAAAACCGCGATGATCCTGCAGGCGCACCACATTCCCGGTTTCCAGAACTGGAAAATCATTGCTGAACAGCAACGCAGGCTGCATCTTCTCGCAGCCCAGGCTCACCACCAAAGGCCGCGCCCCCATATTCGCGTGCAGGGAAATATGCCGCAGCGTGCTGATGGGTACCGCCGCGCCAGGGGCGTTAATGGCAACGCCGCATCCATAGGAATGAGTGACTGCGACCACATCGTCCACATTCAGAAAGCGCGGCAGCAGTTCAGCCTTGATCCGCCTTGCGGCGTACTCAACCGTCGGCGCCACACATTGTACGGTGGTTGCGATCCCAAGAATATTGCGCGTTCCAACACTGCCATCAGGATTGCGATAGCCCTCAAAGGTGTAACCGGAGAGCGGAGGCAGCGGGGCCGGAACCGCTGTCGAAAGCGGCAATCGGTCCAGCGGCGGCGGCAACGGCATGTCGATCAGGTCTTCGCGTATCCACGACCCTGCCGGGATTGCCCGGTTCGCATGGCCAATGATCTGCCCGTAACGAAGAATGGCGTCGCCGGTTCCGAAATCACGCAGCGCGACTTTGTGCGATTGCGGAATATGTTCCAGCGCTGTAAACCCGCCCGGTAGTTGCACACCGGCAGCAGCGCCGTCCGGATGGACAATGATGGCCACATTGTCCCGGGGATTCACGCGAATGTACATACTAACGATTCTATTCGCGCTGCCCGACGGAGTTCGCGAACACCTCGTTCGCGATCAGCGATTCGCCTTTTCGCCCCGCGCCCGCTGGACCATGCCCAGAAACCGGTGGGCCAGTTCCTGAATCCACTCCGTCTTCCGCGCCTGCACGGCCTCGTGGGGAATTAAATCTTCACCGATGCCCAGCGCCGCAGCACCCGCTTCAATAAACGACACTGCTGTCTGCTGATGCACGCCCCCGGATGCAATCAGATGCACTTTTGGAAAAGGAGCGTGGAGCGCCCGAATATAAGCCGCCCCACCCACCGGCGCGCATGGAAAAATCTTGATCATGTCCGCTCCGGCCGTCAACGCCGACATCACCTCGCTCGGCGTCAGTGCCCCCGGTATCGCGGCAACGTTGCCCTGATGCGTGGCCTCAACGATCCGCTCGTCAAGGCCCGGGCTCGTGATGAACATTGCGCCGGCATCCAGGCAGTGACGGGCAACCGTCGCGTCCAGCACTGTTCCTGCACCAATAACGGCACCCGGATGGCGGGCCCGCAAACTGGAAACGACATCGAGTGCGCCGGGAACCGTCATGGTCACTTCCACGATGGGAATACCGCCGTTCAGAATTGTGTCCGCTACAAAAAAAGCGTCGTCTCTCGATGTAACGCGAATCGCCGGAAGGATTCCCACTTCAGTGATGCGCCGGCAAACGTCGGCTTTCGTCATGGTCTTTAAGCCCCGTCCTCCACGTGCTCGGGCGCCGGCAGCGTGTCATTGTCCCGCGCCACCCACACGTAAAGAGTGGGCAGCAGGAAGATGCCCAGCAACAGCGCCGCCACCAGGCCTCCCACGATGACGATAGCAAAAGGACGCTGCGAATCGGAGCCGATGCCACGGGACAAGGCGGCAGGCAGCAGGCCGAAACTGGCCACGAGCATTGTCATCATGATGGGACGCAGTCGCCGCACGGATCCTTCCACTGCCGCTTCATGGATCGTCTGCCCCCGCGCACGCAATTGATTGATGTATTCGAGCATGATGACCCCGGTCTGCACCGAAACACCGAACAGCGCCAGAAATCCGACGCCGGACGAAACGCTGAAGTGAGTACCCGTGAACAGCAGGGCCAGCAATCCCCCCAGGGGCGCCATCGCCACATTCGCCAGGATCAGCGCCACCCATTTCACCGAAGCGAACATCGTGTAAAGAATCATGCAGATCACCAGCAGCGTGACCGGAACAACAATCATCAGCCGCCGCTGCGATCTCTTGGCGCTCTCATATTCCCCCGCCCAGTCGACCTTGTATCCGGTGGGTAGCTTCACCTGTTTCGAGACCTTCGCAATCGCCTCTTCCACAGTGCTGCCGAGGTCGCGTCCCTCCACGCCGTATTTCAGGGCCACGTAACGCGAATTTCCTTCGCGATAAATTTCCGATGCCCCATCCAGCACCCGAATATCGCAAAGCTGCGCCAGCGACACCCGCTCTCCGGAAGGAGCGACAATGCGAATGTCTTCAATCGCCTCTTTCGTCCCGCGATACTTTGGTGTGTACCGGACTGTCAGGTCGTATCGCTGTTCCCCCTGCAGAATCTCGCTGACAGCCTTCCCGCCCACTGCAGTCTCGATAGCGTCCTGCACGTCGGCCACATTGATGCCGAAGCGCCCCGCCTTTTCGCGATTCACCACGAATTCCAGATTGGGCTGTCCGATGACCCGGAACAAACCCAGATCAGAAACACCTTTTACTGTTCGCATGACATCCAGAATGTTTTGCCCGGTGTCTTCCAGCGTTTTCAGATCGTCGCCGTAAATCTTGATGGCAAGCTGGCCTTTCACTCCACTGACGGCCTCTTCCATGTTGTCGGCGATCGGCTGCGAGTAATTCCACAAAGTGCCGGGAATCTTTTCCAGTTCGCGATCCATGGCGTCGATCAGTTCCTGCTTATTCTGCCCGAAAACGGGCCGCCATTGCTCTTTCGGCCACAGGTCGATGAAATACTCCGTATTGAAAAAGCCGGTGGTATCTGTTCCGTCATCCGGCCGCCCCACCTGCGAAACCACCTGCTTCACTTCGGGAAACGACGCGATCATAACTCGTGCGCGATTCATCACCGCCGTCCCGGATTCCGGCCCCGTGCTGGGCGCCAGGGTCGCGCGAGCCCAGATAGCACCTTCGTCCAGGTGCGGAAGAAACTCCGATCCGATCAGTCCGCTCGCCATCAGCCATACCGAGACGCCAAAAGACCCCGCCGCCACAGCCAGTGTGATCCAGCGAAACCGAATGGCCCGTTCGACCAGCCAGCGGTACGCGCTCGTCATCCCCGTCATCAGCGGGTTGCGCCATTCCTTCACGTTGCCGCGAAACAGAAAACTTGAAAGCACCGGAGCTATCAGCATCGCGAAAAGCAGCGCTCCGAGGAGCGCGAACGAAACCGTCCAGGCCATCGGCTTGAATAACCTGCCTTCCACGCGCTGCAGCGTGAAGATCGGAATGTATGCCGTAATAATGATTCCAATCGAATAGAAGACCGGGCGCTGCACCTCGTGCGCAGCCTCCCGCACAGGCCCAGTAGAGGGACCATCCTCTTTTCTGTGGCGTCCCATGTAGCGGATAATGTTTTCCACCATCACGACCGCCCCTTCGACTACCATGCCGAAATCCAGCGCGCCCAGCGAAAGAAGATTCGCCGGAATTTTATTCAGATCCAGGCAAATAGAAGCGAATAACAGCGAAAACGGAATCGTCAACGCCACAATGAACGCGCCGCGGATATTTCCCAGAAAAATAAACAGGATCACCGCCACCAGGATAATTCCCTCCGTCAGATTGTGGAGTACGGTATGGGTGGTGTAGTGCAGCAGATCGCTCCGGTCCAGATGCGGCACAATCTTAACGCCGGGTGGGAGAATATTCTTGTTCAGCTCGTTCACTTTGTCGTGAATCAGTTCCAGCGTGGAATCCGAATCCGCGCCTTTCCTCAGCAGAACCACTCCCTCCACCACATCGTCGTTATCGACAACGTGGCCATCTTTCCGAAGAACTGCCTTGCCTATTTGCCCCAGCCGGATTCGTTGGCCCTGCGTGACCGTGGCGATGTCCCTGACCCGCAGGGCTGTCCCGTTCTGCGCCCGGATCACCGTCTCTTCAATATCGTGCACGTTGCTGGCAAGACCAAGCGCCCGGACATTGATCTGCTGCATCCCAGCTTCCACAAAACTCCCGCCCGCGTTCACGTTGTTACTGGCGAGCTGCTGCTCTACCTGGCCAATATTGAGCCCGTAGGAGACGAGTTTTGAAGGATCTACCTGAACCTGATACTCGCGCGTAGTCCCGCCGAAACTGCTCACGTCCACAACATTCGGCACCGACTTGAACTGCTTCTCCAGCGTCCAGTCTTCAATCGACTTCAAATCCATCAGTCCGATTTGCGGATTGCTGCTCGTGAGCGTGTACCAGTAAATCTGCCCCACAGGGCTGTAGTCGGAGCCGATCTGCGGCTGCAATCCCGCCGGAAGATTCACCTGCGTCAATCGCTCCAGGACCTTTTGCCGGTTCCAGTCGTCGGTCGAATCGTCATCGAACACCAGCATCAGGCTGGACAGACCGAATAGTGACGTAGACCGCAGATGATCCAGATGCGGAATTCCATTCATCGAAATTTCCAGCGGGATCGTGACCTGCTGCTCCACTTCCTCGGCGGCCCGTCCCGGCCACTGCGTGATGACCTGGACGTAGTTATTTGCCACATCCGGATAAGCCTCAACCGGCAGATTGTGAAAAGAAATCCCGCCCCAGACCAGCAGTAATACTGTGACCAGGAGAATCAGAAACCGGTTGTTCAGCGCGAAATCGACGAGAAGGTTAATCATTTGGGTCTCGTCGCGGCCTACTGTTCCACCGTGTTCTGCATTTCAAGCGCGTTGGAGACAACCTTGTCGCCCGGCGCCAGACCCGAAGAAATCACCTGCAGTTTGGAAGGAAGAATCGGTCCGCCCACCACCTCTGTGCGCCGGAAGGTATTCGCGCCTGAAGGTAGATAGACCCAGTCACGATCATGAAGATGAAGCACCGCCGTCGCGGGTACGGTCGCCGCGGGCTTTCCGCCGTTACCGTGGAAGATCGCCGACACGAACATGCCCACCCGCATGATTCCCGGGTTCGCCAATTCCACCCGAACCTTCGCCGTTCGGAGCGCCGGGTCGAGAATGGGGCCGATCGAAGTCACGCGTCCGTTGAAGACGCGGTCCGGATAGGCATTGAGCCGCACCTCAACTGGCTCGTCCTCGCGCACCGCGGCCAGGTCGTTTTCATAGACATCGCAGAGGATCCAGACATTCGAGAGATCGGAAATTGTGAACAGATTGGGCGAATTATCCAGGGTCTTGACTCCGGCCGCCGCCGCCACGTTCTGCTCCGTGATTACGCCCGATGCAGGCGCCACGATATTCACGATCGACGACGGATGATTCACATCGGCTCCCAGCACGCGAACCTGATCGACCGCATTTTCCACGGCGATCTTCGCCCTCGCGTCGGCATCGGCGGCGATCTCGAGGTCCTTTCGTGCCAGCGCCTGATGATCGTACAGGAGTTGCGCACGGTCGAGTTGGCTGGCAGCCAGAGCCGCGCTCGCCACTGCGCTGCGATAGGTTGCAAACGCGCCCGAGATATCGGCGCTGTCAATGCGCAGCAATAACTGACCCTTCTTCACGACGTCGCCAAGCTTGGCGCTGATATCGATCACGCGGCCCGAGGCGAGGGACACCACCGGAATGCTGCGCGATACATCGGGTGTTACCGTGCCGGTCACGCTCAGCGTGGAAGCACCGTCCGATTTCCCGGCATCCACGAGAGGAAACTGTTCGGGGTGATCGACTTTCAACGCGGCGGTCTCGCCCACGTGTTCCACGACCGCGGCAGGCGGTGCTTCCGCGGCCGGATCCGGCTTTGGTTTCTCCCCGCAGTTTGTCAAAAATACAGCGGCTAAAATCACGCAAGGCAATATGGCTGGCTTCATCGAATCGCTTCCCGGCACACGGCCAGATTGGTTTTTCAAGTGGAAAAATGAGCGGACCGGCGCGCAAGGCTCTAAAATGAAAACGCTACGCGCTTCCGGACCATTCAAACGCTGACTATTGGGTGAAAACAGGCGGACCACGCGGCCCGCAGCCGCAAATAATCGCCGCTGGAAAAGACAGGGAAGCCGCAACAGCGAGCACCGATGAAACGGTCGCAATCGCAACCCCGTGCGAAACGCTTCCTGACGGCGCCCGCTCTTCGTGCAGACCAGCCAGTGAATCCGCAGCCCTGTGACTGCTTGCGAACGATTGCGGCCCCGATTGCCGCAACGCTCCGGCGTAATCTTCCGGATTGGCTTCCGTGAAGTGTCCTGTGCCATCGTTCAGCCAAACCCCAACCGGCCTGGAGGACCAGGAATCGAACACAATCAGATCGCGGTCGTGATCTCCGTCAATATCACGAAACGTCAGCCGAATCGCCGGGGCGGTTCCGCGGACCACAAAAGATGTCGCCTGTAACCCCGTCAGAGCAATGTCTACACGATGGGTATAGCCGCTGCCTTCACGTTTTCCCGGCGCCGACGCGGCGAGATCCGCCAGCTTATCGCCGTCAAGATCGGCCACCGCCCAGCTGGATTGCGAAGCGTTGGCCGGCAGTTCCCATGTTCGCGCCGCAGCGGGAACAGTTGAGGCAAGAATCGCAAGACAGAATGCAAACGCCGGCCGCAAGACGCGCGACCCCGCTATATTCAATCTCTCTGCGATGCCAGCCACGATTCCTTCATTTTACACGGAGTCCGCGGCAGGTCCCGCATTTTCAACATTTTCGAAGGCCGACAGTTGCTTCACCGTCCCGAAAGTATCCGCCTCCTGGGCGCCTTTATCGGTTCGGTAACGCTTCACCCGGGCAAACCGGAGCGCAAAGCCGCTCACGTACCGCGGACTCGTCTGAATATCGCTGTACGCAATCTCGACAACGATCTTCGGCTCCACGAATACCGTATATTTGTCCCGCGAGGTCTCCAGCTTCAGCAGCTCTTCGGTCTGCCACCGCAGCATCTCGTCCGTCATGCCTTTGAACGTCTTCCCCAGCATGGCGAATCCGCCTCGCTCCGTATCCCGGGCGCCCAGATGCAGGTTACTCAGCCAGCCCTTCCGCCGCCCGCTCCCCCATTCCGCCGCCAGAATCACCAGATCCAGAGTGTGGACCTTTTTGATCTTCAGCCACGTCTGCCCCCGCGAACCAGCGACGTAAAGCGACCCCGTGCCTTTCGCCATAATTCCCTCGTGGCCGCTTTCGAGCGAAGCACGCAGGAATTCAGCAGCCGCGTCCGGATTCGACGTCGTCATGTGCGGCACTATATTTTCGGCGGGCGCGAGACCGCGCAACATCGCGAAACGCTCCGCCTGCGGATGATCGATGAGTGGTTGTCCATCGTAATAAAGGAGATCGAACCACACTGGAGTCAGCGGTAGTTCCACACGAAGCCGCTCCAGTTCCACCTTGCGTCCAAAGCGCCGCATCGTGACCTGAAACGGTTGCGGCCGTCCGCCCGGCGCGAAGCTGATCACCTCGCCATCCAGGATCAATGTCTGCGCAGGTAGAGCCTGCACCGCCTCTACAACTTCCGGCACGCTGGAAGTTACATCATTCAACGCACGGGTATAAACGCGCACTTCGTCGCCATTCTTATGCGCCTGGATTCGCGCGCCATCCAGCTTAAACTCGAGAGCCACTTCGCCAGCCTCTTCCAGAGCCGTCTCCACATCGGGAGCAGGCTGCGCCAGCATGGGCTGAATCGGCTGGAATAGCTGAATACCGTACGCATCCAGAGACGACTCGCCGGATTCCAGCAGCGACCTGGCCACGCGAGCCGTGTCGCCGGCCATCATGGCTGCCCGGCGGATACGCTCCAGGCTCACGCCCGAAGCTCTCGCCAGCGCGTCCAGCATGAGACCTTCGAGCGCCCCCTGCCGTAATCCGCCGGACAAAAGCTCCGTCAGAAAAGCCTGTTCGTCCGCCGTTGCCGCCGCCAGCATCGACCGCAGCAATTCGCGCCTGCGCTGCGCAGACCCCGCCCCTTTTATTCCAGCGAGGGAACCCAGCGTACGGTCGACATCCAGAATTTCCAGCGTCGCGCTCTCCGCGGGCGCGGTCTGAACGTCCCGCAATATCGAG
>Ga0206991_10356_pt1 | contig 12747 bp, 9 predicted proteins | sample Alteio_BWMinCont_9_FD_153286 | JGI IMG/M metagenome (GOLD analysis project Ga0206991, IMG submission 153286) | Enriched cells from forest soil in Barre Woods Harvard Forest LTER site, Petersham, Massachusetts, United States -... | ecosystem: Environmental > Terrestrial > Soil > Temperate forest >...
ACGCCCGAGAGCAAGTCCGCTTGCCAGTGACGTGGAACAGCAAATGAGTTTGCCGGCCACTGTGCGCAGCCGGATGAAACCGTCGTGAACCATGAGGGCGTATTTCGTTTGGGGGATACCGCTGCCCCGCGCGAAAGGGAAGTATTTGGCGAGCAGAAAACCCGTAGACAGAGAGCCGAGTGTGGGAACCAGGATTCGCCGCCAGCCTGCTCCACCGGCGGGATACATTCGCGCGGCGAGACGCCCTGTGATGAGGATGAAGCCTACGGTCACAAGGCCGACAAGGATTCCGACTACAAGGCTGAGCAGCAGCGTCAGTTGATTTTCACTGTGGCGGAGTTCCTCGGTCCACGCTCGCAGCCGCGATGTGAAAGTGAGCTTCGACGCGGGCGTGATCGGGGGAACCATTCGTTCGCGGCGAAAAAAAGCCGATGCCCGTTGGCCGGGCACTGGGATTTCCGACTTCATTTAAAGGATAGTGCAGGGGTAATCGGCGTCAGAATCCGACTCGTCAGAGTTCGATCCGCGCCCTGAGTGAAACCTCACACGTCGTGTCCGATCCCCCCCGAATCACTGCATGTGTTTCGCCGCGAAATCCAGGAAGTAAGGCCAGTTCGGTACGTCTGTGTGTCCGCTCGAGTGCTGGCGGAACGCAACATCTCCCGTGGCGATCAGCGTTTCGATCTTCGGGAATTCAGTGGTTCCAAGATCCTTCTTTCCCAGCAGCCGATAGACCGGACCCGCGCCGGAGCCGGCAAGGAAGGTTCCTTTTGCATCCACCCAGCTATCGCCTCCCGGCTCCACATCGTAGCCGCCGTTGCCGGCGCTTAGAAAGACAGGGCGCGGCGCAATCATCGCCACCAGTTCGTGGGAATCGACCGGCAGGTCATTCCAGTTCAGAGGCCCGGCGTATTTCAGGAAATTGCCTGCCATCCAGTGATACTCGTCGATGCCTGCGACGTTCTCGATGATTTCGCCCCAGTTGCGGCGATGCAGTTTCGCGCCGCCTTCGCCTGACGAACTGACATAAGCGGTCCACATTCTCGGCTCGTAGGCAAGCGCAACAATCGCAGCCTTGCCGTAACGCGAATGGCCTTCGATGGCGATGTGTTTCGGGTCCACCGCTTTGTCGGTTTCAAAATAGTCGATCGCGCGGCTCGCGCCCCACGCCCATGCGCGCAACGCACCCCAATCGTCCGTCTTGCGGGGCTGCCCTTTATTGCACAGCCCGATGATGCCGAGCGTGAGGCCAGCGCCGTTGTCGGCCTGGATGCTGCCCGGGTTGAGCGATGCGTAACCCCAGCCTTTGGCCAGAACCTGACTTTGCCAGTTCGGTCCCGCATTACCTCCACCAAAGCCACCACCTCCAAAGCCACCACGGCCTGAACCACCAGCCAGAGCCGCGAAGCCGCGACCGCCGCCCGAAGCTCCGGCTGGCACAGGTCCACGCCCGACAAGCGGAGCGGCAAACGCGTTCGGGCCATAGGGCGGTCCGGCGGATTCAGCTCCACGACCTCCCCCCAAACCGACTCCGCCGTACTGCATGATGACCGGGACTGGCCCCGTTGCGTGCGCAGGCGTTGTCAGCGAGAGGGCAATCTTCACTTCGATATCCGGATCGATCGAGTTATCCACGACACCGACCAGTTGTTTAGTGACGATATCGACATCGCCCATCTTGCCGTTCGTGACCGACGTGATCTGCCAGTTGACCTTCGGCGTGACGGCGGGAACGCGGCCATAGACTTCGCGATCGAAATCCTCCACGATTTCGGGGCGGCGCTTGCTCCACCAGTCAGCCGCGGTCGTCACCTTTTTGCCGTTCTTCAGCAGCAGGGGGTCGGGCAGGTTGGGATAAGGATTCGCCTTGGATTCGTCGTAGTTGGCGAAATTCGGGTCTTTCGTGTCCCGGCCAGCCTTGCCGCGCCGCAGCTCTGTGATGTGGAGAAGATCCATGGTTCGTTTGTGATCTTCTTCTTTGGTCATCCTGACCGGTGGCGTCTGGCTGTCGCCTTTCGATTGAAACAAAAGGCTGCCGGCAGGCGCAGCAATCAGGCAGGCGAGAACAAGGCCTGCTCCGCGACGAATGGAATTTGTTTGAGACATGAACGATCCTCTCAGCAAACTATGATACATCTACTAAGGTATGGAAATGACAGGAATTTCGCGAAGACGATTTGCCCTGCTGACCGGTGCCGCGGGAGCGACTCCGTTCGCCCTCGCTCAGGGGCAGGGAATCACGGCTGAGGCCGTCATTCAACGGATCCAGGGCGCGTTGGGCGGCGATTGGTCGGGGGTGCCCGATGGCCTGAAGGCAGGTGACGCATCAACCGTGGTCAGGGGCATAGCGACCACGGCCATGGCAACACTTGATGTTCTCAAGCAAGCTGCTGCGGCAAATATGAATCTGGTGCTGACGTGCGAACCGACGTTTTACGGGCGCGGTGATGGGCAAGCGCCTGCGGCAGTTGCGGCCGGACGTGGCCGCGGCGCGCCTGGCGGAGTGGAACAGACAGATCCAGTATTCCTGGCGAAGAAGGAGTTCATTGAGAAAAACAACCTCGTCGTCTTCCGGCTTCACGATCACTGGCTGGCACGGAAGGAAAACGATATGGTTGCCGGACTGGCCGATTCGCTGGGCTGGTCCAAATACGCAGTGAAAGGTGACGATGCACTCTTTGAGATTCCTGCCGCCTCGGCGGAGGCAACGGTGGCGCAGATAAAAACGAAGATGAATCTTCGCGGCGGGTTGCGGGCCGTTGGCGACAAGAAAGCGATGGTGCGGCGCGTCCTGCTTTTCACGGGTTCCATGACTCCCGCCACGATGTGGAAGCGTTACGCGGAGACGGATATGTTCGTCGGCGGCGAGGTGAGGGAGTGGGAAAACACCCATTACGCCGCCGATATGTTTACGGCTGGTGAGAAGCGCGCGCTGGTGACCGTTGGGCGCGTGGTGTCTCAGGAGCCGGGTATGCGGCTCTGCGCGGCATGGGTGAAAACCGTTGTCAGGGAAGTACCTGCGAAGTGGATCGGCGCGGGCGATCCGTACTGGAGGCCAGCGTAATGACGGCGCGTGAAGTTGTCGACCTGATGAAGAAGACATCCAACGGAAACTGGAGTCCGCAGTCCACGCGCGACACGTTTAAGGTGGGGAATCCGGATACTGAGGTCAAAGGTATCGCCACAACCATGATGGCCACCTTTGACATGATTCAGCGCGCGCACGCAGCAGGATTGAACATGGTAGTCACCCACGAAGACACGTACTGGAACGATCGCGACGATACGAAGGATCTGACGGAGAACACACTCTACAAGCGCAAGACCGATTTCATCGAAAAGAACGGCATGGTGATTTTTCGCGATCACGATCACATGCATTCGATGAAGCCGGACTTCACAGTTTTGGGGACGCTCAAGGCGATCGGGATCAAAGCAGGCGATGAAGCCACGATGCGTCCGCCGATCTATACGATTCCGGAGACTACTTTCGCCGAGTTTGCCGCGCGGGTGAAGCGCATGACCGGATCACGGGCGCTCCGGTGCGCTGGTGATCCGAACGCGAAGATCAGCAGGATTCTGATCGGGCCAGGCTACGCCACGCCGAGGATGACACCGGAGGCCGACGTTGTAATAGGCGGCGAGCAGCAGGAAGCCGACGGCGTGTTCGACAACATTGAATATGTGATGGATGCGGCGTCACTGGGCCAAACGGGGCCGCGCAAAGCGAAGTGTGTCATCATGCTGGGTCATGTGATCTCAGAGCAGCCGGGCATGGAAGACATGGCAGCGTGGCTGCGCACGTTCCTGCCGCCGGAGATTCCGATCAAATTCGTGCTGGCGGAAGAACCATTCTGGTAAAGCGAAGTTTTTTTTAAAATCTGAAATCCGAAAAACCCTTCCCCTCGTAAGTGAGTTTGAAGCACTGTGACAGGTGCCGAGGAGGGGTATGAAGCAGATCGGTTTATTATTCTTTGCGTGTTTGGCGGCGCAACTGGTGTCGGCCGCACCCTGCGTACCCGGAACTCTGGCGACCTATGCAGCCCTCGGGTCAGCGGGTTGCACGATTGGCACGAACGTCCTGGCCAATTTCACACAGGGGAGCCCGCTTGGTGGCACGGTCAACATCCCGCCGTCCAGTCTGGACGTGGTTCCGGCAGGAGGCTCGGCCAATCCCGGCATTATCGTCACCGGAAATATCACGGCAGCCAGCGGCCAAACGTTTTCCGCTCTTATCAACTACACGATCACCGGCAGCAACTATACAAGCGACGCTGTCACTCTCTCCAACACCACGTCCACCGGCAACGGAGCTGTGTCGGATATTCAGAATTTCTGCCGCAACGGCAATTTCCAGGCGCCGACGTTTGTCAGCCAGTGCCCGGGTGGTGAAGGGCCAGGATCGCCGCTCGTCCTCATCGGCAATGGCAGCGCGACCGCAAACCTGACCGCGACATCCCTCGGCATCACCCATAACCTCGTGATCGACGGCGGAAGCACGGGAAGTGCATCGGGCGTGGTGATCGTGGATGAGTTTGGAACCTCGGGAAGTGCGGCCCAGAACGCTGTGACCAGCGTCTCGGCTGGCAACTGGCTGCCAATCGTGGCGCCGAACTCCATTGCCGCAGGGTTTGGAGCTGGTTTCACGACAACCACTACAGCCGCCACGACGCAGCCGCTGCCGAACAGTCTCGGCGGCGTCAGCGTGACGATCACAGACAGTGCAGGCACCAGCGCCACCGCTCCTCTTTTCCTGGTTTCCTCAGGCCAGATCAACTATCTGGTTCCGGCAAACCTGGTGACCGGAACAGCTACGGTGCGGATCTCAGGCGGCAGCAACAGCTCCACGGGAACACTTCAGATTGCGAACGTGGCTCCTGCGATCTTTACCGCGGATAGCTCCGGCTCCGGCCCCCCTGCCGCGCAGGTGCTTCGCGTATCCAACGGGGTTGGGTCTTCGGATCCTGCGCCGTTCACCCTTGGGACGAACGGAGCACCCGCTTCGCCCGCCGCCATCAAGCTCACGCCATCGACCGATAAGGTGTATCTCGTCCTTTACGCCACCGGCGTCCAGCGGCACACCAGTCCGGTGACAGCCACCATTGGCGGCGTTTCAGTCCCAGTGGTTTTCGCGGGGGCACAGGGAAGTTTTGCCGGTCTCGATCAGATCAACATCGGTCCCTTGCCGCAGTCTCTTGCGGGTCAGAGTTCCGCGAATCTGATCCTTTCGGTGGATGGAAGCACTTCCAACACCGTAAGCCTGAAATTCCAGTAACAACGAGTACCAGCGTGAACAATTCAGTAACCAGAGGTAAACGAGGATATATGCGAACTATGAAGCCGTTGCTGTGCATCGTGATGGCGTCGCTCATGGCGATGCCGTCTCCAACCTTTGCGGCCAGCCACCGCGAAGCCCCCATTACTGCGCTCGACCGGGCCGCGGACATCACCGACTTTTTCGCGTTCGTCAGCTATGACGATCCATCGAAGGTCACGATGATTCTGAATGTCGACCCGCTGCTGGAACCGGGAAACGGACCGAATTACTTCCCGTTCGACGACAACATTCTGTACCAGATTCATGTGGATAACAACAACACTGCCACCGATGGCGTGGTCTTCAACATTCAGTTCACCACCGAGATCCGCGCCCCTCAGGTTTTTACCGGCTTTGTCGGCGCAGGTTCCGGCATCAATGCTCCAGCCAACTCCCCTGCGCCGGTTTCGCCTGGTTCGGCGGTCGTTCCCGCTGCGATTACGGCTCTTGACGGCGCCGGCGCCGGCGGTCTGAGTCTGCGCCAGCATTACACAGTTTCGATCACCAAAGGCGGCGTGACCACTCAGTTAACCAGCCCGAGTGGCCAGACGCTTTTCGCGGTTCCTTCGAACGTTGGACCGCGGACGATGCCGAATTATCCGGCGCTCGCAGCGCAGGGCATCTACAATCTCGGCAACGGTATCCGGACCTTCGCCGGCACTGTCGACGATCCTTTCTATATCGACCTCGGCGCGGCGTTTGACTCTTTGAATTTCCGGACGGGCGCGGGCGGGGGCGTTCTCACTGCCGCGCAGGACGCACAGGATAACGTCAATTTCGCTCCGGATTATGTCTCCGGCTACAACGTCAACACAATCGCGATAGAGGTGCCGATTGCCACGCTGACCAGTACAGGTACGCAGCCGAAGGCCACCGATCCCGCGGCTACGCTTGGCTTCTGGGGCACGACCTCACGCCCGCGGATCCTGGTTCGCCGCTCGCCTCTGCCTTCGGTGCCAACAGGATCATACGCGCAGGTTCAGCGCATGGGGAATCCGCTGATTAACGAGCTGATCATCGGCACCGGTTCCAAGGATTTCTGGAGCATCAGCCAACCGGTGAATGATTCGCAGTTTGCGTCGTTCGATCTGGACCCGCTGCTGGCCCGCGTGCTGAACGCAGTGTACGGCGTCAATATTCCAGCGCCGCCGCGCAATGATTTATTACCTCTGGTTACCTACGCGGCCCCGATCGCTGCCGCCGGAACGCCTGGAGGACCTGTCGCGGATCTGCTTCGCCTAAATACTGCTGTGCCGCCGACGCCGGCAGGCAGCCGTAAACGCCTTGGAGTACTGGCCGGTGATTTCGGCGGGTTCCCCAACGGACGCCGCGTTTCCGATGACGTTACCGACATCGCTGCCCGCGCTGTTGCCGGTGTTCTTTGTGGAGTGACCGCGCCGTGCAAGGACTCGACCGGGGCCACTTTCCTGGGTACGTCCGTCGCGCTCATCGGTGATGGCGTCAATACGAACGACGTTCCTTATCAGGAGACGTTTCCCTACGTTGCGTTCGCGCAGAGCGGTCGCAGCCGGCGTCACGTCGATCCGGGCGAGGCCAGTTGTACGCCGAATACGGTTGTCGCCACGGCTTGCCCCAACTAGTCGAAACGGGGGCGGGCTGCAGACCGCCCCGCCCCCAATTTCGATTTCCTCATCTGTCTCATTCCTATGAACTCCCTCATCAGCCTTCGATACGCACTTTCTCTCGTCCTGCTGTTTTCGGCACTCGCCCAGGCCGCTACGTCGCCTCAGACCGAAATCGATCAGGCTGCCAAACTGATTCGCCATGCGCGAGATACCCAAAGTACCGAAGACTTCCGTGCGGCTGGTCTGGTCGCTGCCAAAGCGCTGGCAACTGAGCCGGAAAACTTCGACGCCCAGCGTTACCAGGCGATGGCGTTGCTTGGGGAAAAAGATTTGACCGCCGCGCTGGATCTGGCTTCCAAACTCAATAAGCGCGTGCCCGATGACATCGGGATATGGGCAATTTTATCCGAGATTCACGCGGCTCGCGACGAATATGACGAAGCGGAACGGTGCGCCCAGTGGGTGCTCGATCTGCGGCGCAACAGCCCACTCGCATTCAGCACTGCCGCGCGCCTTCGCGAAATTTACGGCGATTACGATGGCGCGGCCGAATTCTATTCCGAAGCGCTGAATCGTACTTCTCCGTCTGACGCGGAAGAACGCTCCTGGCTTCTGGTGCAAAGCGCGCGAATACTGCTCCGGACGAAGAACTACGCAGGCGCCGCTGCGACACTCGACCAGGCCGAAAAGCTCTTTCCGAACTCCGTGCAGGTACTGGAGATGAAGGCGGAACTCGCTCGCACGAAAGGCGAATAGTGAAAACGGCTCTCTCATTCCTGCTTGCATCCGGTGTCGCGTTAGCGCAACACATGAATATTCCGCAAATCCACACGGAGAGTACCGATCAGATTATCCAAAGGAACGAGAAGGCTCTCCGCCTGAACGCGAAAGACCTCGCCGCCGAATCGGAACTGACGGCGGCGTATCTGCAGAAGCTTCGCGAAAACGGCGATGGCAGTTATCTGGACAGGGCCTCGGCTTTGGTGGACAGGATTCTGACTCAGGACGCGGGCAACTACGAAGCGCTGCGGTTTCAGAACGAAATCGATCTTCAGAAACACGATTTCAGGGCCGTGGAAGATCGTGCACGCGACCTGCTGAAGTTCGAACCCTCCGATGCCGGTGCCTGGGGGAATCTTGCCGATGCCTCCATGGAACTGGGCAAGTATGAAGCGGCTGGCGAAGCATACGCGAAAATGTTCGCCATTCGGCCGGGGCTTGCCAGCTATAACCGGATCGCATGGTTCCGCTTTGTGACGGGCGACGCGGCGGGGGCGATTTCCTTCATGCAGCAGGCGGTGGAATCGGGCGCGGGAACACCGGAGAATACCGCCTGGTGTACGGCGGAGCTCGGCGATCTGTATTTCAAAATTGGCGAACTCGATCAGGCGATGGAGGCCTACGAGTCCGCGCTCGCTCTGTTCCCCACACTGCATCGTGCTCTTGCCGGGAAGGGAAGGGTGGAGACGGCTCGCGGTAACACGGAAGCGGCGATCCGCAGTTACGAACACGCTCAGGCCATCCTGCCGATGATTGACTATGCCGGAGCGCTGGAGGATCTCTATACCCGCGCCAATATGCCGCTGAAAGCGCAGGAGCAGCGGGAAATGATCGATGTGATCGAGCGGTTGGGGGCGCTGAGAGGCGAATCCACTAACCGTAATCTCGCCATCATTCTGGCGGATCATCATCGCAATATGGCGCACGCACTGGAACTGGTGCAGACGGAGATCGTCTCGCGGCCGGATGTGTACACCTGGGACGCGCTATCCTGGGTGCTTTTTCAGGACGGACGTATCGACGAAGCGAAGGCGGCGAGCGTCAACGCGATGAGATTCAATACGCCGGAACCGAAATTCCACGAACATGCTGCGATCATCGCTGCTGCGGCCTCGCGGCAGATGGTGGCATCGGGTGCCATAGCGAAATGAAAACGCGCATCCTCAGGTTGGCCGCATTTCTGGTAGTCGCGTCAGCTGCCTGTTTTGCCCATCCGATGGGCAACTTCAGCATCAATCGCTATTCCAAACTGAGCGTGGGACAGAAGTCCGTTCAGATCACGTATGTGATTGACATGGCGGAGATCCCGACGTTCCAGGAGATGCGGCAGTTCAATCTGAGCAGTGAGCCGGAGAGCGCAGACGTCGCGAGCTACCTCGCCGCGCAGGACAACAAACTGGCGGCAGGTTTATCGCTTCAGATCGATGGAAAGCCAGTCCGATTGGCTTCTCGTTCGCGTCATCTCCAGTTCGCTGAAGGAGCAGGGGGGCTCAGCACGATGAGAATCGAGCTGAGCCTTCAGGGGAATATCGATGCTTCGGCAGCGCCCCGCAATCTCAACTGGTCCGATAGTAACTTTGCGGAGCGGGCGGGCTGGAAGGAAGTAGTTGTTGTTGCCGATGGTGTCCGCCTTCTGAATAGTTCAGCACCCGCCACCGACAGAAGTAACGAACTGACTAACTATTCAAGTGACGCGGTCGCAAGCCCGCCGCAGGACGTTTCAGCGGAGGTCACATTCCAAAACCTGAGTCAACCGGTACAAGCGACGCCTCTGGTTCCCACGCGGCCAAGTCAGGAATCCGTTAGACCGTCCGTTGCTCCCGCGCCCATACCCCAGGCAAGTCCAGTGCAGTCTCAGAAGACTCCCCGGAGTCGATTTACTGAGCTCGTTTCGGCCAAAGGCGACCTGAGCTTCTGGGTACTGCTTTCCGCTGGAGTGATCGCTGCGGGTCTCGGCGCCCTTCACGCGCTGGAACCCGGTCACGGAAAAACTATAGTGGCCGCGTATCTTGTCGGATCGCGCGGTACTGCAAGACATGCCGGATTGCTGGGGCTGGTTGTCACAGCCTCGCACATGGCCGGTGTTTATCTTTTGGGAGTTGCCACTCTCTACGCGTCGCGCTATATCGTTCCCGATCAACTCTACCCGTGGCTGGGGGCGATTTCAGGTCTGAGCGTGGCGGGAATCGGCATCATCGTGTTTCTGCGCCACTGGACGGGGGAAAGCGGTGACCACTCCCACCTCGCGGGAGAAAACCATTCACACTGGTTCTCGTCCAAATCCAATACAACTCCGAGTGACAACACGGCGAACCCCGATCGGCCCCTGTCTCTGCGCGAGCTGTGCATCCTCGGAATCACCGGCGGGATTGTGCCGTGTCCGGCCGCGCTGGTCGTTCTCCTGAGCGCCTTCTCGCTTCACCGGATTGGCTTCGGCTTGTTTCTCATCACCGCATTCAGCGCCGGTCTGGCATTCGTGCTGGTGATCGCCGGACTGCTGGTGGTCTATGCGAAACGCGCGGTGAGTTCACGCCTCAACTTTGAGAATGGCATTGTGCGCAGACTGCCGCTCCTGTCCTCCGCGTTCATGATTGCAATGGGGATCGGCCTTGTACTCTCGTCCGGAGTTTCCTCCCGCGTCCTGCAGGAGTTTCATGTCGCGAATAAACTGGTTCCGTTCGTCAGCGTGGTCCTGCTGGGGCTATTCCTCGGAATCAGGCACTCCACCGATGCCGATCACGTGGTGGCGGTATCGACAATCGTGACTCAGCAGGGCACGATCCGGAGTTCGGCATCCATCGGTCTGATGTGGGGTTTGGGGCACACGATCACCATCTTTATAGTAGGCTCCGCGATTATCGTATTTCGTATGGTGATCCCGCCGCGGCTTGGTTTATCCATGGAGTTTTGCGTGGCCTGCATGCTGATCCTGCTGGGAGTGGTCAATATGATGCGGACAAAGAAACCTGTCGCTGTTGAGTCGAAGCCTTTTCGGGGACTCTCCCTGTACCAGACGTTAAGACCTCTGGTTGTGGGACTGGTCCACGGTCTGGCGGGATCTGCGGCCGTTGCCCTGCTGGTGCTCTCCACCATCAAGAGCCCGCTTTGGAGCACCGCCTATCTGCTGGTCTTTGGTTTCGGCACCATGTTGGGAATGATGCTCATGACGACGGCGATGTCGCTGCCTATGATTTACGCCGGAAAGAAATTCTTGAGTTTCAGCCACCGGCTGGTGACCCTTTCCGGAGCGGCAAGTGTCGCGTTTGGGGTGTTTCTCGTTTACCAAATTGGTTTTGTCAGCGGCCTGTTCACATCGAACGTGCATTGGACGCCGCAGTAAAGTCCCTCAGAACCGCTATATAGTGGAGTTTGGATTCGGTATCGTCAGGTTTCGCGGCACTCAACTCGGCGGCGGCGATCTCTTCCGGGAGTGGCACGCAGGATCCTCAACTTCAGTTCAGCGCTCTTTGCGGTCTGGCAATCGATGAGTTCTGGCAGACAGCTGAGGCTGGTCCTGTCGGACTCGGCAAAGAAGAACTCGCGCGGGTACTGCTCACCGTCGGTTTCAAATATAACTACGGGATGCCCCCCGGTGTATCGGCGACGCGAGTGCAGATTGGCGCGTTCTGGCGGTCGCTGCAACTGCGGGATCTGGCTCTGGCGCATGCCTGTGCACTGGGGTGCGATGCTGCGTGGCAGCAGTTCATGGCGACTTACAAGGAGCCGCTCACCCAGGCCGCAATCGGCATTACCGGTTCCGCCACGCTGGGGCACGAACTGGCGGATTCGTTCTATTCCTCGATGTTCGGCTTAAACGACGGCGAGCGGCGCTCGCCACTCGCATACTATTCCGGCCGCGGATCGCTCAAGGGTTTTCTGCGCGCGGCGCTCGCACAACGTCATGTGGATCATCACCGTCGCACCTACCGTGAAACGTCGCTTCCGGCCGACGATCAGACCCCAGCGCCAGCGGCGTCCGCATCGCCGGCTCCGGATCTTCTGTTCCGGCTGGGCGACTCTTTAAAGGCAACCTTGGGGGCGCTCGATCCTGAAGAGCGCTTTCTGCTCTCCTCGTGGTTTCTCGATCAACGCACGCTGCTTGAGATTTCGCGAACGCTGAGCGTGCATGAGGCCACCGTGAGCCGACGGATAGGGCGGCTCACCACCAGGCTCCACAAAGAACTCCTTGCGAACCTGCAGGCTTCAGGCATGAGCCTCGCCGCCGCCGAGGAGGCATTGGGGACCGATCCCCGGGATATTAACATCAATCTTCGAGCGGCACTGCAAACTTCCCAATCAGCCGCGTTCTCCGAACAGGGAGTGCCGGCGGAACCGGAGCGAATATGAGCGAATACTTACAACCCGGCCTGCATCCCGACCCGGACTCGCTCAATGCCTTCATCGAAGGTGTGCTCCCGGAGCATGAGCGCGTCCAGTGCCTGGCTCATCTTGCGGAGTGTCCGAGTTGCCGGGAAGTGGTTTACCTGGTGCAGGAACCTCTCGAATCGGAGCCTCTGCCTGTTGCGCCGCTGATCGAAAAGGTCTCATTTTGGAAGCGATGGTTCACGCCGGTTTACGCCCTGAGCGCTGCCACCGCTGTCGGAGTATTGGTCCTTTCGTTTGCGCTTTATCAGCACTATAAATCCACCCCAAAGCCGGAGATGGTGGCGATGGTGACGTCTCCTGCCCCAGCGTCCGCGCCGGATCCGGCCAACCAACCGGCCGTGGAAAAGATCGCTCCGCGAGCCCGGATTGTAACAGGACTCATTGAGAAAAAAAGCAGCGAGGAAAAAAGCAAAGTTCAGCAGCCTGCGGCAGAACCGGTGGCTGCACCAGTTGCGCCCCCGGCAGCCACTGCGGTGCCCGTAGCTGCTCCTCGTCCGCTGGCGGCTTTCGACGCGTCCAATATGGATGTATTGCCCACGGGTATCGCCGGAACAATTACGGACCCCGCCGGGGCCGCAATTTCCGGTGCGGCTGTAAAGTTACGTCCACTCACGGGCCCGGCCAGTAGCAATTTGACGAGTGATCCCAAAGGGCAATTCAATGTAGCCGGACTGGAGC
>Ga0206991_10357_pt1 | contig 12717 bp, 14 predicted proteins | sample Alteio_BWMinCont_9_FD_153286 | JGI IMG/M metagenome (GOLD analysis project Ga0206991, IMG submission 153286) | Enriched cells from forest soil in Barre Woods Harvard Forest LTER site, Petersham, Massachusetts, United States -... | ecosystem: Environmental > Terrestrial > Soil > Temperate forest >...
CCGCCTTCATCGCGAAGCTCTGCTTGGAAAACATGCCGGACATACGGCACTCACCCGGGGCTTCACTGGAAGACTCGCACGGGGAATCCACAACCGCTTGATGGAGGAGTTGAACCGAAAGGAAACCGAGATATTGCCGTACCCACTGCAGCGGGGACTCGTCAGACACCTGTCGATTGCGGCGGAGGCGGCAGGCCGATGGGATCTTCTGCCTCTATGGGCCGGCCAAAGCGCCAGTCTTTCCAGATGTACCGGAGCATCGGCCTTTTTCAACTCGTTGGTGAATGAGGTTTCTCAAATCGCCGGACCCGTCATTCAGTGGAGTGCAAACCCAAATCGGCAACGCTCGAATTCGTAACAGGGAGAACCAGAACAATGGGCACGTCAAATATTCAAGAGAAGGTTGTAGTCATCACAGGAGCCAGCAGCGGCATCGGGGAGAGCACTGCGAAGTTTCTCGCAGCACAAGGAGCAAAAGTTGTGCTGGGGGCTCGGCGTAAGGACCGGACAGACGCCGTTGTAAAGGAGGTTACGGCCGCAGGCGGTAAGGCTGCCGGATTCGCCGTCGATGTGACGAAACGGGTCGAAGTGGAGGCGCTGATTAAAGGCGCCATCGAGAGCTTCGGCCGCGTCGATGTGCTCATCAATAACGCCGGCATCATGCCCATCGCACCGATCGAAGCCCTGAGGGTAGACGAATGGGACCGGCAGATTGACGTCAATATCAAAGGCCTTCTTTATGGGGTTGCCGCTGCCCTGCCTCAGATGCAGAAGCAAAAGAGCGGTCACATCATCAACATCACTTCTGTCTTCGGCATCAAAGTGTTCGCTCCAGGCGGAACCGTTTATTGCGCGACCAAGGCCGCGGGGCGCGCTTTGACTGAAGGGCTACGGATGGAACTACATTCCCAAAACATCCGCTGCACAATGATCTCGCCGGGTGCTGTTGCCACGGAACTCGCGGAGAGCAGTTCGGACGAGGGAACCAGAAAGAATTTGCGCGAGTTCATGAAAATGGCTATTTCTCCAAACTCAATCGCTCGCGCCATAGCTTACGCCATCGAGCAACCAGCCGAGGTGGAAATCGACGAGGTCGTCGTCCGACCCACCGTACAGGACTTCTGAAGGCAATGAAGATCGGAACGATTGCAAGAGCGGGAGCGGCGCTCGTCTTAATCGCGGTTGCCGTCAGCCATCTCAAAGGCCAGGGAGGATTGAAGATACCTATGTCGAATTCAGTTTCTTATCGCACGGTGAAGTTTAACGGAATCTCTATTTTCTATCGGGAAGCGGGACCCAAGGATGGGCCAACGATTCTCTTGCTCCACGGCCTTCCATCTTCGTCGCGAATGTTCGAGCCGCTCTTTGCCCGACTTTCCGATCGTTATCACCTTGTCGCTCCCGATTACCCGGGCTTCGGGCATAGCGACTGGCCAGACCCGAAAACCTTCGCCTACACGTTCGATCACTACGCCGAAATCATGAATCACTTCACTGAAGTGCTCGGGCTATCGCGTTACGCGCTCTACATGCAGGATTACGGCGGCCCCGTTGGCTTTCGCATGGCATTGGCGCATCCGGACCGGATCGAGGCTCTAATTGTTCAGGACGCTGTTTCGCACAACGAAGGTCTGGGAGCGATTTGGAAAACACGCCGGGCCTTTTGGGCCGATCGCGCCGCCAACGAAAGTGCGCTTCGCACAAATCTGCTGTCGCTGGCGACAACGCGAACACGCCATGTCGGGAACGACCCCAATCTGGATCGCTATGATCCGGATCTCTGGACCGACGAATTTGCCTTTCTGAGCCAGCCCAGCCAAGGCGATATTCAAACCGACCTCTTCTATGACTACCGGACGAACGTCGACTCCTACCCGAAGTGGCAGGCATGGATGCGCGAAAGGCAACCGCGGCTCCTGGTGATTTGGGGCAAGTATGACCTCTCGTTCGACCTCTCGGAGCCGGAAGCCTATCGCCGGGATGTACCAAAGGCTGAGGTTCATGTTCTCGACGCAGGTCACTTCGCTCTTGATACCAAAGCGGACGAAATTGCGGGGCTTGTCGGTCAGTTCCTGAAGGCGCAGAAATGAGCATCACAATTCGCGAAGCTTGGGTGTTTCGCGACGGTCAACGGGCAAGAGTTTACGGACAGGAGGCTCGCTATGGATATGCCGAATGAATCAGTCCGGGGAGAAACAATCATGGAGGCTGTAACGACGCCATCCCGCCCCCCTTTGCCGCCGTTCACACGCGAAAGTGCGATCAAAAAAGTGCGCCTCGCTGAAGATGGATGGAACGCTCGCGACCCGCCGAAAGTGGCGTTAGCATACACGATCGATTCACGCTGGAGAAACCGATCGGAATTCATTAACGGACGAAACGAAATCATTGATTTCCTCTCGCGCAAGTGGGCCAGGGAGCTGGACTACAGGCTTATCAAGGAAATGTGGGCATTTGGTGGAAACCGGATCGCCGTACGCTTCGCTTACGAGTGGCACGATGAGTCGGATCACTGGTACCGCTCCTACGGCAATGAGAACTGGGAATTCAACAGTGAGGGGTTCATGGAGTCGCGGTTTGCATCCATCAACGACCTTCCCATTTTGGCTTCAGATCGGAAATATCACTGGGCGCTTGGGCGTCGTCCCGATGGCCACCCGGGGTTAAACGACCTTGGCTTTTAGTTGCATAGCCACGGCACCGGACGAAGCTTTGGCTTTTTGTTCAATACGGGCTTTCCGGTTTTGACCGGTGCCCGGAGAGAAATAAGGATGATCACAAACCAAGACACCAACGCAGCAGCTGGTTCAGCATCGAAAGCAAAGACAAACGGCGGTACTGACACCACTCAGCCAGAAACGGGAGTCGAAGAATCGGAACTGTTGCGGCAGTCAACGCGTGAACAGGAAATAAGAACTCGCGCGTACCAGATTTACCTGCAGCGCGGAACAGAGCCCGGCGATGAGGCGCTGGATTGGTTTCAGGCCGAACGAGAGCTTACCAAATAATCTTCGAAATAACAGACAAAAAGGAGCAGCGATGACCGCAGTGAACTTGGAAGACGCCCGCCGTGTTATCAGCGCGGCCGAGAAAAAGGCCAAAGAGATTGACCAGCCCATGAATATCGCAGTGGCTGACGAAGGTGGAAACATCGTTGCGCACGTGCGTATGGACAATGCATGGATTGGCAGCATTGATATCGCAATGAAGAAGGCTTACACGTCGCGCGCATTTGACATGGAAACGAAGGAATTGGCGAAGCATACTCAGTCGGGGGACGAGGCCTTCGGCATTCATGTTTCAAACAACGGCAAAATCATGATTTTTGCCGGCGGCATCCCGCTGAGACTGGATGGCAAGGTTGTGGGCGCGATTGGCGTCAGCGGTGGTTCGAGCGATCAGGATCATGCTGTCGCCGCGGCCGGAGCCGCCGCGTTCTAGAGCCGCCGGACGGTGCCAATCTGCAAGAAAAGAACTAATCCATGTCGCATCATTATTCTGGCCCTGATTTCAGCTTTCCCCAGGGGGATGCCCGACTAGACTTCACCGATCTGTATGCCTTTCCCAAGCCGGGAGACGCTGGGAAATCCATCCTGATCATGAACGTGCATCCGTCTGCAAGCGAAAACCCTCCAGGGCATACGACGTCCGAGCCTTTCGCACCCGAAGCACTGTACGAGCTCAAGATTGACACTGATGGTGATACGGTTCCGGAAATCGCGTACCGCGTGCGCTTCTCAGCTTTCGAGCGCGGCGCGCAAACCGCAATTCTCTACCGCGTTGATGGCCCGCAAGCCGCCGATACCGCCGATGGCGGTCGGGTGATTGTTGAGGGGGCGCCTGTTTCAGTAGGACGTGAGGCGACGGTTACAGAGGCAGGTGATATCCGCTTCTTTGCCGGCTGGCGCAGCGACCCTTTCTTCTGCGATGTGGAAGGCGCGAAGAAGAACTTCCAGTTCACGAGCAACGATTTCTTCGCTGACAAAGATGTATGCAGCATCGTTCTTGAAGTGCCTAATTCTGCCTTGGGAGCCAGAGAGGTTCGCCTGTGGGCGCGAACGCTTACGCTTGGTGACGGCAGTGGCTGGGTTCAAGTGGAGCGCGGCGCGCGGCCTGCCCAATCTGTCGTTTTGGTCGAAGAAAGAGATGCCTATCTCGGAGGTGAACCGAAGGACGATGGGCGTTTCCTTGCCGGCTTCGCGCACGCACTGGAGCACACGGGTGGATATACGCCGGCTGAGGCGAAGCGCGTAGCGGGGACGTTGCTCCCGGATGTTATGCCTTATGACCCTACGCGCCCGGCGTCATTTCCCGATAACGGCCGGACACTCACCGATGATGCGTTCGATTGGTTCATGCGCGTTCTCACAAATGAAAGGGTCACCGGAGATAGCGTAGGGCCCCACGGCGATCTGCTACGGGAATTCCCATATGTGGGACCACCTCATCGAAGCCGTACGACGAACGCACCGACTAAACCAAATGATTTTGGAGACAACAAACATGAAAGATCTGAATGACGCAGCGATGAGCGACCGTGCCCACGTAGATGGGGTTTATCCCTTTCCCGCTGTAATGCAGACACGGACGATCGAAACCAACGGTACATCCATCCATGTGCGGTTTGGCGGTCATGGTCCAGCGGTCGTCATGCTGCACGGCTTTGGCACAACGGGCGACATGTGGGGGCATCTGGCCAGTGCACTTATCGAAGACCACATGATCATCGTGCCCGATCTGCGTGGGTTGGGCCTCTCGTCGAAGCCTGATGGCGGCTATAACAAGAAGAATCAGGCGGCGGACGTGGCGGGGGTCCTGGACGCCTTGGGTGTGCGTACGTTCGAGTTGGTGACGCACGACATCGGCATCATGGTCGGCTACGCAGTTGCCGCCACCCACCCCAAGCGCGTGAGCCGATGGGTGGCAATCGATGCGCCGCTGCCCGGGATCGGACCCTGGGATCAGATCAAACAGGAGCCGACCATGTGGCACTTTGGCTTCGGTGGACACGACATGGAGCGCCTGGTCGCTGGCCGCGAGCGCATCTATCTCGACCGTTTCTGGAACGAGCTTTCTCGGAACCCGAAGCGCTTTGATGAAGCAAAGCGCCAGCATTATGCGACGCTCTACGCGCAAACCGGCGCAATGCGAGCGAGCTTTGCCCAATTCCTGACGTTCGGCCAGGATGCGGCCGACAACAAGAGTTTCCTTGCGCAGGGCAAGCTTCAGATGCCGGTCCTGGCCCTCGGTGGTGAAGCTACTTTCGGCCCTATGATCGGCGCCGTGGTGCGGTGTGTTGCCGATAACGTCGAAGACGTGATCATCCCGGATTGCGGGCACTGGATCACGGAAGAGCAGCCGCAGGCGACGACAGACCTGGTCGTCGGTTTCCTGCATCGTCGCTGATCCGTTTAAGACGACCAGAATCACCGATGAAACCGAATGATAGGGAGATAACCAATATGAAACGTCAGAACGCACCAACAGAGAGTACACAGATACGTCTGGTTCGCCGGTCGCCCGAGTATTGGCGCGTCACGATTGACCACCCGCCGCTTAACATCTTTGGTCCCGAGATGCTTCCGCAAGTGGGCGAGATTATCACGACAATCGAAACGGACAAGCAGGTTAAGGTGGTGGTCTTTGACAGCGCCGTCAAAGATTTCTTCATGATCCATTTGGACTTTCTGGCAAACCTTGACGATATGGCGCATCTCTCTCCTGGCTCCACAGGCTTGCATCCATGGCCCGATATGTTGGTGCGCCTCAGCCGTGCGCCCGTCGTATCCATAGCGTCGATTCGCGGGCGGGCGACAGGTATGGGGAGTGAGCTTGCGCTCGCCTGCGACATGCGGTTCGCAAGCCGCGAGAAAGCCATCTTGTCGCAGTTTGAAGTCGGTGCTGGTCTCGTGCCTGGTGGTGCCGTTATGGCGCGACTGGCGCGCCTCATGGGAAGAGGACGGGCGCTTGAAGTCATCCTGAGCGCCGATGACGTTCCGGGTGATCTCGCCGAGCGCTACGGCTATGTAAACCGGTCCTTGCCGGATGCCGAGCTCGACGGATTTGTCGATGCGCTTGCCACCCGAATTGCCTCCTTCGACAAACAAGTGCTCGTGGATACCAAGCGCCTTGTCAATGTCGCTAGTTTGCCGCCTGATATCGAAATCCAATCGGGGTGGGACGCGTGCGTTGCTTCGATGGCACGACCAGCCACGCAGGCCCGGATCAAAGAGCTGATTGGACGAGGCTTTTGCAAGCCCGGCGACGCAGAAACTCGCTTGGGAGATTTCGTGGGACGGCATGAACGTTAAGCATTTGTAAGACAGCGGCTCGATGGGATACCGCGAAAAATCAGAACGGAGAGTTCGATGGATATGCGTTCGAAAGACAAAACCTTGAGCGGGAATGATCTTACCACTGCGGAGCAGCGATTGAAAGGGCTTGGCATCGAGCTCCCGACGCCTCCTGAGCCGTTCGGCGTCTATGCGGAGGCGGTGCAGACGGGCAATCTGCTGTTTCTCACCGGAATGCTTCCCACTGAAGGCCGCGAAGCGAAATCCATCGGGCGCGTTGGAGCGGAACTCAATGCGGAAGCAGGGCGCGCCGCGGCTCGCCTGGCAGCGTTGAATGGCCTCGCTGTCGCGCGGCAGCATTTAGGATCGCTTGACAAAGTAACGCGGATTGTCCGGCTTGGGGTCTCAGTAGCCACTTCAGGCGACGTCCGCGATCAGCCGAAGGTCGCTGATGGCGCTTCCGAGTTGCTGCAGGATGTCTTCGGCAAAGACAAGAACCCCTGCCGGCTTGTGTGTGGCGTCGCGAGCCTTCCACTCGGCTGTTCGGTCGCGCTGGAACTCATTTTCGAGATAGCTGGATAAGAGCGGCTCCAAGCGGGGTAACTCAGAGATGACGAGAAGAGAGAGATGAGATGGCCTAACGTCCGGTGAAGATGAGCACGCTTAGATTGCAGAAGAAAAACAGACTCGATTTCAAAAGGAGAATGAAGTGAAAACAAAAGGAAAAGTTTTAGCACTGGTTTCGAGTGGTCACGGCTTGCCCTTGCAAGATGGCAAGGTTTATGCCGGCGCTGGCTACTACCTCAACGAGCTGACGGTTCCGACTCGCGCCCTAATGGAGAATGGCTACGAAGTCACTTTCGCCAACCCGAAAGGCAATACGCCGCAAATGGACGTCCATTCGGCTACGAAAATGTTCTTCGGTGGGAGCGACGCCAAGCTTGAGGACTATCTAGGCTTCCGCGACAGCCTGACTGGACTCAGTAGCCCAACTCGCATTTCGGATGTCATTGCATCGGGTCTGGATCAATATGACGCTGTTTTTATCCCGGGCGGCCATGGCCCGATGATCGACCTTCTCGAAGATCCCGACGCTGGCACTGTGCTCAGACACTTTCATGAAACGTCCAAGACTACGGCGGTGCTTTGCCATGGCCCGATTGCACTTCTCGCGGCTCTTCCGAATGCGAAGGAAGTGGTGGGCGCGCTGAAGGCAGGCGATGAGGCCGGAGCGCGGGCAAAGGCTAGAGGTTGGATATATGCCGGATATAAGATTACCATCTTTTCGACAGCGGAAGAGCAGCAACGGGAACCGCTTGAGATTGGCGGTAAGGTGCTCTTCTATCCGGACTTCGCTTTGCGTGCGGCGGGCGGTGACGTAAGCGTGATCGCTCCATGGAAGAGCTACGTCCAACAAGATCGTGAACTGATCTCAGGTCAGAATCCGTTCTCTGATGATGCGCTTGTAAAACTTCTTCTGTCGGCACTCAACGAGAAGAGGAAGTGAATCGGTAGAGGCGATCAAACCAAAATCACGGAGGGCCTCAGAGCGTTGACGCAAGCTAAACGCCCTGGGGCTCTCGCGTTGCGCGCTGTACCGTAGGGTACGGGCCACGTTGGTGTTAACTGGGTGCTCGGGTGAACCATCCGGCCGCTAAGCAACCTCCTCCTCTTGTCTAGCCGCCCGTGGCGCAAGTCAACTTTCGGAAGAGTTGACAAGACGGATCGCTTTACAGTGGAAGCATGTCCCAGGACAAGCGAGGACCGTTGGTACAAAATTCGTACAAAGGGAAGATGGCTCTCTTGTAAGTTATTGATTCCAAGAGGTGGCTCCCCACACTGGACGCAATTCGAACCCTCGCAGCATAAAAATAGGTCCGCTCGAACCATAACAACCTGTTTTTCTCCTTCGGCTTGCGATTGAATTCGCCTCGCGCGTCCAGTCTGGGTACCCAGACCTAACGGCCTTGTCGCCAACAGCGTACGTCGGACCAGAGAACTCTTTGAGTGAGGAACGGGAGGTGTAGAACCAGCCCCGTCGTTCTGTTCCCGTAGCAACATCCGAGGGCGGTAGCCGAGGAAACGTTTAAAAGGTAGGCAAGTTCTGTATTCGGTAGAAGTTGGGGGTTTTCCGTAGGAGCTTGCTCCTTTGGTAGATTGGTAACAATCGAGCAAATGTCGTTCACTGCTTGATGTGGAGGACAATATGAAACGCCCCGCCGCCACACGCCAAATTCACGTTCGGGTCTCCCCCGAGTTGAAGAAGGCCGTCAAAATGTTTTGCGTGCGAGACAGCAAAACCGAGCAGTCGTGGATTCACGCGCTGATCGAAGACGAGTTGCGGCGCAAGGCTCCTGATTTGTGGATACCGGGCAAGAAAGAGGTTCCGAAGGCGACGAGGCATTAAATGGCGAAGACACTAGCAGCAAAACCAGTTACGAGACCGGCCCCGTCCGGCAAGTACGTCATGACGATCTCGCGGATGACCGTCGATAAACTCGGCGTCAAACTCTACGACCGCGTCTCCGCCGTCATCGCCGAACTCGTCTCGAACAGCTACGACGCCGACGCCACTAAAGTCACGATCAAAGCCCCAATGGGCGAATACCTTGCCGGACGAAACAAAGAGCAGCTCATCGACAAAGGATACACGGTCGAAGTCGCGGACAACGGCAGCGGTATGACCCCCGACGAGGTCAACAAGTACTACCTGCGCGTCGGGGCAGAACGACGAAAGGATGAGCGCGGCGACAAGTCAAAGAAATACGGTCGCAAGGTGATGGGCCGCAAGGGCGTCGGCAAACTCGCGCCCTTCGGGATCTGCAACCAAATAGAAATCTTCACCGCCGGTGGGACAAAGATCGCAGGTAAGGACGCCACCGGGAAGACGGCGAACGGCTATCTGACGGCGCACCTCATCCTGCAACGCGACGGCATTCTCAAGGATGAGGATTTCGACTACGAGCCCACGGTCGGCGCACTCGACGGAACCGTTGCCTCAAAAACCGGCACCACGATCACCCTGCGCAGCTTCGAATACCGCAAGGTACCCAGCATCGACGAATTCTCTCGCGCACTCGCCCAACGATTCGGGATCAAATCGAGCAACTGGCACGTTGAACTCATCGACGCCCTCAAGACGCCAACAGACCCCGCGCACAAGCAAGCCGTCGGAGACTTCGATGTCGTCACGATGGAGAACACCAAAATCTCCTTCACCCCGCTCGCTGACGGCACCATCGACAAGCGCGCGTTCGACATGAATGGCAAGCCGTTCACGGATCTCGGGGCCGGATTCCGTCTGGACAACAAGAATTACCCGATCAGCGGCTGGGTAGCGTACGCGAAAGATCCGTACAAGGACGATCTCATGGCAGGCGTCCGCATTTACTGCCGTGGCAAAATCGCCGCCCAGACCACCGTCTTTAACCGCAAAGCGGGCTTTACCGGTGAACACGACGTACGTTCGTACCTCGTCGGCGAGCTACACGCGGACTGGCTCGACGAACAAGAAGATCTCATCCAGACTGATCGACGGGACATTCTCTGGTCCCACGAACTCGGCCAAGAATTCGAGACCTGGGGACAAATCGTCATCAGAAAAATCGGCACGCAATCCCGCGACCCGATGAAGAAAAAAACGTGGGAACGCTTCAAAGAAATCGCGAAACTCGACAAGCGCGTCCATGATGAGTTCCCTCGTGAGGACCAAGCGTCCCTGCGCGAGCGCGCCATGAAAATCGCAGAGCTCGTCGGCAAGACCATCCGTGCAGACGAGGTGGAAGACAAAGAGCACGTCGAACATTTCGTCCAACTCAGCCTCATGCTCGCGCCCGTTATCACACTCGACGAACAACTGCGAGCCGCTGGGGACTCAACCGATTCGCCGCTGGCCGTCGTGACGGAAATCCTAAGAACCGCTCGTGTTGCGGAACTGGCATCCTTCGGTCGCATCGCCGAGGATCGTATCCGCGTTATTGAACGCGTCGAAACGCTCAAAGACGACAAGAACACACTCGAATCCGCGTTCCAAACACTGATCCAGACGTCACCATGGCTTATCGACCCCCAATGGTCACCCATCACGGCAAACCAGTCCTTTTCAACGCTCCGCAAGGAGTTCGTTAAGTTCTACAAACAGCGCACTAAAGAGACCCTCAACCTGGAAGTCTTCAGCGATCCGAAAAAGCGCGCTGACTTCGTGATGAGCAACCAGGACAACGCGATACAGATCATCGAAATCAAACAGCCCCATCACAAGCTGACTGACGAGGAAGTCAACCGTATCGTCAAGTACCGCGACCTCATGGACGAATTCCTGAACCTATCAGGCCACGAACAATTCAAGACGCTCTTCCCCAATTTCCGCATCACGCTCGTGTGCGACACCGTAAAGCTCGACGGAACACATCGGCAAGCGTTCGAAGGCATGAAAGCCAACGGGCAGTTGCAACACATCACATGGAAGGCGTTCCTTCTGCGGACGCGCCAGATGCACAAGTCATTTCTCGACGAGGCCGACCGGCTCAAAAGGGAGGCAAAGAAAGCGTGAGCACGGCCACGAGCACAACAGCGCCCGTCGCGGTGGACATCTTCTCGGGCGCCGGAGGACTCACGCTCGGTCTCAAGCGCGCCGGGTTCCGCGTCGCCGCCGCAGTAGAGCTTGAGCAACACGCGTTCACGACCTACAAAGCAAACCATCCCGATGTTCAGGCGTTCAAACAGGATGTGCGAACCATCGAGGGGAACTACCTCAAGAAGGTGGCCGGTGGATCAATCGACCTATTAGCGGGTTGCCCGCCCTGCCAGGGCTTCTCGAGTCTTACGAATGCCTCGACGAAGACCGATCCGCGGAACAATTTGGTCCTGGAGATGGCACGGCTAGTCCGTGAGACGAAGCCGCGCGCCCTCATGATGGAAAATGTTCCCGGTCTCGCCGACCGTGGCAAACGACTGTTTAACAAACTCCTTCGCACGCTCGATGAACTCGGTTACACGTACGCGTGGGATGTCCTGCAAGTTGCGGATTATGGCGTTCCACAAAACCGGCGGCGACTCGTCCTTCTTGCCGCGCGCAACGGCGTCACGCTCACGATGCCCGCGCCGACGCACAGCAGAACAGGAGAGAACGGCCTTCCGAAATGGAAGACCCTCAAACAGACCATCGGAGACATGGGAACCCCAACGGTCCTAGAAGACACACGCACAGACGGAGGAGGACCGCAAAGCGTCAATTGGCACGTCATCCGACGACTCTCACCACAGAACATCGCGCGATTGCGCAATACGAAGGCGGGAGAAAGCCGTAGCAACCTGCCGAATCATTTGCGTCCTGACTGCCACAAGGACATCGAGAAAGGCTACAGTAATGTCTACGGACGAATGAGCTGGAGTCAGTTGCCCGTCACGATGACCGGTGGATGTACGACGCTAAGCAAGGGACGCTTTGGGCACCCGACGCAACTGCGCACAATTTCCGTGAGGGAGGCCGCGAGGATCCAAACATTTCCCGACGATTATATCTTCGACTGCGAGTACATGGATTATGTCTGCAACATGGTGGGCAACGCTCTCCCCGTCGACTTCGCCGAACTCCTCTCGAAGTCTGTCGCTGAGCAACTCGCAGCGCCTAAGCGATCATCGCGGCGCGGCGCTCGCTAATCGCGGAGCGAATCTTCTCGACCGTTCGTTCCTGCCTCAGCGCGCATTCCCACACGCGCAGGACTAACCACCCGTCGCGGCGTAGCGCGCGACTCACCCGAGCATCACGGGCACGATTCCCTCCGATGCGGGCGTCCCAGAATGCTGTATTGCTGGTGGGCGTGCGCTTGCAGCGCGGACAGCCATGCCAGAAACAACCGTCAACAAAGAGAGCGACGCGTAAGCCCGGCCACGCAAAGTCCGGCTTTCCCGCTACCGGCCAGTGCTTGCGGTACCCGCGAATGCCGTCGTGCCAAAGCAATCGTCCCATCGCGCGCTCGGTCGTTTTGTTGCCGAATGGCTTGACTGCCGCCATAATCCGTGACCGCGTTTTCTTGGAGACGGTATCCACGATGGTTACTCTTCCGAAGCTGAGGATTCCGATGCGCGCTTCTCCAAGATCTCCCGGAACTGATGATGCGCACGCTTTGCACGATCGATAAGGTCGTCCCATGTGGTGAAAAACACCCAGCCGTGGTCCGCGTACGCTCGGGTAATATTCCCCGCGTCCTTATGGAGCTCTGCGGCGATGAGATGGCTCTGCACGAGCGAATATTTTGTCGCGCCGTGATCAGTGATTTCTGCAAAGCGTTTGAGAATGTATGTTCGGTACTTGTCCGCCTGGAGGACATCTTGTTCGCGCGCGACGAACGCGCCGCGCTTAATCTCCACGAGATGGAGGATGCCGCCCACCGCGACGCAGAAGAAATCCGCACGATCTTCG
>Ga0206991_10358_pt1 | contig 12694 bp, 9 predicted proteins | sample Alteio_BWMinCont_9_FD_153286 | JGI IMG/M metagenome (GOLD analysis project Ga0206991, IMG submission 153286) | Enriched cells from forest soil in Barre Woods Harvard Forest LTER site, Petersham, Massachusetts, United States -... | ecosystem: Environmental > Terrestrial > Soil > Temperate forest >...
ATAGGCCGCACCCGCAAAATGAATCCCAAGGACGGCGACAATCTGCTCCCAGCCTTTCTCCATCATGACGACGACGAGCTCGTTAGGCTTTACCTCGTAGCGAAGCAATTCCTGTTCAATCCTGCAGGCGTAACGATAAGTCTCCAGATAGGTAAGTCGCCGGTTAGGTGTGCACACTGCAATTTGTTCGGGGCGCTCCGAAACGTGCTTGAGAAATGGCGTGTGTAACAAATCGTCCGTAAGGGGCGCTCCCGTATTGTTGGCGGCTTGCCGCAAGCGCATTTGCGCGGCCGGAATCAGCAGCCGCGCATTTTCCGCTAGCGATCGCTGCCAGGCGGAATCGTCCGCGGCCAGATCCTGCAGCAGCCGCTGGTAGGCGTCGAACATGTCGTCCAGCAGCCCGGCGGGAAATAGTTCCTCCACCGCATCCCAGTTGATCTGTAAGGCGGCTTTTTCCTCATACACCATAAAATCGAGATACACCTGCGGCGTCTGCGTGATGGCATAAACACATCGGCCGAAGCGGCTTGACCACGTCGCGCCGTCACCCTGTTCGCCGAGATTCAGGAGGCTCGTAAAAACAACGGGCATGATAGCCGTCGGTCCGGCGCGCTGGAAGCGTGCCAGGTCCCGCATCACCTGAATTCCGCTGTAGTAGCGATGATCCAGATCCTGCCAGAGCCTTTCCTGTTGCTGCTGCATGCGGGAAACAAAGGTGGGCGGCGTGGAATTATCCACCTCCAGCAAATTTACAGACGTGAAATCGCCGACGATGGAATTCGATTCCGGATGAAGCGGCAGCCGATTAAACAAAGTCAGGTTGATTGTGAAACGCGGGTTCTTGCTCCAGACAGCAAGCACTTCCGCATAGGCCGCCAGCAATGTGCCGACGGGTGTGGATTGGAATCGCGCTGCCTTTTCTTTCAGGTTCCGCCATACGGATGGGTCCAAGGACGCGGAACGGCGCTTGAAGACCGGCCGAGTTACCGAAGAGGGATTCTTCTCCAAGGGCAATTCCGGCGAGGGCGGCAGAGTCGGGACGCGTCCAGCCCAATATTCCCGTGACTCGCGAAACGCGTCGGTCTGCTCCAGGGAACCGAGGGCATGCAAATAATCCCTGAAGGAAAGCTCCAGCGGCGGAAGGCTCGCTTCCGGGTGACGATACAACTGCATCAATTCCTGAAACACAATTTCGAAACTGCGGCCGTCGCCAATCAACAAGTCGAGGCTGATGTGCAGCCGGCTTGTTTGTGCGTTCACCAGCGATACGCAGAACTCAAACAGAGGCCAATGATCCGAAGCATGGACTTGGTGGGACATCCTGGCTCGGATGGAGTTCAACCGGGCAGCAGCAGTGGTTGCATCCAGTATGCGTAAATCATCTACTTTGATTTCATATTGCTGCGGGGATGGAAGGATCTGCTGGAGGCCTTCCGGCAAAACTATGCACCGAAGCATCTCATGCCGGTCGATTAATTTTTGCAGGGCCGCTTGGAAACGTTCACGGTCCCAATCTTCGATATCCACTTCGGCATAGCCGTGGCAGGAAATGTTGCCGAGTTCAATTCCCTCTGATCGGCCGATCAAATAGGCTTGCTGGAGGTCAGTGAGGGGAAATGGTTTAAAGCGATTCCGCTCATCCGGTAAGACTGCAGGGAGACTCGCATCCTTCTTCGAGGCGGCTTGCCGCTTGGCCGCAGACAAACGCAGCGCGAGCTGAGTCCGTTCTTCCGGGGTAAGGCTGTTTAATTTGCTTGCCAGACTCACGGAGTCGTTTAACCTCAATCCGCAGGCAGATCACATGGATCATTATGATTCTACAAGTTGGCCGTCAGACAAGCTCTCTGTTTTTAATTACCTCGGCCAACAAACTCTCCAATACGCTCGCATCCGCCTGCTCCACCGCCAGCTCTTCTATTCTCTTGGCCTGCTCGCTGAGCACGGGATACTGCGCAAACATCTGAAGCGGGAAATCCACATGGAATTCCTGCTGACACTTAAAGGAGATCTTTAACGCTGCCAGAGAATGGCCACCCAAACGGAAAAAATTGTCCTGGCGGCGTATTTGTTTCAGGCCCAGCGCTTCGGCCCACGCCTTTGCGAGAACCTGCTCAAATTCACCGCGGGGATTGTCGCCGGCGCCAGCGGAACTGTTGGTCTGCAATAAAATGGCCGGCAGCGCATTTCTATCGATCTTACCGTTCGCAGTGAGTGGCAATTTCTCCAATTGAATGAAGTGGGATGGCACCATGTAGCTGGGAAGCGCCGCTTCGAGCGTGCTGCGCAGCAAATCCGCGTTCACGGGGTTCCCGGCTTTACTCACAATAAAGGCGACCAGAATCTTGTCCGCCTGACCATCCTCGCGGGCCACAACGACGGCTTGCCCGACACCCGGTTGCCTCTCCAGGGTAGCCTCGATTTCGCCCAGCTCGATTCGAAACCCTCGAATTTTCACCTGAAAGTCGGCGCGGCCCATGAATTCCAGATTTCCATCTGCCAGGAAACGTGCCAGGTCACCGGTGCGGTAGAGCCTGCCTCCTTGACGGAACGGGTCGTTGACAAATCGCTCGGCTGTCAAGTCAGGCCGATCCAGATATCCACGAACGACACCGTCTCCACCGATGAGCAAATTGCCGATTTCACCGGAAGGAACAGGCTGGAGCTGGGAATCCAAAACATAGACCTGCGTATTCAAAATGGGCTTGCCGATCGGAATACTATTCCGCAAGTCCTGGACGCGATAAACTGTGGACCAGATCGCCGTCTCGGTCGGCCCGTACATGTTGTAGATCTCGCCGGTGAACGATTGGCGAAGAGAAGCGACCAGCGAAGCGGGTAGCGCCTCACCGCCGACCAATATCTTTTTCAACTTGCCGAGCGCTTCGAGGGATTGCGGATCGGAAACCAACGCGCGAAGCAGGGATGGTGTCATCTGGAGATGCGTGGCGCCATGTTGGATAATTTCGGCCGGGATTTTGTCTGAGTTTCCTTCCCCGTGAATCACCACCTTGAATCCTCGCGTGAGAGTCCAGAGCAGCTCCAGCACTGAAATGTCAAAGGATATGCTGGTCACGGCCAACCAGATACCGGAGTCGGCCCCGATGATTTGATCCATGCCGGCGAAGAAATTGACGACGTTGCGATGCTCGACCATTACCCCTTTTGGCTTGCCGGTTGAACCCGAAGTGTAGATGACATAAGCCAGATTGTTCCCGGCGGCGGGTGAATGCGTGGAGTCAGGACTCTGCGCGGCAATCGCTTTGGCGTCGCCATCGAGCGATATGACACGCGCGGGGCTTGCCGGCAGGGCAGTGCGAATTCGCTCCGTAGTGAGTATGAATCCCAAATGCGAGTCTTCAATCACCAGAGAAATGCGCGCGCTCGGATAAGCAGGATCAATCGGCAAATAGGCGCCGCCAGACTTGAGAATGGCCAGCATGGCGATCAACATCTCGTGCGAACGATCAACAGCCAAGCCGACTAATGTCTCGGGGCCAACACCCGCGGATTGAAGGTAATGAGCGAGGCGGTTACTTCGAACATCCAGTTCGCGATAAGTTAAGGGCTGGTCTTCCCAGACGGTCGCGATGGCATTCGGTGTGCGCGCCGCCTGGTCTTCAAACAAGCGCGCGATATTCCCCTCTCGCGAATAACTTGCTTCCGGCGATTTTAAGCAATTCGATTCGATGAGCACCGTTCAACTCCCAAGCGGGGAACTCAAGTTCGCAATTCCCAAGGCTTACCCGGTCTTTCGTTCATATCTCAACGCGTGATACCTGAGCGCGCCGTCTGCCGACTTTCCCGTGTAAAAAATCTCGAAACCAAGAGAAAGGCAACAACGGAGGGAAGGCACATTTTCCGTTTGGACGTCGACGCGGAACTTTGAATAACCAAGCGAGGCTCCTTGGTCCATACAGCGGTTGACCATGACCTTGGCAAGACCCTTCCCCAGGAAGGAATGGGCTAGTCCCGCCTTGCTCACATAATATTCGTCGTCCGCGACGGGTGCGAACAGCTGAAGGCCTTGAGAAAGCCTTTCGATCAAGGCTCCACGAGAATGCACGTCGAGGGTCGCCCAAAAAGAGTCCATGTCGGCGCCCCTGGCCTTTTTAAGCTCGCCGCCACTTAGCCCTATGATTCCCCCAGCGATTTCGGACCCGTATTGGAGGAACTGTATTCGCTCAATGGATGATTCTGACGAGGGCTGCCTCATCCACATCGCCACGGTACGTTTAGCTACTTCCCGCCCGCCACAGAACCAATCGTAGTAAGGTTGGCCGGCAGCCAAAATCCACGGAAACGCTTGAGAAATAAGAGCCTCTGTGTCTGGAAAATCCCCCGTACTTCGGAAGGCGATTGGCTCTCCGATCACGTTTGGGTTATTCCTAGTAGATTGAACACTCATCCGGAGGCCTAAGTGCAATTAGCATTCCGTTGGGAGCAAGGAAGGTCGAATTATAGCCCTTTCGTATCAATAACTTCCAATGATTCAAAATACCGCAATGAATCCTATAGGGGGTATCGCGATGGTGGTGGAAAATACTTACACTAAGTTACCAATCGATTTCCCACTCTTCCCCTAAAATCGCGGTCGCATGAATGACTGGAGGAGCGCGCGCCGGTCAGATACATAAGCGCTGCCTGAGCGACAGGCACTCTACTTTTGGGCAGCTCGATTTTCTTCGACCGACCGCTATTGCAAGCCGGACTGCGTCAACTTTACGGCAGTGTTTGCACTCGGAACGCCGAAATAGATGCTGGAAGCTTGCCCTGCGGCGCTGACATTGTCCACAATCATTGCGCTTGTGCCGCTGCCCTCAGTTGCCGACGAGCCTTCAGCCGCGGTAACAGGAAAAACATTTGGGAACAGGCCGGCGAAATCGGTGAGGTTATACTTAATGATGTTTGGGGGGGGCGGCTTCGAGGGCACTTACGAAGAGTTGATCGGTGCCCCCATTCAAAAATTCGGTGACGGGCGAAAACTCGGTACTGGCACTCGAGCTAATTTGAAGGAAATTCGACGCCGGGCCAGAGGTCATGTCGTGGCCGCTGCTATTGAACCCTACGCCGTAAAGCGTTGCTGGGCTCCCTGCGACTCCACTGTCTCCCCACTCATAGATCTGCCAATTAGATGTGTTACCGGTAGTTCCGTTGGTGGTGGTGGTGCCTTGCACGTTGGCAACGGTAGCGAATGGGCTCGAAAAATATGCCTCATTGAAATATGGGGCATGAAGATTGAAGAGCCCACCTGCACCCAAGAACGCCGTGACTGGTGTTGGCGTAAGAAAGCTTGTCGTACTGGTTTGGACCAGAACTGAGGGTGCTCCTGTTCCTGATCCGGCATTTCCGGCCACAACGTAAAGCAATCCGTTGACCACGTCTATCAAGGGTGGGTCCACGATTCCCCCCATCGGTCCAAAAAGTGTTCCAACGGTCAGAGGGGAACCCGGGATTGCGCCTCCAGTGGACGTGAAACCATAAAGGGTGCCGTCCGAGCATCCTACAAAAACATTGCCACTAGCCACAACTGGGCCGGTCAGTTGCCCCGAACAACCGGTTGCGACCGCGCCTGTACCACCCCAAGTCGTATCCAGGGCCGGGGCGGCCGATGTGCCGGGAGTGCAAGGGCTCATCGCGCAGAAGACGTTGGCAATGCGAAACAGCGTACCACTGTCGTTGCCTACATAGGCGGTGTCATGCACGTAGTCGACGAACGGAGAAGAGATTGTGTCGCTTTGTGTCGTCCCCACGTTCAGAGCCAAATCCGTCGCGGTACCACTGCCTGCAGTCGGAGCCGTCGCGACGAAGCTGACGCCCGTGATGGTCTTTGGTGCGGTCACAATCTGTGAGTTCGTAGTCGTCACTCCATCCCCCGCAACAGTCGTGGTTCCGCCATTCCATGCGAGGACGTGAAAGTGAGCCGTGCCTCCGCCACCTTTTTCGACAAATGCGACCTTGGTTCCGTCAATTGAAAGAGCGGGAGAAGTTGACACGACGCCATCGGCAGCCGTCACGTTGTACGACCAGAAGGTCGCGGCGCTCGTAATGGTATCGCCGGTAAAATAGGTCGGCCTCTGGGTATTGCATTGACCCGTGCCCCCAGTCGTCCCGCTATAAAGGTCCTGGAAGGCCACGATGTTCGGCTGAGCTATGCCGCCGGCTGCGTTCACGGTAAATACGACGTAGTCAGGGATGGGTACAGCGGGGGCAACGCTAATGATGCAAGTCGGCGTGGCGGTGGGGTCGAAAGTAAATTTTGCGGGGAACATGCCTGGCGCCGTTGTCCCAGCGCCCAGGGAGATGCTCCAATCCCGTTGAAGGCCAGTAACTGCAGCATTATCATTGTCGCCGTCGTGATCGTGGTGATGATGCCGGTCTCTATCGCGGTGCCAATCCTCGCGCTCCGCCTCCTGCCAGCTTAGGATCGCACGCGGATCGTGCTCCACGGCGATCAGGGACTGTATTGGGCCAATGCGAGGGTAGACGGCATGGCGCCGGCTCCAGTCCTGAACAATGCCATTCGGATGCTCGTTCGTTTGCTTTTTGTCTGGGTCTTGACCGTAGGCTCGCAAGCCAATCAGGCTAAGCAGGCAAAATGCGCACAGAGCGAAACGGAAAGGGGTGAATATTTTTCGCACGATAGATCTCCAATTGATTCAGTCCAGAATTCGGCCATTGGCCATCACACGCGGGAAATTTTAGCAAACGGCGTGTTGCGGCTTTACCCGTACATTGGGACAGGATTCGTCGAATGTAATAACTATTTGTTAAATACACTATGATTGGCAGTCGGTTATCAGTGGACAAGGGCAGCGCAGTCCCCATGATTGCCGGCAAAACCAAACCTGCGTCTCTGCGCTGGCGCACGTTAGTGGTATTATCCGCCCCAGGAATTCCATCAATTGCAAAGTAAGGCAGAAAGGGCCGCTCAGCTTAAGGAAGGGGAACTCCCATGGCGTGCCCGGACGCTGGCCAGATTCATTCAACCTTGGAGGAGGCGAATACCATGAAACGCATCTTCACACGCGGGTTCGCTGCCGGACTTTTATTCGGAGCAGTGTTGCTTGCGCTCTTGAGCTTTCCGCTTGCCGCGGCTGATGACGCGCCCACTTTCCGCCAGGCGGACAACAATTTGTCCGAAGCCCTGGCGAATGGCGATAAGAAAACCGTCAATGCCCTTCTGGATGAACGCTTCCAGTGGGTAGAAGCGAATGGGAGAATTCACACGAAGGCGCAGGTACTCGATGATCTGGCCCAGTTCGCCGCCGACAACGAAGGTGCGCTCGATGTGCGCACCGTCGATTTTCTCGGCCAGGCCGAGCGCGTCCTCGGGATACACCACAATCAGCGCTTTGCGCACCTGTGGGTAAAGAATCCCGCGGGCTGGCAGGCGTTCGTCTATCTGAATATTCCGATTCCCGCAGAGAGGCCGGACTATGCGGCGCCGCCGAGCGCGCCGACCGAGGCGGACAAGGTCTGCGACAATCCCTGCAAGACGCTGCCCTACAAACCTGAGAACCCAGTGGAAGAGGGGGCCTTGGCAACCTGGTTTCGTCTGAAGAATGACGAGTGGCATCCGAACGCGGAAGATTGGGCCGCCCATACCGACGAGAATCACGAAACCATCACGCCACGCAGTGACACGCCCAAATTGCAACATGTCGAGGAAATAGCCGAGCAACGCAAACTCTACGGAGAGAATGGCGGCTCCGGGGGCTCCGCCGTGCAATCCATGCGCATGTTTGAGTTTGGCAATGTGGTGATCATGCAAACTTTTCAAGGGCGAAATCCCAACGCGAAACCGACCAGCTGGAATCTGCGCGTGTTCCTGAACCGCGGCGACGGGTGGAAAATCGCTCTAAGCGCGCAGACGAATATTACGTAGGTGCCTGGTATTTTGCGGTCTAAGTAGCACAGGCTTCAGCCTGTGGGGTTTGGACCTTCATGGACTAACCCCCGCAGGCTGAAGCCCGCGCTACTAAAACCCATCTCGCGATGTTGAAAACCGCAAGAAGGAAGGATTTTGTTCTTAAGTCTCGGCGAACAATACATGAGAATGATTCGACACTCTTCATGTCTCAAGGCGGGCTCTGCGGCTACTCTCACAGCATGCATATATCTTTCCGCGGCCATATTTCCTAGAAAAGGATCCTGAATGCAGCGGCCTTTCGGGTTGAAACTTTTTGCAATACTGAATATCGCATACGGTGTATTGGGAGTTCCCGTCGGCATTGTTATGTTCATGCTCAGATACATGGAGACTGCATACTTTGCTATGTTGTTGCTGTACTCCTTTGTGTCGGTCGTCTTAGGAATTGGCCTATGGAGGAAGCGAAATTGGGCCCGCTGGACTTCAATCATTTTGGTGCTGGGCGACTTCCTGACACACATCGCGCTCGCAGCATTTCTTCCAATGGCGTTTGGCCTATCGTGGCGGCATATGAATCTAGTTGCTCCACACAATATTATTTCAGTCTTGATGGTCATTTACCTCTTTACTCCGAGAGTCAGGCACTTGTTTCTGTCACCGGATGCCGAGGCCCGACTATGAGGGGGGGGCGAGTTTTCGGGGGCCGCATTCCTTCCCTTTTGTGGACGGAGCGGGTTTCGACTTGCTCTAAGGTGTAGGGTTGAGCCACTCTAATAATTCTTCAAGGCCGACTCATTGAAATTTTATGGCCAGTTCCGCTGGGCAGGATGACGTCTCCGGTAATTTGCTTGCCATCAGCAGAGAGTTTCCCAAGAAAATTCACTTGATCGGAGGTAACGCCAGTGACGATTCCACCGGCGGCTACGGCTACGTTTCGAAATTGAAGGTTCATGGATACAGAAGGGTCGGCTACCGTCAGCAAGCCATTGGAAGACGCGGAAAAGGAAAATGCCGCGGGCAACGTTCTGCCATCCGCCAATTTGATGGTGCCCTTCCAATCGCCCACAATGGATTGGGAGGATCCTGAATCCACCGTGGCCTCGGCGGGCTTGGTCCCTTTGGCGCCTACTTTCTTTTCGAATTCATCGAACTTCACCCGGGTGTCTTCGCAGACGTACTCCATGATGTTCCAGCCGGGCTTCAAGATGTATTTTCGCTGGGTCTTCAGAATGGACGTGTAGGCCTGCGGGTCCTCGAGGGTGATGTCGATCATCAAAGTGTCGTGGTCCGCGCGGCGCATGCGCTCCACGATGTGTAAATCTTCGGAATGCGGGTGCCCTGCGACGTCCAGCCAGGTCTTGTCATTGAATCCGGTGGAGTCGACAACCAGAGTGTCTCCTTCCCATTTGCCGGTGGAGTCGCCCATCCACGTCGGGTTGGCATCTTTCGGATGGTCCCTGCCGTCCGTGAAAATCTGGCGCACGAAGTGGCCGTATTCGAAATACATGATCGCGCGGCCCTGAACCTGAAGGATTTCCACAGGATAGGCGTGGGTGTAGATGTTCGGCACGCCAGGGGGAAGACAATCGTTATTTGGATCGTTGGAAGTGAGCGCCGTGTACTCGCCGCCGATCGGATGATTGCCCTTGAATCTTTCCTGGCCCCAAGGAGTAAGAGGCAGGGCATTTAAGTGTTGGCCTTGCCCGTCAGTCCAGATGAAGTTGAACGTGTTTACCGAAGAGGGATACCAAACCCCGGCTAAATCTCCCGCGGGACTCGCCTGCATCTTTCCTGCTTGAGTTTGCGCCAGCAGGGCAGGCGAAAACATGATCAGCGCAGCGCATCCAAGCAAAACGATACATAGCAGTTTGCGGAAAAAGTAATCTACTTTGTCATTCCGAGCGAAGCGAGGAATCTCTCTGTGATTTAAAGCAAAAGAAAGAGAGATTCTTCGGCAAACGGCGTGCCTCAGAATGACAAAATTTCGAGGTTTTCCGCAGTTTGTTAAAACTCTCATTTGGAAGAATCCGGAGGTAACACAGTTCCAGGGAGTTCGTGGCCATCGGGGAAGACCAATTTTTTCACCTGCATCCCTTTTTCGCCGTTTTTGGCGGGCGCGCCGATGATGGTGACCTGGTCGCCGGGCTTGAGAGTGCTTCTGCTCCAGCCTCTCCTCGACAAGAGATTCGGACTGGGGAGTTCACCCTCCCATTCGCTGGTCTTGCCGCCCTCGTCTTTTACGGTGAACGTGAGCAAAGTGTGCGGGTTGACGTACTGGAGTTCCCTCACGGTGGCGCTGAGGGTCACGATCTTGGTCATGTCATATTCCGAAGCGCCGTGGTGGGCCCATAGCGGGAGCGCGACCAGCAACAAAGCAATCGTCAGTGCAACCCGCTTGATCCGCTCACTTTTCATGCAACCTCCGGAACTGAAACGCGCTGGATCTGCTTTTATCAAAATGTACCAAAAATCATGCGTGTTCATGGGTTAACAATAGCCACTGTCGATTCCCAAGAATTGAACCATGCATACCGCGACCAATACCAAAGTGTCAATTCATTTTCGTCTCGCGAAGTAGTCGCAATCCTGCATATAAATATGCGCGTAGTATCATGTGGACCACCTCGGATGGGAGGGAGTTTAAAGTAGCACAGACTTCAGTCTGTGGCCTTTTGTCTAGGCGAAAGTCAAAACCCACAGGCTGAAGCCTGTGCTACTTAACCCCACATTAGCAAGGGCGGCTTTGCTTTACTGGATGACAAAGGAGCAGAAGGATGAGCGAAACTGCAAAACCCACGGCGAGTCAGCCACTCGTTGAAATCGCAAAACTTATTGAATTCATTTCGCGAGCGCTGGTGGCCGCGGGGATTCCTGCTGCAGATGCGAAACAAGTAGCCCCTCTTATGGCCGAATCCGACGCGCGTGGAGGAGATGCGCACGGTGTGTTTCGCCTGCCCCAATATGTGAAACAGATCGAAGGCGGCACGGTGAATCCGCGGCCCAACATACGGGTTGTGAAGAGCAATGCAGGCACGGCTCTCGTGGACGGCGACAATGCCCTTGGCCATCTGGTGATGAAACGCGCCGCCGAACTGGCGATTGAAAAGGCGCGTGAATGCGGCATCGGTTGGGTGGGGACGCGCCGCAGCAATCATGCGGGCCCCGCGCAACTTTACCCGCGAATGGCCGCAGCGCAGGACATGGTCGGAATTTATTTCTGCGTGGGCAATGCCAATCTCCTGCCCCCTTGGGGCGGGACTGAAGCGCTGCTCAGCACCAATCCCATCTCCATCGCGGTGCCTGCTTTGCGCCATCCTGTTATCACGCTGGACATGGCTACGACGAACACTGCGTTTGGCAAAATCAGGCTCAAAGCGCAACGCGGCGAGCCGATGCCGGAAGGCTGGATGATTGACCGCGAAGGAAAGCCTCTGACCGATCCGAAGCGCGCGAGCGAAGGGTTTCTGGTTCCAATTGGCGGGCCGAAAGGATATGGGTTGGCGCTGATGATTGGTTTGCTTGCGGGAACATTGAACGGCGCGGCGTTTGGCCGGGACGTTGTTGATTACACAGTGGACTCGAAAACGCCAAGCAACACGGGGCAATCCATGGTGGCTGTAAATATCGCGGCTTTCGCGGATGTGGATTCTTTCAAGCAGCAAGTGGATGAAGTGTGGGACGTCATGAAATCGTCTCCGACCTTGCCCGGCGTTGACGAAGTTCGGCTGCCCGGGGAGCGTTCAGGGCAAATATATCGTGAGCGGATGGCGCATGGTGTTCCACTGAGCGACGGACAGCGCAAGATTTTGGATGAACTCGCAGATCGGCTGGGAATTTTGCGCCTGCAGTAGCGCAGGCTTAAGCCTGTGGGGGTTAGTCCTTGCAAGGACCAAAAGCCGCAGGCTGAAGCGTTCGCTACTGGTTTCACTGCGCAGTGATGCGCACGATACCTGCGCCTGCTGCGCGCCAGCGGCCGTGCTGCTTCACAAAGACGCGGATGACACGCTGCGGGCCATCGTAACTTACGCCGCCACTGGTGCCGCGGATCGTGGTTGTGTCCGTCAGCACGGCTACATCCGGAGACGCGAAGCGCACTTGTATATCGTCGGGGTGGATCTCGTTCAGTATGCGCTGGGGGTCCTTGATCTGGTCGATCTGCTGTTGCTTATTTACAATAAATCCGCCGGGGTGAACTTCGACAAAGTCGTCCGCGAACAGCCAATCCAGAGTTCCGGTGTCGCGATTATGCGCGGCATCCAGCCAGATGTGGTCCATGATCGCCGCTGTGGCGGCTACATCTTCACCGGCTGCAGCGGGTTTCTTTGGCGCCTGGCCCAGCGCTACGGCTCCCGATGCGATGATCAAGAACATGGTTACGGCCAATCCGTAAGCGCGTGTCATTGCGATCCTCCCTGCATGATTTCGTTTAACGCCGTGCTGCTCATTTTTCCGCCATGCGAATTACGCCGCGCAAATTCCGGCTAACTGGGGCCAGCTCAGAAAATCTTATTTTTTCGTCAAATCCTGATTCATCACAACGCCGGTCGCTCGCCACATTCCATTCTGCTTGATCACCACTCGAAATACGTTGAACTCGCCGTCCAAGCTGCCGCCTTTGCTGTCGTGGCCTTTAATAGTAGTGTGATCGGTCAGGATCGCCACGTTCCCAAAAACATGAACCTGAATATTTTCGGGATTGAGAAATAGGAGCGTGGGGCGATCGGGACCTCTGAGGATTCCAAGCCATTCTTTTTTGGTGTAGGACTGGCCATTGGCAAGAACGAGAACGTAACTATCGGCGAAGAATTTCTCCAGGTAATCGAG
>Ga0206991_10340_pt2 | contig 12642 bp, 10 predicted proteins | sample Alteio_BWMinCont_9_FD_153286 | JGI IMG/M metagenome (GOLD analysis project Ga0206991, IMG submission 153286) | Enriched cells from forest soil in Barre Woods Harvard Forest LTER site, Petersham, Massachusetts, United States -... | ecosystem: Environmental > Terrestrial > Soil > Temperate forest >...
GGTTGCGCGCGGTAAGTGGATCCTCGAAAACCTGTTGGGGACTCCACCACCCCCTCCTCCTCCCGGCAGGCAAAATCGCAAGAACCCGAACTTCGGTTGAGGAGACCGAATAGTAGAACAGATAATTCTGCGCGATAAAATACCGATACCCGCGCATGATTCCACGCTGCCGGACCGGGTACATGTGTGGATGGCGCAACAGAAGATCGATTTTTGCAGCCGCACTGGCGGCAGCAGCATCGGACAATTCCGCGAACATCTCTGCCGCGTCGCGGGAGAAAATTGCCGTCACAGACCCTTACGGCGCTTCACTTCATCCCATGGAACAGTGTCGCCAGAAGCGAACTGTCGCTCAGACCGATCTCGCTGTCGGATGAGTTCAACCGCATTCGCGGTCTCAATCTCCGAAACCATCGCACTCACCGACTCCGTAGTCTTGAGAAGATCGGAGATTGCCTGATCCGCGTCACCACCGTAAAACTCCGAGATCGAAGCAAGGATCTGCTCCGCCTCGGGATCGAGGTGGATTTCACGCGTAACCGTCATGTCTCAATGGTAACGCCGCAGCGAACCCCAGCCTAAACGTCCGAAAGATGCTCGGCTTCGCCAGTGCTGTCACCGAATTTATCGGTCCTGACGCCACCCTTATCGAGCATCGTCAGCAGCAGATTATTCATCGGTGTTTCCGCTTTATAGGCGATGTGGCGTCCACCCTTGAGCGAACCGTTCGCGCCGCCCACCAGCACCAGCGGCAGGTCGTCGTGCGAGTGCTTATTGCCGTCATTGATGCTGCTGCCATAAAGCAACATCGAGTGATCGAGCAGCGAGCCGTCGCCATCCTTCGTGTTCTTCATCTTCTCCACGTAGTAGGCGAAAGTCTTCACGTGAACTTCGTTGATCTTGATCGTCTTGGCGATCTTGTCGGGATCGTTCTGGTGATGTGTCACGGAGTGGTGTCCGTCAGACACCCCAACCTGCTTGTATGGGCGGTTGCTGCCTTCGCGCGCAATCATCAGCGTGCCAACCCGTGTCAGATCCGCCTGGAACGCGATCACCTGCAGATCGATCATCAGCTTCGCGTGTTCATCGAAATCGTCCGGAATGCCGAGCGGCTTCTCAAGAAGCGGCATCTTGAAATTCGCGTTTTGTGTTTCGGCCAGCTGAATCCGCCGTTCGATGTCGCGGATCGCATCGAGATATTCCGTCAGCTTGCCCTTGTCGCGAGCGCCCAGCCCGCTCTTCATGCGCGAAACATCTTCCATCATGAAGTCGAGAATGCTACTGTCTTCCTTCATGCGCGCCAGGCGTGCCTTGGGGTCAGTGCTCTGGCCATCGCCGAACAGGCGCTCAAACACCGAGCGGGGATTCACATCCACCGGCAGCGGCGTCGTCGCCGAGCGCCAGGAAACCGTATTGGTGTAAGCGCAGCTGTAACCGGAATCGCAGCCGCCGGCGAGACCCGCCGCTTCGAGGCCAAGTTCCAGCGACGCGATCTGCGTCTGTTTGCCAAATTCCCTTGCGGCAATCTGATCGGCCGAGATGCCGCAGTGAATGTCCGCGCCTTCCGTCTTTTTCGGATGCACACCGGTCAGCCAGCTGGCGCCCGCGCGCGCATGATCGCCCGGGCCATCGCTCAGCGCCCGGCCGCCATTCTGACAGAGTCCGCTCACCACGAGGAGTTGGTCGCGATACGGTTCCAGAGCCTTCATCGTCGACGCAAATTCAAAACCCGCGCCGGTCGAGGCGGGCTTCCACTCGCCTTTGAGATTAATGATGCCGTTCGGGACATAAGCAAAGCCCAAACGCACCGGGGCCTTCGACGAGGCCAGTTCGGCGGCGGTCGCCATAGCTGGGATCATGGCATCCAGAAGGGGCAGAGCCATCGTGGCTCCCAAACCCCGGATGAAACTGCGGCGCGCGATCGACTTTTTGGTGAGCAGCATAATCTTTTCTCCCTAATCCTCTGCGGTTCTTCTCATTTGGAACGGAGCACTGTGAACAATGCCCATAATCAGGGAGGACATGCGGTAATCGTCCCGCGCGGCGTCCCTCGTGATGGACCGGATCACCGGTTCATCGTAAGCCTCAGTACCCCGGCCGAGCCCATAGGTCATGAGCTTCCGGGTAAATGTAGTGACGAAATCCGTCTTCCTGTCGGTTAACAACAATTTTGTCAAACCTGCCGGACCGTTAAAAGCAGTCCCGCCCAGCAGGGTCCCGGAAGAATCGATTTTAGCGCCAGTGTCGTCCAAAATCCGCCACTTTCCAATACCATTGTAGTTCTCCAGCGCAAACCCAATGGGGTCCATGCGATTATGGCAGACTGCGCAGCTCGGATCGGCGCGATGTTGTTCCATAGCTTGCCGCAACGTCAGATGTTCGCCTGACGATCCGTGCGGATTGAAGCCATCGGCAGCGCCGGGAGGAGGAGGGGGTGGTGGAGTCCCCAACAGGTTTTCGAGGATCCACTTACCGCGCGCAACCACCGAGGTACGGTTTGGAAACGAAGTCACTGTGAGAATGCTTCCCTGTCCCAGCAATCCATGCCGGTTAGGGTCAGTCAACACGATCTTGCGGAAAGCCGGCCCGTAAACATCCGGGACACCATAATGCTTCGCCAGCTTTTCGTTGAGGAACGTATAGTTGGCGCGAAGGAGATCGAGCACGCTGCCATCATCCTGAACAATGCTGCCAAAGAGCATTTCCGTCTCAGTTTTGAAGGCATCGCGAAGACTCTGATCGTAATCGGGGAAAATATCGTGGTCTTTCTTATCCGATTCCACGTTGCGCAGGAAGAGCCACTGGCCGGCGAAGTTCGTCACGAGCGATTTGGCCTTCGGGTCCGCCATCATGCGGCGTACCTGCTGATCCAGAACAGCTGTCTCCTTCAGGCGGCCTTTCTGCGCCAGATCGAGAAGCTCATCGTCCGGCATGCTGCTCCACAGAAAATAAGAGAGACGCGACGCGAGTTCGTAATCACCGAGCTTGTAAACGGTGCCGGGTTTGGCGCCCGCAGGATCCCGCTCTTCCCGGAACAGGAAATTCGGAGAGACGAGCATCGCGCGAACTGCGGTTTCTATACCCTTATCGAACTTTCCGTTGCTCTGGCGGCCCCGCTCATAGAAGCCCATGAGGGGCGAAACATCCGCGGGTGTAACGGCCCGCCGATAAGCACGGTGCGCGAGGTTTGTCAGGATCTGCCGGGCGCAGGGTTCTTCCTGAGCGGGTGCTGCCGGGGTGCAGACAAAAATCTTCTTCCGGCTCGGAGTGACGCCGGGACCGGTCGGATTATAAGGTCCGAGAACGGAAATACTAAATACGTTACGCTGGCCGCCAGCGGGCGCGTCGAGCAGTTTCACGCGGACATCGTCGAGACGAAGGTCCAGCTTGGCAGGTGGTCCGCCGATGCCTGCACCGGCACCTCCGGCTCCACCGCGCCCTCCGACAATACCGGTTAGTTCCGGCATGGGCGAATCTTTTCCGTAGGACACGCCGATCACCTGCGGACCGGCTTTCAGGGGAAGGCGCGTATCGATCTTGCCGCCGCGGTCGCCGCCATTGGCCATGGTGACCCGGATGATATATTCGGCATCCACCGGAAAGTTGTAGTGAACAGCGTAACCCCCGCGTGATCCGAGCGGAAGGTCTTCGCTGACGCGCACATCGGTAGGCGTACCAAAGGGCACCTGGAATTCAGTTTCTTCGGCGGGGATGTCCATGGCGCCAACCGCCGTGCGGCTGATCTTGCGCGCCGCCGACATATATTTTTCCAGCAGCACCGGAGAGACAGACAGCACGTCGCCGATATTGTCGAAACCATAGCCGGAATCGTCACCGGGCAGCAGAGTATTGACGTCCACTTCGAGGCCCAACAGGTCGCGGATGGTGTTCCCGTATTCCAGCCGGTTCAGCCTGTGGAGCGCGGGAGCCCCCGGATTCGGGTGCGCGGTGGCGTTTGCGTTGAGCTGCTTTTCCAGCCAACTGGTAAACTTGGCGGATGTTTCGTCATCGGGGCGCGGCATGCCGGGAGGCGGCATCTGGCCCGAACCGAACTTCCGGAGAACCCTTTCCCAGGTGGCGGTGTTGTCGCCCACGTGGTCAATATGCAACCCTTCCAGCACGATGCCCGCGGTCTTGAGCGCATCGCTGTGGCACATGATGCAGTACTGATCGATCAGGTCCTGCTGGGGTTTGGCTTCAGGATTTGCGGCTACAGCGGTAGCTGCTACGGCAGATTTCGGGACAGTCGTCTTTTGTACCGGGACAACTGGCGGTTTTTGCGCCAGAGCGGCGAACGCTGCCACTAAGCCGATGCCGGATGCGATTTTAAGCGAAAGTGAAGAGTGCCGCATGGACCCTGCCTAATTATTATAAGATATTCTGAGACTGATTTTCGGCCATAATTAAGCTATCATGACACTCATGACGCTCCCATCACTCTTTTCAGGAAACCGGCGGATTGTGTTCGTGGGCTTTGCCGCGGCCGCGATCGCGTCCGTTTCCATCGCGGCCGATCTTCGCCTCGTCAATGCCACAAAGGCCGGCGATCAGAAGGCGGTGATCGCCCTGCTCAAAGAAAAGGTGGATGTGAACGCCAGCCAACCGGGCGGTGCGACACCACTCGCGTGGGCGGCGGAACATGACAATGCCGAGCTCGCGCAGCTTCTGCTGGCGGCCGGGGCCAAGCCGGATATCGCAAACGATTATGGAGAATCGCCGCTCACACTGGCGTGCGCCAATGGCGATGGGCCGCTGGTCCAGAAGCTGCTGGATGCGGGGGCCAATGCAAAAGCCGCGAGGCTGAATGGCGAAACAGCGCTGATGATCTGCGCCGGCAACGGTAATACAGATGCGGTACAGCGTTTGCTGGCAAAGGGCGCGGAAGTGGCGGCGGTGGATCAGAGCAAGGGCCAGAACGCATTGATGTGGGCCGCAGCGGAAGGTCGATCCGGAGTAGTAAAGGCGCTGGCGCAGCATGGCGCGGATGTCAACGCAGCATCTAAAGGAAACTTCACTCCCCTCATGTTTGCATCCGCCAAAGGGGATGCTGAGACGATCAAGGCATTGGTAGCGGCGGGCGCCGACGTTAACAAGGCGCTTCCCGATGGCAACAATCCGATCCTGATTGCTTCAAATCTGAAGCAGCCGGCGGCTGTGGCGGCGTTACTGGATTCCGGCGCCAAACCGACAATTGCGGATAAACAGGGGACCACGCCCCTGCATTCCGCAGCGCAGGCCGGAGATCCGGAACTGGTGAAGCAACTCATTGCTAAGGGCGCCGATCCCAATGCGAAGACCAACGAAACTGCCGCTGCAGGGGGCAGAGGCCGGGGCGCTGGGGGTGGTGGTGGTGGCTTTGGACGTGGAGGCGCTGCCGGATTGCAGACTCCGTTGATGGTGGCGGCGAAGGCCGGCCGCCTGGAAGCCATGAAGGCTCTGGTTGCCGGCGGCGCGGACCCGAAGCTGAAAGCGCAGGACGGGTCTACTTTGCTGATGTCGGCGGCGGGCAGCGGCCATGTCGAAGTGGTGAAGTACGCGTACGAACTGGACCCAGGCGTTGTGAAGGAGACCAACAACACGGGTAATAATGCCGTTCATATGTCGGTCACGGGCACCGGTGGACTGGTGCCGCAGAAGTCGATCTGCGAAGTGATTCAGTTCCTTTCGGACAAGGGCGTTGACGTGGACGTCAAGAACGCGCAGGGCAGGACGGCCATCACGATCGCAAATGGTTTGCCGATCGATAATGCGGTGGATCTGATGGTTGCCATTCTGACCAAAGAAGGCAGGAAACCGCTACAGTCCGCGGCCCGCTGACGCTAGTGGACTGTTTCGGCGATATCGTTACCGCTCAGTAGAACAGAGCTGTTATCGAGCCGCGCGAGTCACCAAGCGTTGCGTTGTGACTGAAACGCTCCGCTAGCTACTTTCCGGCGCGATTGTGGTTATGGGTTCTTGAGTGCCGCTCCTTGCAGTCGCGGTTCGGAATGACGTCTTGTATTTTCACCGGCCTTTGCTGAACCGCGACTGGAAGGAGCGGCACTGAGCCAGGCTATCTGCGCATTTTGCGCCAGGAGTATCTAGCGCGCATCGTGGCAGGTTGTACATCCGGTCTTCGCTCCCGATTTCACGTGGCAGGGCTGGCAGGTCGTCATCTTCGTGGTGCCGATCTTGTCTGAAACCACTTCCTCAGTGGAGATCGGGCCGTGGCAGTCTTCACATTTGGCGCCGTTCTGCAGATGGTAGCGGTGATCGAAAAAAACAAAATCTTTCAGCGCAAAGATGCGAATCCAGGGGATGGGCTGCTTCTTTTCGCTCCAGTAGTTCAGTGTCGCGAGCGTGGACGTCTTGTTGACCGAAAATGCGTGGCACTCAAGGCACTTCGGGGCATCGGGTATGCCGGCGTTGTCGCCGAACTTTGCGGGCAGCAGGTGGCAATCCTCACACGATAGTTTGACCGTGCCGACGTGAGTCAGATGGCTGAATGCGATCGGCTGGGTTTGGCCGAAGGCCGGACACAGAGCGAGCAGGAAGATAACGAAAAGCCGGAGCACATTGCGCATCTTATCAGCCGGGGCGCAAACTGCTATCGTCGTGTTGTTGATGAATACTGAAGGCCGTCCTGTTGCACTGATTACCGGAGCGTCGAGCGGGATTGGAGAAGTATTCGCGCGGAAGTTGGCGGCTCGCGGATACGATCTGATTCTCGTCGCGCGGCGCGAGGACCGCCTCCAGGCTCTGGCTGCGGAACTGCCTGTGAATTCGGAATCGATTGCCGCCGATCTCACCATGGAAGATGGTCTGGCGGCGGCAGAGCAGGCGATTAGGAACTGCCCTCGCCTGGAATTGCTTGTGAACAATGCGGGATTTGGCACGCTCGGGCGTTTCTGGGTAGCCGATCTGCATGGCCAGGAGCAGATGCACAAGCTCCACGTGATGGCGATGATGCGGCTCACCCATGCGGCGCTGGGGGCGATGGTTCCGCGCGATCGCGGTGCGGTGATCAACGTTTCTTCGGTTGCGGCTTTTGGGCAGAGTGAAGGCAATGTCAGCTACTGCGCCACCAAGGCGTGGGCGAACGCGTTCACCCAGGGTCTTGATATCGAGCTCCACGGTTTCGGCTCGAAAGTGAAAGTTCAGGCGCTTTGCCCCGGCTATACGATGAGCGAATTTCACGATATGCTCGGAGTGGATCGCAAAAATATTCCGGCCTTCATGTGGATGCAGGCGGACGTCATCGTCGAAGAATCTCTCCGCGGACTCGAGCGCGGCGACGTCATCGTGATCCCGGGCGTGGTCTATAAAATCGGCGCCGCGTTCCTAAAGCACGTTTCGCACGGCCTCAAGCGGCGCATTGGAAAGCCCGGGAAGGATAAGCGCGTTTGATCATCGAGTGCGTTCCCAATTTCTCGGAAGGCCGCGATCGGGCTGTGATTGGGGCTTTGGAACAGTCCGTCAGGAATGTGCCGGGCGCGCTGCTGCTCGATTCCACGTCCGATGTGGATCATAACCGGACTGTCCTGACCTTCGCCGGAGAAGCGGCGCCCGTGGCGGAAGCTGCATTCTCTTCGGTCGCGGCGGCTGTCGCGGGAATCGATCTGGTGAAACATGAAGGCGTTCACCCCAGAGTGGGAGCGGCCGATGTAGTGCCGTTTGTGCCTGTCGAGAACGCCGCCTTGCAGGATTGCGTGGCAATTGCATGGGATACCGGGGAGCGAATCTGGCGCGAATTGCGGGTTCCGGTTTTCTTGTACGAGGCGGCAGCGCGGCGTCCGGAATGCGCACGGCTGGAGAACATCCGCAGACGCGCGGACACGGACCTGAAACCTGATATCGGCGACCTGCGCCACCCCACTGCGGGCTATTGCGTGGTGGGAGCGCGCGAATTCCTGGTTGCGTGGAATATTGTGCTGGAATCGGATGATCTGGCTGCGGCCCGCGCGATTGCCGCGGAAATTCGGGAATCGAGTGGCGGGTTGCCTGCAGTGAAAGCGCTCGGGCTGGCGCTGCCGTCGCAGGGCAGAGTTCAGGTTTCGATCAATTTGACGGATTTTCGGAAGACTTCCCTGGAAGTTGTCTTCGGGGCGGTAATGCAGCGTTGCGCAAGACGAGGAATACGCGTTGCGGGGAGCGAACTGATCGGCATGATTCCACAGGCCGCGCTCCCGGCCGGAAGCCATTTGCAATGGCTGAACATGCGGCCGGAACTGGTTCTCGAAAATCGGTTGCGGTTGCAAACCGGGCAGATTACATAAGATACTGGCGCATGCCCGCCCGATTACTTCTGATCCTGCTCCTCGCGTTTGGTTTGAGCCAGGCGCAACCACCGTTGGACGGCACGCCGGTGACGCTGGCATCGCTGCGCTACATCGATATCACTCAGGGCACTGGCGCTCCCGCCGCCGCCGGCAAGAAATACACCGTCCACTACACCGGCTGGTTGAAAGACGGCACGAAATTCGATTCGTCCGTCGACCGCAAAGAGCCACTGGATTTCATTCAGGGCCGCCGCCAGGTCATCACCGGCTGGGATCTTGGTTTCGAAGGAATGAAAGTCGGCGGGAAGCGACGGCTGTTCATTCCCTATCAATTCGCGTATGGCGAAGCCGGCTCCGGGCCGATCCCGCCGAAAGCAGAACTCATCTTCGATGTTGAGCTGCTCGGCGTGGCTGACGCCGCGACCCTCGTGCCGGGAGTCGACCTCTTGCTGCCCTTCGTGGATCTCGAAACCCGCATTCTGGCGCTCGCCCGCGCTGTTCCGGCGGAGAAATATTCACGGAAACCGGAAGCGTCAGCCGGATCGTTCGGGGAGATTTTCAAGCGAATCTCGGATTCCACAAAGCTTCTGGATTCGCTTGCCGGCGATGACATCAAGTCTGGCGAACTGGAGAGCAAGCTCGCGGAGAAAGCGAAAGAGCCAGTGCCCGATAAAGCTGCGATCCTGACGCAGCTCGAAGCGAACTTCGCCGAAGTGCAGAAGGATATGGAAACCGTGCGCAACGGATTTCTTTCCGGCGAAGCGGAGTTGTTCGGAAAACCGACGACGAAGCGGGGCGTCCTCACAACGCTCGATACTGCGATCGCGGAACAATTGGGGGCAGGCGATTGCCTACGCGCACGCGAATGGCATAGCAATCCCCTGGAGCGCGGGGGAAGTGCGCTAATAAATCCCGGCCTCGCCCTCAGGCCGGGTCTTCCATCTCCGGTGAATCCACAGCCATTGATCCGGATATTCCCGGATCGCCGCTTCGACCGCGCCCTGAATGCGCGCAGTATCTTCGACTGCGTCGCCAGTGATCATGATGGCCGGATAGAACCTGAGCACGTATTTCCGCTCCTGTTCGCTCCAGATGAGGAACCCGGGAATCACGGTCGCCCCGCTACGCGCCGCCAGTTTGGCGAACGTCAGATTCGTACACGCCTGCTTGCCGAAAAAAGGCACGAATGCGGAGTTATCGCCTGCGGAATTCTGATCCACCAGAATTCCCACGGGCTCATTATCCCGAAGCGCGTGCAGGATCGAACGCGCGAAATCGCGCTTCGAGAGGAGCGTATTCCCCGAGAGAGAGCGCCGCCTTTCGACCAGGTCATCGACCAGCGGATTATCCAGCGGCCGCACGACAATGTTCATCTTTTCCGTCAACAGGGCGTGGGCATAGGCGCTTAACTCCCAGTTGCCCAGATGCGCAGTCGCGAACAGGACACCCTTGCCGTTTTCTTTCGCATGCTCATAGTGCTCGAAACCTTCGTAGCGAACCCATTTCGCTACGTTGGATTTATTGATCCGGGGAAAGCGCGCAAACGACGTTATCAGTCTACCGATGGACCGATAGACGCCGTCCACGGTATTTCGCCGCCACGCCGCATCGCGATCCGGCCAGGCAAAGGTCAGATTTGTATAGGCAGTTTGCCGCAATCTCGGAACCAGCGTGTCAAGCAGGCGGGCACAACCAAGGCCCAGCGCATCGGCGATTGGCCGGGGTGCGAATTCGAGCACGCTCTGTAATACGCCGGCCACTGCCACTTCGGCCCAATTGCGTAGCCCAGACCGTTGTCGCAAGTTATTCGATCCAGCCGCCGCCTGCCACCAGGTCGCCTGAATAGAACACCGCGCCCTGGCCCGGCGTCACCGCGCGCTGGGGTTCATCGAAGCGCACATCAACGCGGCCCGACTCCAGTGGATAGAGTGTGGCCGCCGCAGGCATATGACGGTTGCGAATCCGCACTTGTGCCCGCACCGGGGCTGACAAGCCGGTCCATGAAACCCAGTTCACATCGCGCACCGCCATGGCGGATCGCAGCAAATCGTCGTTCGACCCGATCGTCACCGTCTGCGATTTCGTGTCGGTCGAAATGACATAAAGCGGATCCGCCGCAGCAATGCCCAGGCCTTTGCGCTGCCCGACGGTGAAGTGGTGCGCGCCCGCATGACGGCCACGCTCGCGGCCTTCGGTGTCGACCACCACACCCGCTGTCGTTTCGGCTGCGACGCCTTTTTCCTTCAGCCAGGCATCCATGAATGCCGCATAGTCGCCGTTCGGCACGAAACAGATTTCATAGCTTTCGTGCTTCTTCGCAACCGGCAGATCCAGATTCTCCGCCATCGCGCGAACGTCAGCCTTCTGCATTTCGCCCAGCGGAAACATTGTTCGCGACAACTGCGTCTGCGTCAGACCCCAGAGAAAATACGTCTGGTCCTTCGAAAAATCCACTGCGGTGCGCAACTCATAGCGGCCCGACTCAGCATTCTTCGTGATACGGGCATAGTGCCCGGTCGCAATCGCACGGGCGCCGACGGAATCCGCGAGTTCCAGAAACTGATCGAATTTGATGAAGGTATTGCATAGCGTGCAGGGCACCGGCGTCCGGCCCGCCAGATATTCGCTGACAAACGGCTCGATCACGTTCTGTTCGAACTGCCGCTCCAGATTGACGACGTAGTACGGAAACCCGATCTGTTCCGCCACGCGGCGCGCATCGTAGACATCGTCGAGCGAACAGCAGCGGCCAGTCGATTTGTCCGTCGCAAGTTCCGGCAGCCTGCGCTGATTCCAGAGCTGCATGGTCATACCGGCGATCGTCTCCCCGTCGCGATGCAGCAGCGCCGCAACCACGGAACTATCCACGCCACCCGACATCGCCACTGCAATCAGTTCACTCATCCATTTACCCCGGAACCAGACACCGCACCAGTTACCACAGTGGGCGAAATCCGCCGCAAATGCGCAGCGCTCGCCACCACCGCTTCGATCAGCCCATCCACCTGTTCCACTGTATTCTCCGGCCCCAGCGAAAAACGAACGCTCGACCGCGCCTCTTCCGCCGTCAGCCCCATCGCCAGCAGGACATGCGATGGCTCCACCGCTCCGCTCGAACAAGCCGACCCGCTCGAGACCGCATAGCCGCGCAGATCGAGCGCAATCACCATCGCCTCGCCCTCCACGCCCTCAAAACGGATGTTGGAAGTATTCGGCACCCGGAAATCCACAGTACCGTTCACAATAGTGCCGGGCACACGTTTCAGTATCCCGCTCTCCAGCCGGTCGCGTAGTTCGCCCAGCCCGCCCCAATCGAATTCGAGCGACACCGCAGTACCCAGTGCACCCGCGCCTGCCACATTCTCGGTTCCGGCCCTTCTGTCACGCTCGTGATGGCCGCCATGGAACAGCGCGCTCAGATCGATCCCCTTGCGCACGAAGAGCGCGCCTACACCTTTCGGCGCACCGAACTTGTGGCCGCTGATCGAATACAAATCCACTCCGAGTTCGCGCACATTGACCGGCAGCCGGCCGCCCACCTGTACGCCATCGCAATGGAAGGGAACACTCGCCTGGCGCGTCAGAGCGGCAATCTCCGCCACCGGCTGCAGCACGCCCGTTTCGTTATTCGCATGCATGACGGACACGAGCGTGGTTCCTGGCCGCAGCGCCCGCCGCACGTCTTCCACCCGCACCCTGCCATCGCTTCCCGGAGCAAGCCATACCACCTCGGCGCCGTCGCGTTCCAGTTGCGCGCAGGCATTCAATACCGCCGGATGTTCGATAGTGCTGGTAATCAGATGTGGCGTGGGACGGGCCGCCTTGCGCACCACACCAAATACCGCCAGGTTATCCGCCTCAGTGCCCCCGCTGGTGAATACAATTTCGCGATCCGTGCAACCCAGGCGGGTCGCCACTGCCCGCCGGGCGGTTTCCAGCCGCTGTTTGGCGGCCTGTCCGAAATGGTGGATACTGGACGCGTTGCCGTATACTGCTGCCATGGCATCGGTCAGATCACGCAACACTTCCGGCGCGACTGGCGAGGTCGCGTTGTGGTCGAAGTAAAAGTGTTGCATTTTCTATTATTTTAGCTGGTTTGGACCGACCGTGCCCCCGACAGTGCGCCGACACAAGAAAAGATGAAACGCCCGATCATCACTCTGCTGACCGATTTCGGAACGGCCGATCACTATGTGAGTGCGATGAAAGGCGTGATCCTGGGGATTTGCCCACAGGCCGAGATCGTCGACATCACTCACGACATCACTTCCTTCTCGATTCCGGAGGCCGCGTATACGCTGGCACAGGCATGGCGCTGCTTTCCTAAAGGGACCATCCATGTGGCGGTCGTGGATCCGGGAGTTGGAAGCTCACGCCGGGCCAT
>Ga0206991_10361_pt1 | contig 12619 bp, 12 predicted proteins | sample Alteio_BWMinCont_9_FD_153286 | JGI IMG/M metagenome (GOLD analysis project Ga0206991, IMG submission 153286) | Enriched cells from forest soil in Barre Woods Harvard Forest LTER site, Petersham, Massachusetts, United States -... | ecosystem: Environmental > Terrestrial > Soil > Temperate forest >...
GCATCTACAATGGCCCCGTGCTGGCCACCACCGAAGTTCATAATCTGGAAGTCCGCAAGCGCGCCCACGAAATGGGCGTTCAGGACTATCTCGCGATCGGTCAGTTCGGCGAAGAGGGCCTCGAGCTGAAAGTCGAGACCGCGCTAACCGCCTACCGCATCAATGCCATTATCCTTGAAAACGACGTGCGCATTCAACGCCTGTTCGTGAACATCCTGATCGTCATGGGGAAAATCCTCGAGTCCAAAGATCCCTACACGCGTTACCACAGCCACTCGGTGTCGAAGTGGTCTCGCATGATCGGGCGGCGTAAGGGACTGTGCGACGACGACCTCGACCGCCTCGGCCTTGCGGCGGTGCTGCACGACTTCGGAAAGATTGGCGTTCCAGAGGAGATTCTCTGCAAAGCCACGCGCTTGACCAATGAAGAGTTCGAGATCATGAAAAAACACCCGACAATCGCACGCGATCTGCTTTCGTCGCTGGAGCTGCTCTCGGATCTGCTGCCGGCGATTACGCACCACCACGAGCGCTGGGATGGCGGCGGCTATCCGGACGGCTTGAAAGCCGAGCAGACGCCGCTCTGGGGGCGCATTATCTCGCTAGCTGACGCCTACGACACAATGATGAGCCGCCGTACCTATAAAGAACCGTACTCGCAAGAGCGTATTCGTCAGGAATTGGATAAAGGCCGCACAACGCAATTCGATCCGGAATTGGTGGATCTGCTCACAGCCATTTTGGACGAAAATGTCGCACCTCCAACGCCAGGAGCTGGATAGGCGGTTGGGAAGGAAGCGGACTGCTTGCGCCACAAAGCTATTCTCGACGAACGCTGCTATCCCGTATACCATTACTTTTTTGTTGCAGAAACCCGTATTACAATGCGGAGATGAGCGGTTACGCGGCCACTTCCGCCTCCTGTTGCACGATTAAGAGCGGCAAGCAGCGATTTGCAATGCCAGGAATGACCCATGGCCGAGCAGTCCAATAGGTTTGGCGATTTTGTGGTCGATACGCTGATTGGCGAAGGCGGCATGGGAAAGGTATACCGTGCTCGCCAAGTGACGCTGGATCGCTGGGTCGCCCTAAAAGTGCTGCCACGGGCCCGCGAGAACAAGACATTCGTCGAACGCTTTTATCGCGAAGCAAAATCGGCTGCGCGGCTGGTCCACCCCAACATTATTCAGATCTACACCGTCGATCAAATTGAAGAAATACCATTCTTCGCGATGGAATTGGTCGAAGGCGACGATTTGGAGCATGTCGTCCGTCCACCGAACACGCCGTTAAGCGGTGACGAGACGATCGAAATCATCCGTTCAGTTACCAAGGCGCTGATGGTGGCCTCTGAACAGGGCATCGTCCACCGCGACATCAAACCGGCCAACATCATGATCACTAAATCTGGTTTAGTGAAAGTCATGGACTTCGGCCTAGCCAAGGGTATCGACAACTCCATGACACAGGCCGGCCTGATCGTCGGCACTCCGGCGTACATGTCTCCCGAACAGGGCGCAAGCAAACCCGTCGACACGCGCTCCGATATTTACTCGTTGGGTTGCGTGATGTACGAGTGCCTGGCTGGGCAGGCGCCATTCCTGGCCGAAAATGTTGCAGCATTGATCTATAAGCATATGTACGAGAATCCGGTCCTGCCGTCCACGCTCGGCAAATCGGTCCTTCCCGAAGCTGAGAAAATCTGCTCGAAAATGATCGCCAAGAATCCGGCTGACCGTTATCAATCGCCGCGCGAGTTGCTGGAGGCGTTGGCGCAAATTCCCTCCAACTCCAGCGCATCGGAGCTCTCGTTGGCCAAACGTGCCGAACAGGCGATTCTCAAACGCAAAGAAGTGCCCGTGACGATGAATAAAACGATGATTACGCCCGAGGGCTTTCTGGGATTGGCACCCAAAGGCGACGCCGGCCTGGGCGGGCTGCCGACAATGGATCCGGTCACCCGCCAAATCATGTTGCCAACCGCGCCGACCCCGGCGCCGCCACTCTCTCCCATGCCCGTTCCGTCCAATTCGCGAGCGGCATCCGCTAATTCGGTTCCCACGTTACCGCCGTCCGGTTTCGTTAAATCGCCACGACCGTCGTCGCCTTTTTCTCGTCCGGTGTCGAACGACCCAGCATCGACCGTCGTCCGCCCCTCGCCGCATGAGCGCACACCGAGTTCTTCCACAATTGCGAGACCGCCGACGGCGCCCGTAATCGCTACCCCGGCAGCCGCGATGCCCTCATCGGTCCTCTTTAATTCCACGCTGATGCCTGGCGCATCGGGAGTCCGCCTCAAAGCCGACGCTTCTTCGCTGTTCAATGCGCCATTCCGGATGGACATGTTTCATAAATTTCCGGACGGCCGCTGGACCTACAAAATCGAGGGGGGGCCCTGTGTATTGAGTGAGGGATTGGCATCCGATTTGCCCGCGCTATCCACGACCGACAGTGGACTGGGCGATTGTCTTCTCTGCAGCAATTGGAACAAACGCACCGGTTGCGCGGTTGCCGTCTGCCAGGACATGGAGCGGTCCAATCGCTACCGAGGTCTGAAATTGCTTAGCGAACAGGCGTTGGTTTGGGCTGGCTGCGGGCGCTTCGACCGCGCTCTGAACTTGCTCGACACCTACATCAAAAACTTTCCTGACGATCCGGAAGGTTATCGGGAACTGGCCAGGTTGTATGACCGGCCCGATTACCGCGGCCGAGATAAGCGCCGCATGATCGTGCTCTACCAGCGTTTTGCCGAACTGGCTAAAGCCAAGGGAAGCTTCACGCCGACGGAAATCTCGCGCGCGGAAGAGCGCGCCGCCACGCTCGCCCTCTCGCCGCCCGAAAATAAAACGAGCGCCTTCAACACAGGTGACGGCATCGCCTTCCATTGCTTCTATCGTTCGGCGCTGGTCTGTTTCGGATACGGGATGCTAACCGGGCAACTATTGACTTTCGTACGCGCGGGTGACGTCGATCCTGAAAGCAATATCGTCGCCGCCGATATGGGCGGCGCCGTCGGCCGGGCAACGACCCTATTCCGCCGGTTTAAGTCGGAGCAGGCGAAGAAGAGCGAACACGCCGCGGTCAAGAAGGAGTTGGCGCGTCTCTCAGATTTAAGCATCGAGGCGCTACAGCTCGAGCCCGCGCGCACGACGACGTTGACCTACGAACAGATGTCCGGCGTGGAGATGTCATTCGACACCGCCGTCAAGATTCATTGTATTAGTATCAGGGTTCATGGACAGAGCCACCAATTGTTGTTTACCGATCCATCCGCATTCAAGGCTGAACAAGTATTTGAGCTGATTAAGCGAAAGCTCATCAAATTGGGCAGGAAATAACCAGATTCTCATTGGAGAAGCAACACGATGCGTATCGTAGTGACTGGCGCCGCTGGATTTTTGGGCTCGCACCTCGTCGACCGGCTTCTTGAGAAGGGTCACGAAGTCGTCGGCGTCGACAGTATGATCACTGGCGCTCCAGAAAACTTGAAACATCTTGAAAACAAGCGCGCATTTCGTCTCGTCCGCGCGGACGTCACTCAGTACATCCACGTTCCCGGACCCATCGACAGGGTCTATCACTTCGCTTCACCGGCAAGTCCCCTCGACTTCTCTCGCGTTCCAGTTCATATTCTCAAAGTCGGCGCACTGGGAACTTTGAACGCTCTAGGATTGGCCAAGGCCAAAGCCGCGCGCCTGCTGCTGGCCTCGACCAGTGAAATTTACGGCGATCCGCAAGTGCATCCGCAAGTCGAAGGCTACTGGGGCAACGTCAACCCGATCGGCGAACGCTCGATGTACGACGAAGCCAAGCGCTTTGCCGAAGCCTTGACCATGTCCTATCACCGCCAGAACCAGGTCGAGACCCGTATCGTGCGCATCTTCAATACGTACGGCCCGCGCATGAGACTCAACGACGGCCGCGTACTGCCAAACTTCATCCGCGCAGCGTTGCACCACGAGCCGCTGACCATTCATGGCGACGGCAGCCAGACACGCAGTTTCTGCTACGTTGACGACCTGCTGAAGGGCATCCAACTACTTATGGAATCGATTACCGACGAGCCAGTCAACATCGGCAATCCCGAAGAGATTACGGTAGTAGATCTGGCCAAAGAGGTCATCCAGCTAACGAACTCTAAAAGCACCATTGTCCAAAAGCCATTGCCGACGGATGATCCCGTGCGGCGGCGGCCGGACATTACGCGCGCCACAACAGCGCTCGGTTGGGAGCCGGAAATTCATCGCCGCGAAGGCTTGCTGAAGACGATCGAAGATTTTCGTGGCAGAATAAAATAGCCCTTACGACCAACTCCAAAAAAATCTGCTAAAATGCGCAAGATTTTCGGGCGAACGTCCTACGGTCAATGTGACGGGCACTGCGTGCCATCCAAAAAGTTCATACACGCCTTTTCGATACGTCCTGTCGCCAGACCGTCGCCGTATGGATTGATGCTACGTGCCATGCGTTGATAGGCTTGATCGTCGGTTAGCAAACGGCGGATCTCTGAAACGATCGTTTTTGCGTCAGTACCGACTAACTTGACCGTGCCGGCGGTCACTGCCTCCGGCCGCTCGGTCGTATCACGCATCACAAGTACCGGCTTGCCCAAGCTCGGCGCTTCCTCTTGTACTCCGCCAGAGTCAGTCAAGATCACCTTGGCCCGGATCATCAGCGCAACGAAGGGCAAGTAGGGCAGCGGCTCAATGAGATGAATATTTTTGCGCATCCGTCCTTTTGAGGCCAGGATCCGTCCGACCGGCTCGCGCACACTGGGGTTTAGATGCACGGGATAAACAAATTGGACATGTGGAAAGGCAACAGCCATTTCGTCGATTGCCTGGCAGATCGAATCGAAACCCGATCCAAAGTTTTCACGCCGATGCCCGGTAATTAGCACGATGGGCGCGTCACCCCAGGACGTTAACGTTTGAGCAGAGAGGCCTGGAATCTCCGGTTCACGAGCGCGGACTTTATTGAGTGCCAACAGCAGCGCGTCGATAACGGTATTGCCAGTTACAAAGACGGATTCAGGGCGCGTTCCCTCACGCAAGAGATTCTTGCGGCTGGACTCTGTTGGCGCAAAGTGCAGCGTGGCCAGGCGTGAGATTAATACGCGATTGCCTTCTTCCGGCCAGGGCGACTGAAGATTGCCGGTACGTAGGCCCGCTTCGACATGAGCGATGGGAATATGGTGGTAGAAGGCACTTAGCGCTGTGCAGAAAGCAGTGGTGGTATCGCCCTGTATCAGTACAAGCTGAGGTTTTTCGCCAGCCAGTAGATTGTCTAAAGCTTCGATGGCACGCGAGGTCAGGCCGCCTAAAGACTGGTTTGGACGCATCAGATTCAGATCGAAGTCCGGGACGATGCCGAAGACGTCCATGACCTGATCGAGCATCTGGCGATGTTGAGCGGTGACGCAGACACGGCATTCGATGGCAGGATTGGCTTTAAGCGCCAGAATGATGGGCGCTAGCTTGATGGCTTCGGGTCGCGTACCGAAGATGACCGAGATACGGTTAGGCTTCATATCAGTACCCGATGTTCCACGTCTATATGGCCACTCAACCACCAAAAGTGCAACCGCGTTTTACGCTTTCATCTATTTTCGTAATACCACCGTTTGGACTCAAGATTGATCTTTGGTAGAATTGTGTAGGTGAGAGCATGAATTCCTTCGACACCGTATCCTTCAGCGATTAGCATGATGTTAACAGCATCAAAATAGCAAGTGTTGAGTTCGACGCAGGACTCGTTCGATAATTACGACGAGTACAAATTGTTTTCGTCGGTTGCGGATACAGGGGACAAAATCGGGTCCGAAATCGGTTCAATCCCGGCGCCCCTACCGCGATCGCGGACTGTGCACCCTCTAGATTCACGGTTTGACTTAATGAAAGAAGAGACCGCAGACCTTGTGACCGGCGTCGCCGGGTTTATAGGTTTTCAAGTGGCCAAGCGCCTGCTCAAACAGGGCACAACCGTCATTGGCGTGGACAACGTTAACGCCTACTATGATGTGCACCTGAAAGAGGCACGTCTGGAGCAGCTCAGAACGTTTTCGAAATTTTCATTTCATCGCCTGGATCTGGCAGATTACGAGGGTCTGCAGGCCGTCTTCACGTCCGCAGTGAAGCGTGTAGTCCACTTGGCGGCTCAGGCCGGGGTGCGCTATTCACTGACGAACCCGCACGCTTATATTCAGAGCAACCTGGTTGGCTTTCTGAACGTTCTGGAATGTTGCCGGCATGCGCAGACCGAACATCTGGTATATGCTTCGTCGAGTTCCGTCTATGGCGGCAACACGCGGATGCCGTTTTCCGTGCACGACAACGTCGACCATCCGCTCTCGCTATACGCCGCGTCAAAAAAAGCCAACGAGTTGATGGCGCACAGTTATGCCCACCTCTATCGACTGCCGTGCACCGGCTTGCGCTTCTTTACGGTTTATGGCCCCTGGGGCAGGCCGGATATGGCAGCCTTTATATTTTCAAAGGCGATTCTGGAAGGTCAGCCTATCAAGCTCTTCAACGAAGGCCGGATGAAACGCGACTTCACCTATATTGACGATATTGTCGAAGGAGTCGTGCGGGTGCTTGATATAGCCCCGGTGCCAAACTCGCAATGGAATAGCGACGCGCCCGATCCAGCAACCAGCTTGGCACCCTATAAAATTTACAACATCGGAAACCACCAGCCGGTGGAACTGCTACGTTTCGTGGAAATTCTAGAGGCAGAATGGGGACGCAAGGCCAATAAACAACTGTTGCCGATGGAACCCGGTGACGTCCCAGTCAGCTTTGCGGACGTGGACAACTTGGCGCAGGACATTGGTTTCAAGCCGCAAACCCCAATCGATATCGGGCTGAGGCACTTCGTGCGCTGGTATCGGGAGTATTTTCACGTTTAACATCCTGCGATTGCCTTCGAGTGCGTTCTGATTGACTTGACGCAGATCCTGTGACCATTATTATTTACATGCGATTTTTAACGATGATATTGGGCCGAAAACTCGGCACGCCACGGGGACGGAGTCTGTAAAGACGTCAACATGGAAGGTATCTCCCCACCGTCTGTTAATGAAAATCTTCCCACAGCCCGTTCATGGGCTGTAGCGTGGACGAAGGCGCGCTCCGAAAAAGCGCTGGCAGAGTACTTTGCGGGTCGCAGCATTCCATACTTTTTGCCGCTGCTGCGCACGCGTCGCGTCTACGATAAGTGCATTCGTCATTCGCGATTACCACTTTTTCCGGGCTATGTCTTCTTCGACCACGAAGCTATCAGTTGCCGGGATGTTTTTGATTCCCGAAAAGTTGCACAGATCCTCACTCCGCCGGATCCCGTACACCTGCATAACGAATTATCCAGTCTCGCATTGGCATTGCGAGAGGACGAAAGCCTGCGCGAAACCCGTTTTGGTGTCGCAGGGCGTCCGGTATACGTATCGCGTGGCCCACTAAAAGGCCTTTGTGGGGAATTTGTCCGTTTCGGCGCACAGTGCCGCTTAATCTTACGCGTTGGCTTCATCAGCTTAGCGGCAGAGTTGGCAATTGATGAAGCGTTTGTGGATCCCCTTTGACTAGCCCGATTGTCATTTGCCGCTGTCGTTTCCCGCTAATGAATTCCAAGAATCCAATCCACACCAAGATTTCCGGGTCAGCGAACCGGACGCTGGAGTATTATGTGCCTACGGTGGGCACCGAAGGTGTGTTGTGCGAACTGCCGGAGAAACTGGCGGGAGTAATGCAGTTTGACGGGTTGGAACTGGAAGGGATGCCCAACTCCACGTGGCTCAAACTATGGTTCCGCCATGGCGCAAAGCGGGTCTTACATGTCTCGTTGATCCGCCGGAGCGGTCGATACGTCGTCGAAATGGGTGGCTTGAATCCCGGCCAAGTCTTAGCGGCCATCGCCGTATGCCGCGATCACTTCGACCGTTGGTTCAACATTAGCGCGCGCGACGTCACTGCCTATGAAAGAAAGCGGCGGGAACTAAAGTAACCCATGAATAGATCGTACTTAGTTACAGGAGGAACAGGATTTCTTGGCTCGGCACTTGTCAAACGCCTTATAAAAGCTGGACATCGGGTACGTTCGTTTGACAACGGTTCTCGCGGGGTCAACGACCGTTTAGCTGAGGTTCTGGATTCAGTCGAACTCATCGAAGGCGACATTCGCAATCGGGACTTGGTGGCCCGCGCCTGCAAAGGTGTGGATGCTGTGATCCATCTGGCATTCGTGAACGGAACCGAGTTCTTTTATAGCCGGCCCGAATTGGTGCTCGATGTTGGGATTCGTGGAATGTTGAATGTCGTGGACGCCTGTCGAATCAACGGAACTGGAGAGCTCATCCTAGCATCGAGTTCAGAGGTCTATCAGACAGCGCCTCATGTCCCAACAGATGAGTCAGTGCCACTTTCCATTCCCGATGTGCTCAATCCGCGTTATTCCTACGCTGGCGGTAAACTCATCAGCGAACTGATTGCGATCAACTATGGCCGGACGGGTTTTCAACGGGTGGTCGTCTTCAGGCCACATAACGTTTACGGTCCGGACATGGGATGGGAGCACGTGCTTCCACAATTCGTCATGCGCGCGATAGAGCAAATCGCGTTGACTTCTAGCGGTCCGGTGCCATTCCATATTCAGGGCGACGGAAGCCAAACGCGAGCGTTTATTCACATTGATGATTTTACGGCCGGTTTAATGTGTGTTATTGAACGCGGTTCGCATCTCGGCATTTATCACATTGGAAACCCGGAAGAAGTGGAAATACGGGTCGTTGCAAAAAAAGTGGTGGCGTTCTTGGGCCGGGAAGCAATGATTTTGCCAAGCGATCTATTGCCTGGCAGCACCCCCCGCCGCTGTCCGGATATCGCCAAATTGGAGGCCCTCGGTTTCAGGCCGAGGATTTCATTCGACCAGGGATTACCGTCGCTTGTGAAATGGTATGCGACACATGAAGTGGAGAGGAATGCGCGAAAAGTAAAGCAAGAAAACAATTTAGGCATAGGAAAATAGCGGAGGAGATGCCGGTAGTGAAAACATCGCGGCCCATCGATAAATGCCAGATCTGCGGCAGTACGCAGTTGGAATCTGTTCTATTCGTTGGTTTTGTTCCACCGGTTAATATGATGCGTGTCATCGGATCGTTACCTGAGGAGGAGATCGAATACCCACTCGGGCTTCTATATTGCCCTGCCTGTACGTTGGTTCAGATCGGTCTCGAAGTCGATGCAAACGTGCTTTTCCCGCCAAGCTATCCCTATCTCAGCGGCAGCACCCGTATCCTTCGGGAGAATTTTGCCGATCTCTGTCGAGAGAGCAGCGCGATGTTGAGCTTGAAAAAGCAAGATCTCGTGATTGATATTGGGTCCAACGACGGAACATTACTTTCGAACTTCCAGCAAGCCGGCTATAGGGTGTTGGGAGTCGATCCGACCGATGCCGCGAAAGTGGCCCTCTCCCGCGGCATTCCTACCGACCAGATGTTCTTTGGTCTCGGGACAGCAAAGGAATTAAAAGCAAAGCACGGGCAGGCTCGCGTGATAACCGCGGCCAACGTGTTCGCTCATATTGGGAATGTTCACAATGTGGTGGATGGTATTCTTGAGCTACTGGCTCCCAACGGGACCTTCATCTCGGAATCGCATTACGTTCTCGATGTAGTGGAAACACTGCAGTACGACACCATCTATCATGAACACTTGCGCTATTATTCGCTTGGCAGCCTCATTCAATTGTTCAAGCGGCATGGTCTGGAAGTCTTCCATGTTAAACGCATTCCCACCCATGGAGGTTCTGTTCGCGTATATGCCGCGCGCGCCGGACAGCAAAAAATCGAACCCTCTGTGGCGGAGCGCCTGGCCCACGAGAAAACACTCGGCTTGACCGACGGTAGCGCGTTTGCGAGCTTCCGAAAACGGGTGATCCAGTCCAGGCTGGATCTGCTGGGCCTATTGGCGCCCATCAAGCGCCACGGCCAGCGCATCTATGGCGTAGGCGCTCCATCTCGCGCCAGCACCCTCATCGCCTACACGGGGCTCGACGATGGGTTGTTGGAATGCGTACTGGAAATCAGTACGTCGAAGAAAGTCGGCAAATACATTCCTGGCACGCGCATCCCGGTGCTCGATGAGGCTAAACTGTTCAGCGATCAGCCGGAGTACGCATTGTTGCTCTCCTGGCACATTGCGCCAGAGTTAATCAAAAACCTTCGCGGCAAGGGCTTCCGCGGAAAGTTCATCACTCCATTGCCGGTGCCGGCGATCATGGAAGGTTAGGTTGTGAGTCTTAGACAGGCTCAAGACTGTCTAATCGCCGACGCGCGTAATTGCTGGAGCACACATCCATGCTTCAGACTGGATTTGTTGTTATTCTTCTAGATGTTGCCGAATCGTACTTGTGACGCGAACCGGTGAAACGCAGCAGGCAAATCCTTTTGACAGGCATCCGTCTTTGCGCTATTTAAGCGCACTGGGTTTTATCGATGAATTATTGCGTTAAATTAAAACGTGACCGGGACGGAGTCTGTCCGGAAATCTCGAAATTTGATATGTCGTCGAGTGCCTCCAACAATTTTTCATGGGCCGTTGCACGGACCAAAGCTCGTGCCGAAAAAGCGTTGGCGGAGTATTTGACCGCACGCAGCGTTCCAACGTTTGTGCCGCTGCTTGTTTCCCGCCGGGTCTATGGACGTTCAGTCCGGCATTCGCAGTTGCCACTCTTTCCGGGGTATGTTTTTTTCGATGATTTCGCCATTTCCAGGTCGTCCCTCTTCGAGTCGCGAAAAGTCGCGGACGTTCTTCGTCCACCCGATCCAAACGAATTGCGCCGCGAATTAGCGAATCTTGCGCTGGCTCTGCAAGCCGACTCCGGAATGCGCGCAACGATATTCGGAATGGCCGGCGCTGCCGTACAGGTCGTCCGTGGGCCGCTCAAGGGAGTAGTCGGAGAACTGGTCCGCTTGCAGAATGAAAACCGCTTGGTCGTTCGCGTCAGTTTCCTTGGCAAAGCCGCTGAGCTCGAGATTGACGAAGCTTTCGTCGAACGCGTCCTATAGTTCATGAATCAATCCGATTCGTCAACGATGCAAACCACAACGCTTGAATACGGCGCTGCGAATACCGGCACTGATGGCAGCCTTGCCGAACTTCCCGGCAAGCTCAATGGCGTTGTGCCATTCGATTCAGTCAGTCTGACGGGATTGCCGACATCGAAGAGATTGACTTTGTGGTTGCGCTGCGGCGCCAAACGCATCTTTCACATTCGTATCATCAGAAAATCCGGACGCTCTATCATCGAGCTCGGCGGACTCGAGCCGGCACAAGTCTGCCGCGGCATTCTGATCTGCAAAGATCATTTTGATAATTGGTTCGGGGTCACGCCCGACGATGTTAAAAATTTCGAGGACTGCAGAAAATGAACGACATGGCTGTTTCTAATTTTGAGGTTTCGGAGTGGCGGACCTGGGACGGTTCGCTCTCCGCCGCCCAGCAAGAGCTATTCGCGCACATGAAGCCTGTCATCGATGATTTGAAGCGGGAAAACGACCCAACTTTCTATACGTGGTACGAACATACCCAATGGCGCTGGAAGCAGTGGGAATACACCTCTGTGTTGAATCAGCTCAATCTGCCAAACGCCAAGGGGCGTAAAGTTCTCGATGTTGGATGCGGTTATACGCCTCTCATTCGTTATCTCGCATCGATTGGAATGGATGCCTATGGTTTCGATTGGGATGCAGTGGAGATAGAATCGAACTTGTTAAAAAGCTCTGCGTTGTTGCACGGCAACCTTGTTAAATATCACAAGCAGGATATGCGTGACATAAAATGGGAATCCGACTTCTTCGATTACACGGTCTGCGCGAGCGTGCTGGAACATCTCTTCATTGGCGAAACATTTTTAAAAAAGGTTTTCGACAAATTCCTACCTCCTCCCAAAAAGTATTTTATATGAACAACATTGGGCGCGCCCTGAACGAGTTGGTTCGAGTAACGAAACCGGGCGGATCGATCATTCTGACGATGGATTGTGGTTTTGGGGGCGGAATACCTGTATCCGCGGTTGAAAAATTGCTGGCTATTCAAATCAAGCCATTTCCAGATATTGAGACGATTCGCGGCTTCTGGCGGAAAGATGAATACTACATGAACAAAAATCGAATGATACCAAGCAAACCACGCGAATACACCGCGTTGCTGGCCATCTTACAGAAAGGGTAACCGTTTACGTAACTGTTCACCGCAGAGCCGCAGAGGACCTCGGAGTTGCGCAGAGAAAGATAAAGTTAATTAAATCTCTGCGGTTCTGCGGTGAACGGTTAGAGTTTTCCCAAAGAACAATATATCGGAGAGTCGAATTGAATAATACCTGGAAGAACAAACCCGTTCTGGTTGCAGGAGGATGCGGGTACGTGGGCGGACACCTGGTCCGTCAACTGGTGAGCTTGGGCGCACGTGTCCGCGTGGTTGACGATTTGTCGCGCGGATCTTTAAGCGCAATTGAAGATTTACGCGAGCGGATCGATTTTCGGAAAGCCGATCTGCGGCAACTGGAAACAGCCCGCGAAGCATGCCACGGAATGGAGGCGGTTTTCAATCTTGCAGCCAACGCC
>Ga0206991_10364_pt1 | contig 12497 bp, 8 predicted proteins | sample Alteio_BWMinCont_9_FD_153286 | JGI IMG/M metagenome (GOLD analysis project Ga0206991, IMG submission 153286) | Enriched cells from forest soil in Barre Woods Harvard Forest LTER site, Petersham, Massachusetts, United States -... | ecosystem: Environmental > Terrestrial > Soil > Temperate forest >...
AGATGCTTTAAAGCAAAGAGGTATTCATTACGGTTATACCTTTCCTTTATCGGAAGGCAAATATACGTTTGGCGCCGGCGAGCATTTCGGGGATGCGCTCAAAACACTGGGTTTGAAAGAAAGCAACGACGGGGAAAAAGGGGATTATGCGGTTGAGCGTACACCCGGAGTTGAGATGCACAGCTATGTCATCAATGCCGATGCCTTGCATAAGGCGCTTGGGGTAACCCCTCCTGAGATTGAACCCACGCGTACGACATAGCACTACTTATTGCCGAATTTTTCCCTTATTTCTTTTTCTTGCGCTTCTTTACTGAAATATTCCCAGGTAATGCCATTCACGTCCGTACTTTCGGAAAATTCTTTTGCCGCGTTATCTTCAAATCCGATATGACGAACAATGCCTGCCTGCTGACCCGGTTTTTTGCTGATGGAAAAATTGAGAATGTCGGTGCGCCAGAGCGCGTAGCGATCCTCCGCCACGACACAAGGGTCGGCGCCCAGCCGCTTGCTGTAATCGGCGACCGAGGCGGCAAAATCGTCAACGGCAATTGAGATATGGAAGCGTTTCATAGGAGCGGTAGTTTAGCGGCGCCTGTATAGATCATAAAGGGCAATCGCCGCCGCGTTGGAAACATTAAGGCTTTCCATGCGGTTGGACATTGGCAGCTTGGCCAGGAAATCGCAATGTTCGCCGGTCAGGCGCCGGAGTCCCTGCCCTTCGGCGCCCAGCACCAGGGCGGTTTTCATATCGAGCTTGATGTCGGCAAGATTTTCTTTCGCTTCGCCGTCCAGACCCACCGTCCAGTAGCCGGCTTTCTTCAGCGTCTCCATCGCCTGCACCAGATTGACGACGGCAATCAGCGGCAAGGTTTCCAGCGCACCGCTGGCGGATTTCGCCATGACGCCGGATTCCTGCGGCGCGTTGCGGTCGGTAACGACGACGGCGCCCACATCGAACGCCAGCGCCGAGCGCAGGATAGCGCCCACATTATGCGGGTCGGTGACCTGATCGAGGAGCAGCACGGGTTTGTTTTCGCCCCGATTCAGCCAATCGGAGAGAGACGGCTGTTCAAGCGGATCGGTTTCGATGGCGATGCCCTGATGCACGCTCGACGGCGGCAGCAGCGATTCGATCTTATGGCCATCGACCACGCTGATATTTTTGAGCGGCGCGAGCGCCTCCCCCAGTTCGCCCTGCGCAGCCTTCGTCACCATGACGCGCTTGATCCTGCGCATGGGGTTGGCGAGCGCCGCCTGCGCGGCATGTTTGCCGAAGAGATAAAGAGGCGCCTGTTTCACATAAACCTCTTAGGGATTTCGCTGGGAAGAGGCAAATGCGCGATGCTTTTGCCCTCTCCCCAGTAGAAATCAGTTACCGGTCCCGGTTGAGGCCAGCAAGCTTGGATTGTCATTGCTCGGCGCCGCCGATTCTTCGGCCTGGGCCAGCGCTTCCTTCTCTCGCGCCGTCGCGATTTTGCGCAGGCGCATGACGGTGGCACCGGTACCCGCCGGAATCAGGCGGCCGACGATGACGTTTTCCTTGAGTCCGGTCAGATGGTCGACCTTGCCCGAAACTGCCGCCTCGGTGAGGACGCGGGTGGTTTCCTGGAAGGACGCTGCCGAGATGAAGGAGTGCGTCTGCAGCGAAGCCTTGGTGATACCCTGCAAGACGGGCGAAGCAGTGGCGGGCTTGAAGCCTTCGGCAATGGTCTTGGCGTTGACCAGATCGAATTCTTCGCGGTCCACCTGTTCGCCGGCGAGGAACGTGGTTTCACCGGCATTGTCGATTTCGACCTTCTGAAGCATCTGGCGCACGATCACTTCGATGTGCTTGTCATTGATGCCTACGCCCTGCAGGCGATATACCTGCTGGACTTCGTTCACCATGTAGCGCGCCAGCGCTTCGACACCCATGACCTTCAGGATGTCATGCGGCACGGGGTTGCCATCCATCAGCAGGTCGCCCTTCTGCACGAAGTCGCCTTCCTGAACGGTGATGTGCTTGCCCTTGGGGATCATATATTCCACCGGCTCGATAGCGGCATCTTTGGAGCGGACGATGACGCGGCGCTTGTTCTTGTAGTCCTTGCCGAATTCGATGACGCCTTCGATCTCGGAGATGATCGCGTGGTCTTTCGGTTTGCGGGCTTCGAACAGCTCGGCAACACGCGGCAGACCGCCGGTGATGTCGTGCGTCTTGGTCGATTCGCGCGGGATACGGGCGAGCACGTCGCCGGCATGCACTTCATGACCATCCTGAACGTTCAGGATGGCGCCGACGGGGAGGAAGTAACGCGCTTCCAGGCCGTTAGCCAGAGTGATGATCTCACCCTTCTTGTCACGCAATGCGATACGCGGCTTCAGATCGGCGCCGCGGGTCTGCTGGCGCCAGTCGGTCACCGTTTTGCTGGCGATACCGGTCGATTCATCGAGGATTTCACGCAGTGAAACGCCTTCGACGAGGTCGCGGTAATGCGCCACGCCGTTTTTCTCGGTGATGATCGGGAGCGTAAACGGATCCCAGTCAGCGAGCTTGGCGCCTTTCTTGACCTTCTCGTTTTCCTTGGCGAGCAGGCGCGCACCGTACGGCACCTTGAAGCGGGCGCGTTCGCGGTTGTTTTCATCGCGCAGCACAATTTCGCAGGTACGGCTCATGACGACGAGACGGCCCTTGGAATCGGTGACGATGTTCTTGTTGGAGAGCGTCAGCGTCGCATCGTGCGTCGATTCCACGCTCGAGGTTTCCGCACCACGCTGTGCCGCGCCACCGATGTGGAACGTACGCATGGTCAGCTGTGTACCGGGCTCGCCGATGGACTGTGCGGCAATGACGCCGATGGCTTCACCGATATTGACTTCGGTGCCACGGGCAAGATCGCGGCCATAGCAATGTGCGCAGGCGCCGTTCTGCGATTCGCAGGTCAGCACGGAGCGCACCATGACGGCTTCGATACCGGCTTCATCGATCTTATCGACGATCTGTTCATCGATGAGCTGGCCGGCCGATACGATAACGCCGTCGTTCACCGGATGATGCAGGTCGAGCGAGCTGGTACGGCCCATGATCTGGTCCGCCAGCGGAACGATGATATCGCCGCCTTCGATCACCGCCTTGGCGATAATGCCCTTACGGGTACCGCAATCCGGCTCGATGATGATGCAATCCTGCGCCACATCGACGAGACGGCGGGTGAGGTAACCGGAGTTGGCGGTCTTGAGCGCCGTATCCGCGAGACCTTTGCGCGCGCCGTGCGAGCTGTTGAAGTACTCGAGTACCGACAGGCCCTCTTTGAAGTTCGAGATAATCGGCGTCTCGATGATCTCACCCGACGGCTTGGCCATCAGGCCGCGCATGCCGGCCAGCTGCTTGATCTGCGCAGCGGAACCGCGGGCGCCGGAGTTGGCCATCATGAAGATCGAGTTGATGTTCCTCGCCTTCATCTTGCCGTCTTTGCCTTTACCGACCGAAGAAATCTGCTTCATCATGTCATCGGCAACGACTTCCGAGCATTTCGACCAGGCGTCGATCACCTTGTTGTATTTTTCACCGAGCGTGATGAGGCCGTCGGCATATTGCTGCTCGAACTGCTTCACTTCGCCGAAGGTGGAGTTGAGGTGTTTCTGTTTGGTTTCCGGCACGATCATGTCGTCCTTGCCGAAGGAAATACCGGCTTTTGCCGCATGGCCGAAACCGAGGCCCATCAGGCGATCGGCGAAAATGACCGTCTCCTTCTGGCCGCAATGGCGATAGACTTCATAGATCAGGGAGGAAATTTCCTTCTTGGTCATCAGCTTGTTGACGACCGAGAAGGGCAGCTTCACCGATTTCGGCAGAATTTCCGAGATCAGCATGCGGCCGGGCGTGGTCTGCACGAGCTGGGTGACCAGTTCGCCCTTTTCGTCCATGGCCTTGAAGCGGCACTTGATCTTGCTGTGCAGCGTCACCTGTTTGGAATCCAGCGCGTGCTGCATCTCCGAGGTGTCGGTGAAGATCATGCCTTCGCCGACTTCGCCGTCGGATTCAAGCGAGATGTAATAGAGGCCAAGCACGATGTCCTGCGAGGGGACGATGATCGGCTTGCCGTTGGCGGGCGACAGGATGTTGTTGGTCGACATCATCAGCACGCGTGCTTCGAGCTGCGCTTCGATCGAAAGCGGCACGTGCACGGCCATCTGGTCGCCGTCGAAGTCGGCATTGAACGCCGTGCAGACGAGCGGATGCAGCTGGATCGCCTTGCCTTCCACCAGCACCGGCTCAAACGCCTGAATGCCGAGGCGGTGCAGCGTCGGAGCGCGGTTGAGGAGCACCGGGTGCTCGCGGATGACTTCTTCCAGAATGTCCCATACTTCCGGGCGCTCGGATTCCACCATGCGTTTTGCGGCTTTGATGGTGGTGGCGATGCCATAAATTTCGAGCTTGGCATAGATGAACGGCTTGAAGAGCTCTAAGGCCATTTTCTTCGGCAGACCGCACTGATGCAATTTGAGTTCCGGACCGACCACGATGACCGAACGGCCGGAGTAATCGACGCGTTTGCCGAGCAGATTCTGGCGGAAGCGGCCCTGTTTGCCCTTGAGCATATCGGAGAGCGACTTCAGCGGACGCTTGTTGGCACCGGTGATTACGCGGCCACGGCGGCCGTTATCGAACAGCGCATCGACGGCTTCCTGCAGCATGCGTTTTTCGTTGCGGACGATGATGTCCGGCGCGCGCAATTCCAGCAGGCGTTTCAAACGGTTGTTACGATTGATGACGCGGCGGTAGAGATCGTTCAAATCAGATGTGGCAAAGCGGCCACCATCGAGCGGCACCAGCGGGCGCAGTTCGGGCGGGATCACAGGAACTACGTCCAGGATCATCCATTCCGGTTTGTTTTCGGATTCCAAAAACGCTTCGACCAGCTTCAGGCGCTTCACTAGCTTCTTGCGGCGGGCTTCCGAAGTGGTTTCAGCCAATTCGGCACGGAGTATGGGCTTATCTTTCTCCAGCTCGAGTGCCATCAGCAGCGTCTTGATCGCTTCGGCGCCGATCTGGGCGGTGAAAGCAGAATCGCCGAACTTATCCTGCGCTTCGTAATATTGTTCTTCCGAGAGTAGCTCGCCCTTGGTGAAGGTGGTGAGGCCAGGCTCAACGACGCAGTAAGATTCGAAATAAAGAATCTTTTCCAGATCTTTCAGCGTCATGTCCAGCAGGATGCCGATGCGGCTGGGCAGCGATTTCAGGAACCAGATGTGGGCGACCGGCGAGGCGAGCTCGATATGGCCCATGCGCTCGCGGCGCACTTTCGAGGTGGTGACTTCCACGCCGCATTTTTCGCAGACGATGCCGCGGTATTTCATGCGCTTGTATTTTCCGCAGAGGCATTCGTAATCCTTGATCGGTCCGAAGATGCGCGCACAGAACAGGCCGTCGCGCTCGGGCTTGAAGGTGCGGTAATTGATGGTTTCCGGCTTTTTCACTTCGCCGAACGACCAGCTGTGGATTTTCTCCGACGAGGCGATCGAGATTTTAATCTCGTCGAACTGCTTGGTAGCAGCGACCTGCTGGCCGAAAAACGAGGTAATTTCATGCATGTTTGCCATCTTTTACTCCTAATCCCCGCATTTATTGCGGGGTCTGGTTCCCTTAATTTTACCGGACCCCGCAACGAGTGCGGGGTTAATCTTACTGTTCCTTCTCGATCAACTCGACGTTCAAGCCCAGCGAACGAAGCTCCTTCACCATCACGTGGAAGGATTCCGGAATGCCGGATTCGAAGCTGTTGTCGCCGCGGACGATCGATTCGTAAATCTTAGAACGACCAGCCACGTCGTCGGATTTGACGGTGAGCATTTCCTGCAAGGAATAGGCAGCGCCGTACGCCTGCAGCGCCCAGCATTCCATTTCCCCGAAGCGCTGGCCGCCGAATTGCGACTTACCGCCCAAGGGCTGCTGCGTGACAAGCGAATACGGCCCGATGGAGCGCGCATGGATCTTGTCGTCGACCAGGTGGTGGAGCTTGAGCATGTAAATATAGCCCACCGTCACCTTGCGGTCGAACGGCTCGCCCGTGCGGCCGTCATGCAGATAAACCTGACCTGAGGAATCGTGACCGGCTTTTTTCAGCCAATGCACGATGTCTTCTTCCTTGGCGCCATCGAACACCGGCGTCGCGAACGGAACGCCTTTTCTCAGGTTGCCAGCGAGTTCCAGCGTTTCCGAATCGGACATGGAGGTGATTTCCTTTTTGGCGTCCTTATCTTCATAGACGTCGCCCAGGAACTCACGGAGCTTTTTAGCCGAACCTGCTTTTGCATTATGTTCCTGCACGTCTTCAAGCATGGTGCGAATCTGCTGGCCGATGCCCGCCGATGCCCAACCCAGATGCGTCTCCAGAATCTGACCGACGTTCATGCGCGAAGGCACGCCGAGCGGATTGAGTACGACGTCCACCGGACGGCCATCTTCAAGATACGGCATGTCTTCCACCGGCACGATCTTCGAGATCACGCCCTTGTTGCCGTGGCGGCCAGCCATCTTGTCGCCGGGCTGCAGCTTGCGCTTCACCGCCACGAAGACTTTGACCATCTTGAGTACGCCCGGCATCAGATCGTCGCCGGCCTGCACCTTGCCCACTTTTTCTTCGAATTTGGCGTTGATGCGCGAGATGGCGCCGTCGAGCTGCTTCTTGAGCTGCTCGATTTCATGCATCGCCTGATCGTTCTTGACGGTGATCTGCCACCATTGACCCTTGCTGTAATCCTCAAAGGTCTTTTCGCTGATAGCGCCACCGGCCTTGAAGCCCTTCGGGCCGGAAGCGGATTTCTTGCCGATCAGCAATTCCTGCAGACGGCCATAAACGAAACGCTCGATGATGGCGCGTTCGTCGTCGCGATCCTTGGCGAGACGCTCGATTTCCGCCTTCTCGATGGAAAGCGCGCGTTCGTCTTTCTCGATGCCGCGGCGGCTGAAAATACGCACGCCGACGATGGTGCCGGACACGCCCGGCGGCAGGCGCAGGGACGAATCGCGAACATCCGATGCCTTCTCACCGAAGATAGCGCGCAGAAGCTTTTCTTCCGGCGTCATCGGCGATTCGGATTTCGGCGTGACTTTGCCAACCAAAATATCGCCAGCCTTCACTTCCGCGCCGATATGCACCACGCCGATTTCGTCGAGGTTCCTGAGCGCTTCTTCACCGACGTTCGGGATGTCGCGGGTGATTTCTTCCGCGCCGAGCTTGGTGTCGCGCGCCATCACTTCGAATTCCTCGATGTGAATGGAGGTGAACACGTCTTCCGATACGATACGCTCGGAGATGAGGATCGAATCCTCGAAGTTGTAACCGTTCCACGGCATGAAGGCCACGAGCACGTTGCGGCCCAGAGCCAGTTCGCCGAGATCGGTCGACGGACCGTCGGCGATGATATCGCCCTTTTGCACCACGTCGCCTACTTTAATGAGTGGACGCTGGTTCAGGCAGGTCGACTGGTTGGAGCGGGTGAATTTCATCAGGTTATAAATATCTACGCCCGGCGCGCCGTCTTCGGAGGCTTCCGAAGAACGGATCACGATACGGGTCGCATCGACCTGATCGATGGTGCCGGCGCGACGCGCGACCGTGGTCACGCCCGAATCCTTGGCGACGATCTCTTCCATGCCGGTGCCAACCAGCGGCGCTTCGCTACGGAGCAAAGGCACAGCCTGGCGCTGCATGTTCGAGCCGATCAGCGCGCGGTTCGCGTCGTCGTTCTCGAGGAACGGAATGAGCGCGGCAGCGACCGATACAAGCTGTTTCGGCGCTACGTCGATGAATTCAATCGCATCCGGCAGCGACAGAATAAAGTCACCGTTGCGGCGGCAGGAAATGAGTTCGTCGGCCAGCTTGCCTTTTTCGTCCATCTTGGAATTGGCCTGCGCGATGGTGTATTTGCCTTCTTCGATGGCAGATAAGTAGATCACTTCGTCGGTCACGCGGTTATTCATCACCTTGCGGTAGGGCGATTCGATGAAGCCGTATTTGTTGACGCGCGCGTAAGTCGCCATCGAGTTGATGAGGCCGATGTTCGGACCTTCGGGCGTTTCAATCGGGCAGATGCGGCCGTAATGCGTCGGGTGCACGTCGCGTACTTCGAAGCCGGCACGCTCGCGGGTCAGGCCGCCCGGTCCAAGGGCCGACAGGCGGCGCTTGTGGGTGATTTCGGAGAGCGGATTGGTCTGATCCATGAATTGCGACAGCTGCGAGGAGCCGAAGAATTCGCGGATGGCGGCAGCCACCGGCTTGGCGTTCACGAGGTCGTGCGGCATAATGGTATCGATATCGACCGAGCTCATGCGCTCGACGATCGAACGTTCCATGCGCAACAGGCCGATACGGAACTGGTTTTCCATCAATTCGCCGACCGAGCGCACGCGACGGTTGCCCAGGTGATCGATGTCGTCGATCTCGCCGACGCCGTCTTTCAGGCCGACGAGGATCTTGATGGTGCCGATGATATCGTCATTGGTGAGAATGCCCAACTCTTCCGGGAAATTGAGGTTGAGGCGCGCGTTCATTTTCACGCGGCCGACGGCAGAGAGGTCGTAGCGTTCCGCTTCGAAAAAGAGTGACTTGAATAATGCATCGGCAGCTTCCGGCGTCGTCGGTTCGCCCGGGCGCATCACGCGGTAGATATCGATCAGCGCGTCTTCGCGCGTGGTGTTCTTATCGGCGATCAGCGTGTTGCGGATATAAGCGCCGACATTCACATGGTCGATATCCAGCACATTGACTTCCTTGGCGCCGATTTCTTCCAGTTTGGCAATCGAGGCGGCATTGATTTCTTCGCCCGCTTCGATGTAGATCTCGCCCGTCTGTTCGTTGATGACATCGCCGGCGATGTATTTGCCCGCGAACTGCTCGTTGCTGACCAGATATTCCTTAAGGCCGTCTTCCGCCAGTTTCTTGGCGATACGGACGTTCATCTTCTTGCCTTCGTCGGCAACTTTTTTGCCGGTCTTGGCATCCACGAGGGCGAAGGCGAGCTTGATGCCGCGCCATTGTTCGGGGTTGAACTTGGCCGACCAGCCATCCTTGATCTTCTTGTAGATGGTGCGGGTATAGAAGGTGCTTAAGATGGCGTCGTTATCCATGCCGAGGGCGCGCAGCAGCGTCGTCACCGGAATCTTGCGGCGGCGGTCGATGCGGGCATTAACTAAATCCTTAGCGTCGAATTCGAAATCGAGCCATGAGCCGCGGTAAGGGATGATGCGGGCGGAATAGAGGAATTTACCGGAAGAATGCGTCTTGCCATGATCATGGTCGAAGAACACCCCGGGGCTTCTGTGCATCTGCGAGACGATGACGCGCTCGGTGCCGTTGATGATGAAGGTGCCGTTGTCGGTCATGAGCGGGATGTCGCCCATATAGACGTCCTGCTCCTTGATGTCCTTGATTTCGCGGGCGCCGGTGTCTTCGTCGACGATCCATACGATCAGGCGCAGCGTCACGCGCAGGGGTGCCGAGAAATTGATGCCACGGCTGCGGCATTCATCGACGTCGTATTTCGGTTGGTCGAAATTGAAACGGACGAACTCGAGCGTGGAGGTTTCGGCGAAATCCTTGATCGGGAATACCGACTTGAACACGGCGTGCAGGCCGGTGACGGTGCGTTTTTCCGCAGGAATGTTGATCTGCAGGAAATGGTCGTAGGAGTTTTTCTGAACCTCGATCAGGTTCGGCATCGAGCAGATCGATTCGATTTTACCGAAGCTCTTGCGGATACGTTTGCGAGCGGTGAAGGAAAGACGAATTGCTGCTTGTGCCATATAAACCCTTCGATTCAAGCCCCTAGCGACCAAACTAGCGGCTGATAAACATAAATTATTCCGGCGTGGACTCGCCAGTTATTATAAACGCCAATGCCGGAGCACCGCTAAGCGGTAACTCCGGCGATGGCAGAAACTTTAGTGATTACTTAACTTCAACAGTCGCACCGGCGTCGGTGAGTGCTTTGCTGAATTTATCGGCATCGGCCTTGCTGACACCGCCCTTGACTTCTTTCGGAGCGGCTTCAACGAGATCCTTGGCTTCCTTGAGGCCGAGACCGGTGATTTCGCGCACCACTTTGATGATGCCGATTTTCTTGTCAGCCGGAGCGGCTTTCAAGTTCACGCTGAATTCGGTCTGAGCTTCAGCAGCCGGGCCAGCAGCGGCGGCCGGACCGGCAGCAGCGACCGGAGCGGCAGCGGAAACGCCCCATTTTTCTTCGAGCAGTTTGGAGAGCTCGGAAGCCTCCATAACGGACAGCGCCGACAGATCGTCGACGATTTTTGCTAAGTTTGCAGACATGATAGTAACTCCCAACAATTAAAAATTAAAAACGCGATTTCTCCCAGGTTCAGTCTTTTTAGCCACCCTTTTTAGCATTAGCGGCGATAACACGGGCGACTTGACCTCCCGGAGCCTGCAACACGCATGCGATGCGGGTGGCAGGAGTTCTGAGCATGCCGACGATCTTGGCACGCAGTTCGTTGAGCGACGGCAGCTTGGCCAGTTCCTGGATGGCTTTGACATCCAGCTTCTGAGCACCGTAAGCGCCGCCGACGATGACGAGCTTTTCATTGGTCTTGGCGAAATCGGAAATGACCTTGGCAACCGATACCGGATCCGCCGAAGTGGCGACGGCGGTCGGGCCCTTGAGCAGCTCGATGATGTTTTCGAATTTCGTATCTTTCGCGCCGATTTTCGCCAGGCGGTTCTTCGATACCTTGAACTCGGCGCCGGCAGCGCGCATCTTGCCGCGCAGCACCGACATTTCAGCGACGGTCAAACCGTTATTATGCACGACGAGGGCGATTTCCGCCTTGTTCAGCTTGGCGTTCACTTCCTCTATCTGCGCTTGTTTTTCTGCACGGTTCATAACTGCCCCTACGCTGCCTGCGAATCACTGAGATCGAGCTTAATGCCCAAACCCATGCTCGAGGAAATGCCGACTTTCTTAATGTAATGGCCTTTTACGCCTTGCGGCTTCGCCTTGGTCACCGCGTCGATGAAGGCCTTTATATTCTGCGCCAGCGCATCTTCCGAGAAGCTCGCCTTGCCGATGCCGGCATGCACGATGCCGGCTTTATCTAGGCGGAATTCCACCTGGCCGGCTTTAGCAAGCTTTACCGCTTCGGCGACGTTCGGCGTCACGGTGCCGAGCTTCGGGTTGGGCATCAGGCCTTTGGGACCCAGCACCTTGCCGAGCTTGCCGACGACGGCCATCATATCGGGCGAAGCGATCAGGCGGTCGAAATCGGTGAAGCCGCCGTTGATTTTCTCATACAGATCCTCGGCGCCGACGAAATCCGCACCGGCTTTTTTTGCCGCTTCGGCCTTGTCGCCGCGGGCGAATACAGCCACCTTGACCGATTTTCCGGTACCGTGCGGCATCGCTACCATGCCGCGGACGGCCTGGTCGGTCTGGGCGATATCGACGCCCAGGTTCATCACGATATCGATAGTCTCGTCGAACTTGGTGGTCGCGCAGGATTTCACGATCTTCACCGCTTCGGCAATGCCGTAGCGCTTGTTGGTATCGACCTTGGCGATGAGCGCCTTACGGCGTTTTGCTATGCGTGGCATATAGGGTTAAGCCTCCAGCACTTCAAGGCCCATCGACTGAGCGGAGCCGCGAATCATGCGGGCTGCGGCTTCAATATCGTTGGCATTGAGGTCAGACATTTTTTCTTTGGCGATCTCGCGGATCTGCGCCATGGTGATCTTGCCCGCCACGTCGCCTTTACCGGGCGTCTGCGAGCCGGACTGGATCTTGGCCGCTTTCTTCAGGAAGTACGACACCGGCGATTTGCGGGTCGTGAAGGTGAAGGTGCGGTCCTGATAAACGGTGATGACGACCGGAATCGGAGCGCCGGGCTCCATCTTCTGGGTGGCAGCGTTGAACGCCTTGCAGAATTCCATGATGTTGAGGCCGCGCTGGCCGAGGGCCGGACCGACCGGCGGCGACGGGTTCGCCTTGCCTGCGGGGATTTCCAGCTTGATATAACCGGTGACTTTTTTAGCCATTGTTCTTTCTTTCGGTTTGGTGGTAACGCCGCACTGGCTTGATGCCGCACAGCTCCCAAAATTCGCCCCTTTTTAATGAAGGGAGCGGATTTATAGTAGGGAAATTTTCCTAATGCAAGGGGTTTTTACCGCCCCTCTTTCCTGCCAGATTCAACAGGTATAAAATGGCAATTGGTCTTGGACTTTGATGTTCGGTTGAACGACACAGCGCTGAAAGGCTTAAAATGTTAGGTATTGTTATTTATCAATATGATAAGAGGTACGAACATGCGCTGAACGAGTCTGAATTACTCCGAACATGCACGATAATGTCCGAAAATATCCCGAACGCGCCCGAACTGTGCTGAAATGACGCGAATGATTAAATGGAAAATGCTCTAGCCGACTTTTTCCACCTGGCCGTATTCCAAATCGACCGGCGTGGCGCGGCCGAAGATCGATACCGACACTTTGACGCGCTGCTTT
>Ga0206991_10365_pt1 | contig 12485 bp, 4 predicted proteins | sample Alteio_BWMinCont_9_FD_153286 | JGI IMG/M metagenome (GOLD analysis project Ga0206991, IMG submission 153286) | Enriched cells from forest soil in Barre Woods Harvard Forest LTER site, Petersham, Massachusetts, United States -... | ecosystem: Environmental > Terrestrial > Soil > Temperate forest >...
GCTATTGCTGGCCGTGATCGTGTAACTAAAAGCCGTGCCCACCGTACCGCTGGCGGTCGTCGCACTGGAGATGACGGGCGCTGGCGGCACAGCGGAATTGATCGTCAATACTAATGTAGCTGTTCCAGTTCCTAAGGCGTTTGTAGCGCTTAGCGCAACGTTGGACGTTCCCGCCGCCGTGGGTGTGCCGGAGATGACGCCGGTCGAGGTGTTGACCGCAAGCCCGGCGGGCAATCCCGTGGCGTTGAAGCTCGTCGGGCTATTGCTAGCCGTGATCGTGTAACTGAACGCCGCGCCCACCGTGCCGCTGGCCGTCAACGTGCTGGTGATGACCGGCGCAGCATCAATCGCATTGATCGTCAGTGCCAAAGTTGCAGTTCCGGTTCCTCCCGCATTCGTGGCGCTCAGTGCGACACTGAACGTCCCCGCCGTCGTAGGAGTACCTGAGATGACGCCGGTCGAGGTGTTGACCGCAAGACCGGCGGGCAATCCCGTGGCGTTGAAGCTCGTCGGGTCGGTTGCCCAGATCGTGTAACTGAACACCGTACCCACCGTACCGCTAGCCGTCAGCGCGCTGTAGATAAAAGGCGTGGCCGGATTAATGGTCAAAATCAGCGTCGCCGAACCTGTTCCGCTGGCATTGGTGGCACTGATCGTAACACTGAACATTCCGAGCGCCGTGGGTGTGCCGGAGATGACGCCGGTCGAGGTGTTGACCGCAAGTCCCGCGGGCAATCCCGTGGCGTTGAATCTCGTCGGGCTATTGGTTGCCGTAATGGTGTAACTGGACACTGTGCCCTCGTTGTCCGTGGCTGTCAGTGCACTGCTAATCGCAGGAGCGGCCAGAGTAATGGTCAAGCTCAGTGTCGCCGAACCGGTTCCGCTGGCATTCGTGGCGCTGATCGTGACGCTGGTTGTTCCGACGGCACTGGGCGTTCCTGAAATTACACCGGTGCTGGTGTTCACTGTCAAGCCGGCCGGTAGCGGCGTGGCGTTGAAGCTTGCCGGGCTGTTGCTGGCCGCAATGGCATACGTGAAAACCGCGCCCACCTTGCCGCTGGCCGTCAACGTGCTGGTGATGACCGGTTTTGGCGGCACACCGGCGTTAACCGTGACGCTAACACTGCTGGTCAACTGCGTCACGCCATCGCTTACGGTCGCGGTGGCCGTGTACGTTCCTGCGCTTGCATAAGCGTGGGTAACGCTGCTGCCGGTTCCGCTCGTGGAATCGCCGAATGCCCAGGAGTACGTGAGTGTATCGTCATCGGAATCGCTGGCGGCAACGGAGAACACTACACTCTGGCCGGTGATCGCGGGATTGGGGCTGGCGGATGCCGGAGAGGTAATAACCGGCGGCGTACCACCGATCGCCACAAACCGGACGTCCCGGAAATAATTTGCGGGTGTCGAGGGGACATACGCTGGGAATTGCCCCACCACTCCAAAGGGGTTATAACACCCGTCGGCGCCAACTATGCTGCTCAAGTGTCCATTGACGATCTGGGTAGCAAAGCCATTGGGGTCATTCTCACAGTAGCCATTGCTGTTAACGCTCACTACATACTGTGTGTTCGCGGCGATCGATAGCGGGGTTACCAGGGGTTGCTCCTGCCAACCCGAAACCGTTTCGCTCGCGAAATTAACGCTGGCCAGGAGCGTTCCCGACTTGCTCCAAATATTGCCGGTATGTACATCACCCTCTGCGACCATTTTCCAGAACCGCACGGCGGTAATTTGACCGGTCGTGTCGCTCTGGAAACGCATCCCGAGTTCGGTGTCGATGACTGACGTCGTCACGGGCTGTTGCGTGGTCAGAAGCGGCTGGCCGGGTGAATTGACCGTGAGTATCGCGTTGTTGCTGGGCACCGTGCCGGCGCCGTTGCTCACGACAACGACAAAGATTGCGCCATTGTCCGCCAGCGTCGTGACCGGCGTGGTATATGACGCGCTCGTCGCGCCGGCTATGTTTGTTCCGTTCTTTGTCCACTGATAGGACAGAGTGGCGGCGCCGGTCGCGGCAACGCTGAACGTGGCTGTCTGACCGGAGGCGAGAGTCTGGCTCGCGGGCTGTGTGGTTATCAAGGGCGCGCCAACGGCGACCGTAATCGAGATGACGGCGGTTGCGGAGCTCAGTGTGCCGTCGCTGGCGATAAAGCTGAAGGTGTCCGGCCCGGTGTAGCCGTTACTGGGAGTATACGTGACGTTGGGTGCTACTCCGGTCAGTGTTCCATGGGCGGGTTGCGGGGCGATCGTGTAAGCGATCGGATTGCCCACGGGATCGCTCGCGGAGAGGACGAGCGGCACGGGAGTGTTCTCCGGCACGGACAGACTCTCTCCCACCGCGACGGGAGGAAGATCGTCGACGCCCTCTATGTAAATCGTGATGGTCGCTGGGCTGGAGTTTGCCGTACCGTCATTGGCAATGTACGTGAACGAGTCGATCGTAGTGGAATTCGGCACGGAGGTATAGATCAGATAGGGCGGCTGGCCTGAAAGATGGCCACGCGCCGGTGGATTGACGATCGAATACGTCAGCGTATCGTCATCGGCATCGTACCCGCTCAACGTCACGGGAACGGCAACGTTTTCCTGAGTGTAGAGCGTATTGGCGAAGACGACCGGGGCATGGTCTTGAAACGTTATGCTCGCCAGTGTCGCCGCTTCCTGGCCCGTCAGCGGCCGGTTGTAGACACGGATATCGTCCATCAAGCCGGAGAACGCCGTCCCGGTGCCTAAATTGTTCGTGTCGGCGGCGGCAAACGAGTAGTACAACGGGCTGTACTGCTGCCAAACGTTGGTGTTGGTGTTGGCGGGTGGCGTCGAAAAACAGGGCACGCCGTCGAGGAACCCATCGCCCTGATTGTCCGTTGCGTTATAACGATAAACGACGTGATGCCATGCGTTGAATGTCGCCGTGCCAATCAAGATTTCGTAATAGTAATCATTGAATCTTCCCCATACCTTCCCCGCGCTATCGATTTCAATGAGGGTGTAGTGATTGCCCGTATTCGGTGTTGGCTGGCCGAGTTCCGACATGATCACACCGGGTCCAGCCGCATTGAACCAGAGCGCTACGCTCATGTCTCTGTTGGGGAATTGAGCAGCCAAGTTCGAAGAATTGACGAGATAACCGCCGTTACCACTGAAGCTCAGCGCTCCACCAATCTTACCGCTGGACGACCAGACCGGACCATTCACCAGATTGCCGTTGAAGTTGTTGCCAGATGAGTCCGTGGCGACCGTTCCGCTGCCATCATCGAGTTTGTACCAGAGCACCTCGCCGCCAAGGGCGGTCACTACATTTATCGAGACGGTGGCCACATTGCTGTCGGCTTGACCGTTGTTGGCCTTAAACGTGAACGAGTCGGATCCGGTGAATCCCGCGTTGCGCGTGTAAGTAACCGCAGGGGGCGTACCGCTGAGCGTGCCATGCGCCGGTTGAGTGACGATGCTATAGGTGAGCGGATCGTTATCGACATCGCTGGCTGCCAGACGGATGGCGATGAACTCGGGTCCAGCCACCAAATTAACGTGCTGATTAGCCGCCACGGGCGGATGATTGACCTTCGTAATTGTAATCGCAACCGTGGCGATGTTGCTGTCGGCTTGGCCGTCATTGGCCATGAACGTAAAATAATCCATGCCGTGATAGTCGGGATTAGATGTATAGGTCCAAGTGGCGCCGGAAACCACAAGAGTCCCGTACCTCGGCTGCATGACGTAAGAGAACGTAAGCGCATCTCCATCCGCGTCGCTGGCCACGGGCACGATATTGAGCGCCACGCCTTCCGCGGTCGTTACGCTCATGCCCGACGCAACCGGCGCGTGATTGACATGTCCTGTCGAGGTCACCGTTGTGAACAAGCCCTGGCTGGCGTTGTAGTACGTGCCGCTGCCCGAGGTCTCCAGTTTTACGGCGCGGATCATGTAGGTGTTGTTGCCGGAGGGTGGCGCCGCATCGGTGTACGCTGTGCCGGCGATCAGGGACGTGTTCAGGCGTGTATACGGTCCCTGTGGAGAGCTGGAACGGTAGACGTGATAGCCGATGACTGTGGTGTCGGTGGATGCCGTCCAATTCAAGTTAATGTTGACGCCGGCCAGAGAGGCGGTCAGGCCCGATGGAGGAGGAACGGAAAATAGGCGCAGTGAGGGATCACCCATCAGACCCTGCGTGACATCAGGATTAGGATTGCCGTAGTCGGTATTGTTGGCGGTTCGGAGCATGCTGTAACCGATGGTGCTGCCCATCGCCATATGGTGCATGTAGCAGTGCCCTCCAAACTCACTCCAGTATGAGGTCAGCGTGTACGTGGGGGCCGCAAGAACTGCTCGCAAAAAATCACCCCCCTGGTCCCATTCGCAGAAAAAGCTGCCGTATGTCAGCGTGAAGACGGTCTGTGGGTCGTTAACCGGATCGAAAAAGTTTCCATCAATGCCTTCGCAATGGTCGTAGTAGCCACCCCCATCGGCATAGCTGCACAAATAACTATTGGCATTGAGCGACTCAAACCAGGTGTGGTAGACTTCGTCGACGCCCGTTCCGGAAAAGGAGTCGACCGCCGGCCCAAAAAACGCAGCGAAGTTTTTCCATCCGTCATCGGCTGAACCGAAAGCAAAATTATCCACCACGAGTCCGCGGCGCTGAGCCGTGGTGTTGGCGTTGCGGAAGTTGTGGTCTTTGTTGAGGTACTGCCGCAGCAGTTCAGTTTCACTTTTTGCAAATGCGGTCATAGCGGATAGGTCGACGCGTCCAACCTGCAGATTTATCGGAGCCGGAAAAGCGGTTTGATCGAATATTCCATCGCCGGGCACATTACCCGGCGATTGCTGCTCTCCGCTCGGGCCATAATTCACCGTATCCGTCCACGTACCGGTCATATCGCCGTAATACTCATCCGTTGGGAACGGACGCTCAAAATGTCCGTCTGGAGAGAGCCATCCAGACTTGGCAATGGGAACATGGCCAAAGAGAAAAACGGCATTGACGTTGCTGGGGTCGGCGTTGTAATCGGCCTGGATCAGCGCCTTGAGCTGCAGCACATCCGCATTGCCGCCTTGATTTGCGGGCGTGGTCGTTCGAGCCACGTCGTGGCGCAGCACGGTCCACCCGTCCCCAACCAGGTCCTGTTGCAGCCGCGTCAGCTCAAAGGACAAAGGCGCGCTCATGGTGTTGTCCACAACCAGAATGAGTTTTCCACGATTCTCTACCAGCGTGGCCTGAATCCCGGCGCAGGTATAGCCATAACCACTTGAAAAATCCGCGTTGTTGCGAATGATTTGATACTCATAGATAGATCCGACTGAGACGTTTGAATCGGTATAGCTAGTGGCGCCGTTCGCCAGCGAGGCCAATACACTGCCCCAATTCGTGGAACCCAACGCCCGCCGGTAGACGGTATAGCCATTTCCCGCTGTCAATGGCCAATACAACGTAATGGAAGGCGGCGAGGTCTGATTGGTCGCGGTCAACTGGACGCTGGCCTCCGTAATACCTTCGGCCATGGCGTGACGGCTTGCGCCGAGAACCAGAATGACAACAAACACCAGTAAGACCGCGAACATGCGAGTGGCCGGCAGGTGTTGAGTCACGGATGTCAATTTCATCGTCGTCATTGATGGTCCCTTTCTGTGGAGAAAGCAGCGGCCACGGCGAAGGCCGACGCGGCTCTGTATACAATTGCATATAAGAAATTTTTTTAGGCGGTAAATTGTTTAAAAATATAATTAGAATCGTTTTCTAATAGCGAAAAACGTGTGGACATAAAATATAATTTGGATGGGTCTAGCAGTGCTTTGATCGGTATAACATTTTATCGTTATCTTTATGTCCGCAATCTTCGATTCGTTGACAAAATGACTATGATATTCGTGTCGATAGAACTCGATACTTTAGGACATATATAATTAAAAAATAACGTTGTACTTAATCGCAAAACACATGTGCAAATGACAGCATAATTGGAGTGTGTAGATTTCCATTGAATTCGGTATTATATAAACGTTTATAAATTTTTATGTTCGCCGGATAATAGGGTCCATGGGCCGATTTTCCATTGTGGGCCTGAAATTTGACTTGTCTTCCAGTCTCATTCTTTTGTAGTATGGTCTCATGTACAAAGAATAGTGAGGCTGCGATGAAACCGAAGGTGGAGCCGCTGAATCTACTGCCGGATGAATCCTTCCGCTTGTTGCAGTGGAATGAACAGGATGTCACTGACGTTGAGGCAATTGGATCGAACGGAAAAAGATATCCCTACAAAGGCGCCGGCGATGTTTGGCACTGTCATCCAGGAATGGAACTGGTGCTCATTACGCATGGCGTCGGCACGCGCCTTGTAGGCGACAGTATCACTGGCTTCAAGGCCAACGATCTTGTGCTGCTCGGATCCAACTTACCCCACTGCTGGCACGCACAGCCGCCAATGTCGGGTTATGCTCTGCAATTCTACTTCGGACCGAAACACGCATTTTGGGCATTGCCGGAGACGAAAGACTTGGGCACTCTTTTGAGCAACGCGCAGAAAGGGGTGTGGTTCACAGGCCAATTGGCTTTAGACGTCGCGGACTTAATCCAATCCATGCCGCGGCACTGCGGCGTCGGCCGCCTTGCACGCTTGCTGCTGGTTTTCGAGAAACTTCAGCATTCATCGGATGAAAGTTGGAGCCTTTTGTCGCGAAAAAGCTTTCCGTCTTTGCAGGATCTATCCAGTTACCAGGGCATCCAGAAATCGATACACTTAATTCTAAATTCCTTTCACGAAGACCTGGTTCTTGCCGACCTGCTCAAGGAGGTGAACATGAGCAAGGCCACCTTTGAGCGGCAGTTCAAGAGTCACACGGGCAAGACATTCACCCGATTCCTGACCGAAGTCCGAATTGATTCGACAAGGCGGCAACTGGTTGAAACGAATCGATCGATAGGGGAAATCGCATTCGCTTCCGGCTTCAATAACCTTTCACATTTCAATCATCAGTTTACTCTCATTCACGGCGAGTCTCCTGGCACTTTCCGGAGAAAAATGAAAACCTCGTTAGCGCCGTCCAATAGTACTGTAAATCACTCATAGGCACTAGAAGATCACTTCGAATCCCGCTTGATCCTCGGATAGCTGATAAAGTTCGCAAGAAATCGGTACGCTCCGGGAACTCCAGCACGCAACTGCCTGTGCCAAACGAACGATGTGTAAATAAAACTTCCCTGGCCCACATCGGCCACAAGCAGACCGCCATCCAGCGGTGGGCCGCCTTCGTCGTTGCTCGACAATAGTGCCGTGTAATGCGGATCCCACTTTTTTGGAAAGTAAACGCCGCGTTCCTGCTCCCAACCCAAGAAATCCTTTGCCCAAATTTTGTTCGGCTCCAGCAGCAGAGTTTGCGTCGGCTGCAGAATGCGGACAGGCGCTTCTTTGTTCGTAACGCGATCGAACGATAATTCGATGGGATACGGGGCGATCTCGCCACCGCCGCCTTCGCCACGAAAGAATCCGACGCCGCGTGCTGGATGATCCTTGTCTGAAGCGTTCCAATCGAAGTCCTTCTGATACAGACACAGGATGTTGCCGCCATCCTTCATGAATTGTTCCAGCCGCTGTTTCACGGTGCGGATTTCCGGCCGGTACTGCGTGGCGCGGATGTCCAGAATTATCGTATGATAGCGATTGAGATCCGCGTTTCGCAAGTCGTCGGCGGAAAGCTGCGTAATCGAAAGCCCCAGGCCGGCAGACTCCAACGCCTTCAGCGCGTTCCAGACCGTGTCGTCGTAAGTCTTCACCAGCGCCACATTGAGGGTGGGTGGCAGCTTAATCGGCACACGACGAATGCGTGCCTGCGAACCGCCAAAATTTTTCTCCGCCGTCCAAACAGCCGTCTGCACCAGCAAATCGCCCTTGTTGAGCTGATCGACCGGCGCGAGGAAACGGAATTCTTCCGAGAGTGTTTCCTCCTTGGAATGAAACTCCAGCGCCGCAAATTTATCGACCGGCGCTTCGTTGGCTGGTTGAATACCGGCGAAGAACTTCAAAGGTTGATTCGGACGGCAATGGTTGGTGACAAGCATGTGGAATCGCGCGAGAATCGAAAAATTATCATCGTGATCGGGATCGTCGAAGAGCAGAACCGGGTCGGGGCGGATCGTTGTTGTGAGAGGTTGAGTGAGTTCCAGTGGGACGGGGCAGGTCAAAGCAATCTCAATATGATCCGGCGTTTGCACCGTTATTGACACCGAAACTGGATTGCGAGACTCAATACGGTTGTAAATATACTGCGCCCGCGGATATGTTGGAAAAGCGCCAGCCTCGGCGACAATGGTTCCTTTAAGCTCCGTCGATGCGCCTTGAGCGATTTCTTCGTTTTCGCCCACATCCGTACAAGTTGTTTTCCAGGCGGGTGTCTCACCAATGAGCTGCCATTTTTTCACTGATACCTTGGCTACGGAATCGCTGTGAATACGCAGCATGGCTTCAATCGGTTCGCCATAAGTTGTAAGCGAATCGCTTGTTCGGGCTTCCAAAATTATACCGGCAGATTCAACGAAAGCGCGTTGAAAATGCATGGCTATGCTCGAGTCAAAATTCTTATTTCTTGCATTATCAAGAGCGCTTAGAATTTCGAGCTGTAATATATTGTTGTCGTCAAACCTTGGCGATTTAAGTATTTCCAAATCTGCTCCATCTGGGAAAGCCGTACTCAAGCCGGACATAAACGACGATTCTTTATCGTCTTTGTCCAGGCGCTTTTTGAGCAATGCGAAATATCTCGGTTCCTTCTCGCCGATACGCACTTCTCGCCGCATCCCCTGACTCACATGCTGCGACAACGCGTACGCCGCAATCTCCGGCGCGCTCAGTCCCGTTAACGCGTCGCGCGTCGATATGTCGAAAATCAATGTCGCCCCTGGCGGAGCGAACCGGCGAACGTACAGTTTCGATACACTCCAAGGCTGCGTGCCGTCTTCCTTCATCTGCTCGGGAAACTTGTTCGAATCGGCGGCGGCATCGAAGGCTTCGACGGCGAGACGTCCGGTTGCGACGTGATGGCCATGGTCGATTCCGTTAGGATCGTGGTTGGTGAACATGATATGTGGCCGGACGATGCGGATGATACGCACCATCGCCGCAAGCGCTTTGTCGTGCCCCCAGATTTTTAGCGTCTCATCAGCGGATTTCGAAAAACCGAAATCGGGAAGATTCAAATACCACGCCTTCGCACCGAGAATCGCACAGGCCGCTTCGATTTCTTTTGTGCGCAAAACGGCCAGTTCCGCGCCCAATTCGGGACCGCTCTCGTTCTGTCCGCCCTCGCCGCGCGTCGAGTAACAGATGTGCGTCTCAACGCCCAACGTCCGGCGCAGATAGCTGAGAGTTCCGCCGTCTTCGTCATCGGGATGCGCCGCAAGCGAAAGTGCGCGAATACCGCTGTGCGCCACAAGTAGTTCGTTGCGGATTAGATCGAGGCCGCGCTCGAAAGGCGGCTCGGGGTCCGCAGCGAACAACTGCGAACCACAGAGACACAGAGACACAGAGACAATTGAAAATAAAAGACGGAAAATCGAACCATTCATTTCATCTGTTCTCCGTGCCTCTGTGTCTCTGTGGTTCATTTGTTCTTCCTCACCATGCGGGCGGCTCCGATAACCGTGGCGCTGGCCAGCATCAAGCACAGCGCCAGTGCGTAGGCACGTTCGGGAGCGGACCGGAACAGCTCGTAGACGGCGACGCTGACCGGCTTGGTCGCGACTCCATATAATAGCACCGAGGCCACATATTCTCCGGCGGCTGTAATAAAGCAAATCAGTGCCGCCGCCAGCAGCGACGGAAAGATTAACGGCAACGTGATTTGCCAGAGCACTCTTGCGCGACGAGCGCCCAAACTGCCCGCGGCGTTTTCCAAATCGGCACCGACGGCTTGCAGAGTCGCGCGCGCTGGCCGGACCGCAAGCGGAAGGTTGCGAATGGCATAAGCGATAATCAGTATCGTCGCGGTCCTTCCCAATGGTACTCCGGCTGAAAGAAACGACGGTCCATTGAAGACACTCGAGATCGAAACCGCCAGCGCGCTTCCGGGAAGCGCTAATGCGAGCATCACTGAAAATTCGACGCTGAAGACGGCCGCGGCCGATGCCTTGCGCAACGAGAGTGCAATTGCAAGCGCGAGAAGAATGTCGGTGAGCGCGGCGGCCATTGCATATTGCCCGCTGCGCCCCAGCGATACCCAGTCGCTAGCATCAAGATTCGATATGGAATGAAAAACACTTTGCGACGACCCGTTCGGCGTCGTGGTCGCGCCGGCGACAACTAACGAAAGTGGGGCGAGAAGCACAATAGCAACAACAATTGAAAGCAGCACGCGAATCGAAACGCCCGCGCCGGAAGCCGGCGGCAAACTCTTTCGTGCCGATCCCTTCATTCCAATCCCCATGTCGGCGCCAAAACGTCCACGCCGATTGATGTAAAGAAATGCCGGCAGAGCTGACAGCGCGATGGCCGCCAGCACGACGCTAAACGCGCGCTGCATTCCGAGATCGCCGGCCTCGTTTAGAATATCGACGGTGAGATAGTGCGACGAATTATCGAGAATGTACGGCGCGCTGAAACTTGCAACGGCAGACATGAAGGTGATGAATGCACTCGCTAACAGCGGCGGCCGAATGACAGGCCATACCGCCGTAAAAAACGCGCGCAACTGAGCCGCCCCGAGACTCCGTGCCGCTTCTTCTTGCGACGGATCGATGTCTTCCAACGCGGCGGATACGTATGCAAACGAGAAAATGCCGAATGCGTAGGTATGCATCAGCAGCACCTGGCCGAAGCCGCCGATCCACGGCTGGCCATCGCCGAACGGCAGCCAGCGCCAGAGCAGGCCGCCTTCGCCCAGAAGCCGGAAAAACGCGAGCGTTCCGACCAGCGGCGGCATCAAAATCGGCGCGTAGCCGAGCGCCGCAAAGAAGCACCGGCCCGGAAAATCGCGGCGTTGCCAGAGCAGCGCCAATGCCGTTCCCCACGCACAACTGGCCAACACGGTGGCCAGCGCGATTTCAATCGTGCGGAGCGCCGACGCGATCGCGTTGGGTTCCGCAAAAATGCGCCGCAGTGGCGCCGCGAACGGCTGCGCATTCACGTTCCAACCCATGGCTTCGGCGCGGTATTCTGAGACGGGCAACGTCAGAGCTTCCGACAGCATCGCCAGCACCGGGTAGACGATGTAAGCAAACAGGAGGGCGGCTAGAAGCAGCGCCGGAATCGAGCGGCGAAGAAGCATTGAATGAAACAGTGTAGAGAGATTTGGGCGAAGATGTCAAACTCGTTAGCATACGGACACCAAGACACCGAGCTTCCCTAATTACTTGGTGTCTTAGTGTCTTAGTGTCTTTGTGGTTAAAAAATATTTTCCAAGTTCTAATCGTCGTCATTAGCTCTGATCTTTACCAGCTTCCAGTCGTCGTCCAACTTCTCAATCCTCATTTTATAGACGGTGTCTGTCTTGACTCTCTTCAGCATTGCCTTGCTTTCGTCGTCGAGGTCTGCCCAAACGACTTTTATTTTAAACTGGTCTTCGTCGTCGCCCTTGCGATGTGCATCGAGTTTGCGAACGCGATCCTTTTCGTCGTCATCGTTGACGATCTTGTCAACGACGATCTTCAAGTCGGTGCTATCACCGACTTTAACGTGGGTGCCGTGGATATGCACGGGACCAACATCCACTCCAAAAGCAAAGACTCGTGAAGTCCACAGAAATGCAAAAGCAACCAGCAGCGCATGAGTTTTCATGGTCATTCCCTCCAACTTGAGTACAGGCGACTTTCCCAGAAAGGACGCCTGGACTTCGACTTCAGTCATCGTATGATGCAGGCAGTCTTACGCAAGCATATCTCTGGCTCCCGGTTTGCTAGATTAGAATTAGACGCTCCAGTTTGAAGGATTACTACACACAGAGCGTCATCATTACTGGAATTGCAGTTGGGGGCAGAGATGTGCGTCTGCTCAAATCCAATGCAAAATAGGAATGGCCGCATCACAGATCGCAAGGGATCATAATCATGGGTATCAGACGCGGTAATTCCATCGCATGGTCGGTCTTGTTAGGCGTTGTATTAGGCGTCGTTGTCAGCAAGGCGCTCGACCATTGGCCCACCCCTGTGATCGCCGATGGGCAGGAAGGCAAGAAGATCGTCAACGAACAGGCGTTGATGTTCCGCAACGCCGCCAAGAAAATCGCGCCCTCCGTGGTCAACATCACGCGCAAGCAGCACGTGCGCCGGGCCGAAGGCGGCGGACTGGTATTCGATCGCAATGGCTGGCCGTTCTACAAGCAGCCCAAGATATTAGAGGACGAAGAGACGACCGGCGCTGGTTCCGGGTTTGTCATCGATTCAACCAATGGGTACATTCTGACCAATAACCATGTCGTAACCAATGGCGACGAATGGGTCGTACGGCTGGGTGATAAACGAGAAGTCAAAGCCAAACTCGTCGGCACCGATCCGCAAA
>Ga0206991_10367_pt1 | contig 12478 bp, 11 predicted proteins | sample Alteio_BWMinCont_9_FD_153286 | JGI IMG/M metagenome (GOLD analysis project Ga0206991, IMG submission 153286) | Enriched cells from forest soil in Barre Woods Harvard Forest LTER site, Petersham, Massachusetts, United States -... | ecosystem: Environmental > Terrestrial > Soil > Temperate forest >...
CAGCACCACTTTCTTAAAGAGCCCAACAACTCCGCGCCAGAGCGCCGTGTCCAGTGCCGCGGCGTCGACCGTTCGCGGCGTATGGATCTCCACATTGAAACGCGCGTAGCGATCGATCGGCCCGCTCACGAATGTGGGAAAAAAAAGCAGATAATTGAGTGTGCCGAGCAAAGAAATTTCTCCGCTCTTGCCATTCCTGGCGTCAAACCATAGCGACAATGTGCGCAAAAAAAAGTAGCTCGTTCCGGCCAGTGCCGCCAGACTGGGTGTTCCGCCGATTGAACGAATTGCGTCGTTCCAATAATGAGTGAAGCTTTCGGAGCGCGCGACGGCCAGAGCCGCGACTGCCGCAACAACGGCAATAAAGAGATAGCGCGGGCGTTTCTGCCCGTTGGGACTCGCGGGCACAGCAGCGCGCGCTATCGGAAATACGATCGCGACCGCCACCGCCAATAGTATTGACATCCAGTAAGGATAGAAAATCGCGCCGATCGCCAGGCTGGAAACGAGCAGAATAAACTGACGCGCATTGTATCTGCCCTTAAATGCACGCGACTGAAGCAAGCTCAGTATTGCCGTGACGGAGAGAATGAGGTAGAAGAGCGGACTAAGCAGTTCGTTCAAAACGGGCGTCCCGAGGACTTTTTTCACCACAGAGGTACAGAGTAGAAAATGAGTTAAGAATTAAAAATGTAAAATTAAAAATGAACAGAGTGGTTGACGCTAGTCGGGAAAAGACAATGCGGGACTGCTACGCGAGCTGGCAACTTTCACCTGACCGGCAGCGCCACGAGTGGAAACGGACGCGGCGGTCGATCATCGCTATGCGCGTGCGTATTCTCATTTATGGCCATCTCGCATTTTTTCTTGCCTGTATGAGCCTCAAACATTTGGGCAGCATTTATAGCGCTAACTTCACACATGCGGCATGGTACTCGCTATTTTTAACTAGCGCATTTTTGCTTGGGATCGAATGGTTGCATGTCAAATTTCCGCCGCGCATGCCGCCGCGCTTTGTGGTGAGGCCCAGTGGAGTAACCGAGTACGGCGACGAAGGCCCGCGCGCACATTGGGAATGGAGCCGCATCCGTCAGTTGCGTCTGGAAGCCGACCGTGAACGTCCCGAATTCCGCAGCCTGGTCTTTGTTCACGGCGGCCCGCGCGTATTGGAGCGGCTTGTTTGTGTGGCAGTTCCGCTCCCCGGCGGCCTGGCACCGACGGTGTCGTTCGAAGGCGACGAATGGCAAGCGCTTGCCGCTGTCGCGCAGGCGCTCAGCGATAACGGAATCGCGTGGAAGGCCCACGAACGCAATGGCGTTGTATTGAAATTAAGCCGCTAGTGTATTAGAAAGGTCACTTCGCTCATGTGTCCGAAAAAACGAAAGTCGAACCGTTTGTGAATATCCGCGACGCAATTCCTCATCGGCCGCCCTTTCTCCTTGTGGATGAGATTGTTTCGATCGATGATAAAAGCATTCGCACGCGCAAGCGCGTTGACCCTGAGGATCCGGTTTTAAAAGGTCATTTTCCAAACCATCCGGTTATGCCAGGTGTTCTGATCTGCGAAGCGATTGTGCAGAGCGGCGCGATACTGATTGCGCATCTTCAGGGCGGACTCGCGGCCCAAGACACCATTCCAACCCTTACGCGCTTGAACAACGCCAAGTTCAAACACATGGTCAAGCCGGGGGATGTGCTGGACATGGAGGTCTGTTTTAGAGAAAAACTCGCTAACGCGTTTTTCATGGAAGGAAAGGCAACGGTGAACGGCAAAATTGCGGCCAGCGTAGAATTCGCGTGCACGGCCGTGCCGAAGTAAAAGGACAAAGAATGTTTATCCATTTACAGACGGCTTCTCGCCAGTTCTGTTCATTTTTAATTTTGCATTTTTATTTTTTAATTTTTGTTCTAGGAACCGACTCGTGAACTTTCTCGACCTTGCCGGAAAAACAATAGTTCTCTTTGGCATCGCCAACAAAAAGAGCGTTGCGTTCCATATTGCCGATGTGTTGATGAAAGAAGGAGTGAAGGTTGTCTGCGTCGTTCGCTCCGAAGTGCGGCGCGAAAGCCTGAGCAAGATCGTTCCGGGCGCGGAAATTTATCTTTGCGACGTGGAATCCGACGAGCAGATCGAGCGCGTCGCCAGAGAAATTTCGGAGCGTCATCCAGTCATACATGGCATCGTGCACTCCATCGCGTTTGCCAATTATTCCGATGGATTCAAGCCTTTTTATCAGACTAAACGCAAGGATTTCCTGCAATCGGTCAGCGTGACCTGTTATTCGCTGATGGCTATCGCCAACGCGTTCAAAGAGCGGCTGGATAAGAATGCCTCGGTGGTCACCATCTCGATTTCGACGACGCGCATGGCCGCCGAGAATTACGGATACATGGGTCCGGTCAAAGCAGCGCTGGACTCATCGCTATGCTTTCTGGCCCAGTCGTTCAGCGTGTTTTCAAACGTGCGCTTCAACGCCGTCTGCGCGGGACTGTTGAAAACGTCGGCGTCGGCGGGCATTCCCGGCTACGTGGATAGTTATCTCTTCGCCGAACAACTTACCTTGCGTAAAAAAGCGCTGACAACCGGGGAGGTCGCCAACGCCGCGGCATTTTTGCTCAGTCCGCGTTCCAGTGGAATGAACGCGCAGGGGATTATTCTTGATGCCGGCATGTCGGTGAACTATTTCGATAAGGATGTGCTTAAACGCGCGCTTAGACCATCGTAGTCCTCCGAACATTCCATGCCCAGTTACCCAATTGAAATGATTTCGTAATTCACGATTGGACTGGCCGGGGCGTCCTGGCTTAATAAAAAAGTGGCGTCACCCACATTTAAGCGGATCGTGCCATATTTTTCCCCATCTTGCGCACGTGAGCGCCAACTTTTGACAAAAATTTTAATAAAAGTGGATTTTGAGTGAAGCATTGTCTTGGCTAGTCAGTCAGAGTTATAGCATCTTTGCTAAACCGAATAGTGGGAGACAAATCCGTATGCGACTACGTTTGACGCTGGCATGGCTCGTTTGTATGTGTGTGGCGTTCAATGCGCTTGCCGCAGACGACTTTCTAGGCAGTTCCAAGACCACGAATCACGAATCCTGGACTAATGGTACCGTGCGATTGCGCACAAGAACCTTGGATACCGATGCTACTCTTGTGACTGGATGGGGTGCCGCTTTTGGGGTGGACTTGGGGCAATATGGGCTTTCTGGCACCAGCTATCTATTGACAGCCGCGCATCTTATCCATCGAATCAGCAGTCCAAATGTCGTTCGAAGCGATCTCAAAGTTGAAGTAGAACCCGAAACGTGGGCCCAATGCAAAATCATTGCGCAGGACGACACGTGCGATTTGTGCTTGCTGGAGTGCAGCGTCAAACTTCCGGTCCTGGCGAGGCTTGCGGAACGCGAATATCCAGACCTCGGCGACACGGTCGTAATCGTTGGTTGCCCCAAGGGCGTGGCCCCTTGTGTCAGTGTTGGAACTCTGACGGACAAAGAGCCCAATGTGATTGGAAATCGCTGGCAGGCCGCGGCGAAATTCAACCACGGAAACTCGGGTGGCCCCGTTTATAACGAGAAAACAAAGTCGGTCATCGGCGTGGCCGTTGCCGGGCTTTCCGACGGGATGGGCGATATGCGCCCAGATACCGCCTTGTTCTCCCCTGTGCTTGAAATCCGCACGTTTCTCGACTGGGCGATAGAGCGCCAGAAGGCCGTCCTTCGATAATCGGGTAATTTTAATGTAATCGATCTTTACGATTGCCATCCGCATTAGACGTGGACTATTCCTTGCAAACCCAGAAGTTTCCGATTCGCGCTGAGAACCGGATTGACTTCCGTTTTGAGAAACGTTCGTGTCTGTTCGGCGGCCAGGCCGACATATTTCTGGGGGTCGGTGATCGTATCGACCAATGTGTGCACCTTCCTGAAGGTTGTGTCGCCACGAATCCGATCGAGCAGATCGTTGGGGCGGCCACGCTCTTTGACCTCACGCGCGGCGGCCTGGCTGTGCACGCGAATTTTTTCGTGCAATTCCTGGCGGTCCCCCCCGCGTTTGACGGCTTCCATCAATAGATTTTCAGTCGCCATGAACGGCATTTCGGCAGCCAGATGGGCAGCGATCACGGCGGGATAGACGACCAGTTTCTGCGAAACGTTCAGATAGGTCTCCAGCACCACGTCTGTTGTCAGGAACGCTTCGGCGACCGCAATACGCCGATTGGACGAATCGTCCAGCGTGCGCTCGAACCACTGTTCGGCAGCGGTCATCGCCGGATCGAGCAGCAGCGCAATGACATGCCGGGACAGTCCAGTCATTCGCTCGGCGCGCATGGGATTGCGCTTGTATGCCATCGCCGAACTTCCAACCTGCCCTTTTTCGAACGGCTCCTCGATTTCTTTCATGTGCGCCAGCAATCGCAAGTCGTTGGCGAATTTGTGGGCGCTCTGAGCTACACCGCACAGTGTCGAGAGCGCACGAAAGTCCAGCTTGCGCGTATAAGTCTGACCCGACACGGCCAGCACGCGCGAAAAGCCCATCGACTTGGCGACTATTTGCTCCAAGCGCTGGACTTTCTTGATATTTCCACCGAAGAGTTCCAGAAAGCTGGCCTGCGTTCCGGTCGTTCCCTTTACGCCAAGAAACGGCAGGGTCTCTTCGACCTGTTCGATGTCGGCGAGATCCAGCAACAAATCCTGAATCCAGAGACATGCGCGTTTGCCCACCGTCGTCGGTTGAGCGGCCTGGAAGTGCGTGTAGGCCAACGTTGGCAATTCGCGATGTTCTTCGGCAAACCCAGCCAGCGCCGCAACGACGTTGACGATCTTTTTACGGACCAGTTGCAATCCGGCGCGAATCTGGATCAGCTCGGTGTTGTCGGTGACGTACGCGCTGGTCGCGCCGAGATGAATGATGCCCTTGGCCGCCGGCGCTTGTAAACCGTAGGCGTGGACATGAGACATGACGTCGTGGCGAATCTCTTTCTCTTTCGCCTCCGCCGCGCCGAAGTTGATATCCTCCGTAAAGCGCGCAAGTTGCGCGATCTGCTTTTTTGAGATCGGCAGGCCCAACGCGTGTTCAGCCTGAGCCAGCGCCAGCCAGAGCTTTCGCCATGTCGAAAATTTGAATTGTGGGCTGAAGATGTACGACATCTCCGGCGAGCCATAACGATCGGTCAGCGGATTCTCGTAGCTAGTACGCGACGACGAATTTTGAATTTTGAATTTTGAATTTTGAATTTTTGCGCGAGGCACGGTCGGTTACTCCCAAAGTAAATGAAATTTAAGTTATCAATTATTAGTTTTGGTTGTTCAACTCAAAACTCATAATTCAAAACTCGTAGCTATCCTTTCTCCCAGTCTTTTCCAGACCCAACGGTGAAAATCGCCATTACGAACGCGGGGAGGACGACCAGTGCGGCGACCTGGTAGGGCAGAAGGATGCTCCGTCCAAAGAGGACGTTTCCGCAGAACGGTCCCAGAATTCGCGCCATCGCCGAAGCAGACTGATTCAGACCGAGAATTTCGCCTTGCCGCGACGGATCGCTGCGCCGCGAGACCAACGCCTGGACGGACGGCGTCACGAATGAAAATCCGGCGATCAACAACGGCATGATAATTAGCAGGAAGGTTGTGGACTTCTCTTCGGCGGCCAGACTGACTAACCAGAGTCCACCGGCCATGAAGATCGTGCCAAGAACTATCATCAACGGTTCGCCCACCCGCGGCACGAGCGCGCGCACCAGAACGCCCTGCATGACGCAAAGCGTCAGACCCATGAAGCTGAAGAAGTAGAAATTCTTTTCCGAGTCGATTCCAAATTTTTCGGTCAGCCGCGACAACGTGGACTCGAATTGTGCGAAGGCAAAGGTCGTCATAAAAAAAAGAATGAGCAGGCTACCTACCGACGGAATGTTAAAGGCCTCGCGAAGCGCACCGATATTGAACCACGCGCGGCGCTCCGATCTCACTCCACTTCGCAAGGATTCCGGGAGTTTGAAGAACGCAAAGACGAACGCCACCAATGATAACCCCGCTGCTAGAAACATCGGAAACGAATTCAGGGGCGCTTCAGGCCCAAAGACCACGGCTCCCGCCGGCATTTTGGCTGGCAGCGAAAGCGACCCGATAATGGGTCCGAACGTAAAACCGACGCCAAACGCCGCGCCGATCAAAGCCATGCCTCTGGCGCGGCCTTCGAGTCCCGTGGCGTCGGCGATATACGCCTGAGCGGTACTGATGGTTGCTCCCGCGATCCCGGCTCCGATGCGCGAGACGTACATTAACGTGAGATTTTCGCAAATCGCGGCTACGCCAAACAACGAATAGAAAACGACTGAACCGAGCAAGCCGGCCAGCAGCGCGGGCCGGCGGCCGATGCGATCCGAAAGGCGTCCCCACAGCGGCGCAAAAATGAACTGCATCGCAGAAAATGAGGAGAACAGCAATCCGATGTCGCGATCCGAGGCGTGCAGCCGTTCGGCATAACGCGGCAGTAGCGGCAGGACGATGGCGAAGCCCAGTAAATCGATGAAGACAATGACGAATACAAGCCCCAGCGATGTCTTTCGCGTACTGGGTTCGCTATCGGAATTGCCACTCCGGCCGACTTCCGTCATCCTGCCAATTCCCCGAAAAGTATTGATTCGAAAATAGGGTATCAGGAAAATGGCCATCCACAACAAAACGGGATACAAAACACGCGTTGTTATTTGCGACTATGCGTTATAGGAATTACCCGAAGGTCTGTTTAGATTGCTCAAATTGCACAACCTGCAGCTTGCGCCACGGAAAGGCATCCAATGACTTTACGAGATAAGGTTGAGTTACTGCTGATCTGCGGTGCGACAGGAGTCATCTGGTTTTTTGCCGCGAAATTGCCACAACACTTGCCTGCTGGCGAAGTCATTCTGGCCGCCTCGATCTTATTGCTTGGCCAGGGACTCATACGCGATCTGTGGATCAAATACGTTGCCGGACCGCAGGCTTCCATCCCGCAAGGCAATGTAGCAGAGACTCCCGCGGCACGACCTAAGATTATCTGCATGTGTATGGAGTCGACGGTCGGCGCCGCTGGTGTAATCGCCGGATGCGCGATTTTGCTTTGTGGAATTCGAAGTTCGGTCGAACTTCCCGAACTATTCTGGCCGCTACTTGTTCTAATCGTGGGAGTCGCCGGATTCATAATCAAAGATTTCGTGATCGATTGGAAGACATGGCGTATCCGGCGCGAAAAGGACCACCAAAGCGTTATCTTTTGGTAGCGATTGGAAAATTGACGTGAAAATGTAACTGACTCGCTGACAATACCGGCCATACTATTTACATTGAAATAATCAGGGGTCACGGCGTGGCAGATTTTCGCACAAATAGCTCATTCTTTGCCAAGTATGGCCAGCGGGCGGTCATCCTAATCGTCGGCGTGGGCCTCTTCGTGATTCTGGCCCTTTACGGAGCCGGTACTTGTGGCACGCTCGTAAACAACACCGAAGTAGCCATCGTTGTCAACAACCTCACCGGCACGAAGACGATTCACGACAATGGCGGCATGGTCATGCACCTCCCATTCGATCTCAGCTCGGTGTACAAAATCGACAAAGGCCAGCGGGTGCTTTCGCTGACGCAGGCACACCAGACTGCTGAGCATCCCGGCGGCGACCAGGTCAACATCAAGACCAACGACGGGAGCAACGTCGAGATGGACATCGAAGTTGTCTTCCAGATCAATCCGAAGAGCGCGGATCAGGCTTATAAGGAGCTTGGCACCGAAGAGAATATCGAGACGATACTGCGCGCGCTGACGCGCTCGGAGATTCGCAGCGAAGTCGGCGAGCTTTCCACACTGGAGATCGCGGAAGCAACTCCGCGCAGCGCAAAGCTGGACGCAACGCAGGCGCGGCTGAAAGTGCAGCTAGAGCCGTTGGGCATCGATGTGCTTTCGATCAACGCCAAGAATTTTCGATTCGACGCCGAATATGACAAGATTATTCGCGAGCGCAAGGAGGCCGATCAGATTCTCACCAACCAAAAAGACTACCAGGACGCCGCGAAAGAAGCAGGCAAACGCACCGTCGCCGAAGCCACGCGCGACAAGGATACGGCGTTGGCACTGCTCAAGGGCGACTTGGACAAAGAACTGCTGACGGCCAATGGCGAAGCCAAGCGCCAGAACACAACGGCGGAGCAAAAAGCGTACAATATCGAGCGCGAGTTCAATGCCGAGGCGATGATCGCCAGCGCCGAGGGCGACGCGCAACGGACGAAGACCCAGGCCGAGCAGCAGGCCTTTCAACTCAAACGCGAGGGCGAGATTGAGCTGAAAAAGGCCGATCAGCAAGCTGCCGCGACGTTGGCTGAAGGCCAGCGCAAAGCCGAGGCAATGGAAAAGCTGCTGGAAGGTTACGCACAAGGCGGCGAAGGATTGATCAAGGAAGCGATCGTTAAACTCTATGAGGGTGTGACTATTCGCGCAAAGCCTTACGCACTTTCGGAGCGGATCGATCAGGTGCAGTTGAAGCCGGTGCCGATATCACCGCCACAAAAGTGATTGTCGATTTTCGGATTGGCATTGCGATGTTTTCGATATGTGTAACCAATGGAGACTGATATTGGACTTCGGTTTTCGATTTGAACTTCGCGTCACTGCAAATCCAAAATCTAAAATCCAAAATCCAATATTGCGCCATGCCTGAGATCAAAATCAACAAGGGTGGATGCATCGGCGTAAGCCTCGTGGTGCTCGCGGCCGCGGCCGTCGCGGGTCTCTGGACCTGCACGGTCAAGATTCCGTTGGACAAGGTCGGTGTTCGCACGCATACGACTTCCGGAATTGAGGAAAAGGACTATGGAGCCGGTTACGTTCTGGCCGTGCCTGGATTTCATACGGTGCGCGCCTGGGATCCGACGTGGAGAAATCTGAAAGAGACGCTGCAGGTCCGGGCCAGCGATCAGTACACAACTGAGGTCGACATTTCCGTATTAATTCGTATCCAACCTGGGATGTGTCACGAAGTTGCCAAACATTACCGGGACGAGGAACACATCGATTCCCTGGCGCGCAATTACCTGAACAAATTCGCCAATGAGATTCTGGCGCAGATGAACACCGAAGACTTTTTTAAATCGAAGATTCGCGACGCGAAAGCCGCCGAAGCTCAAGACGGGATGGACAAGGAACTTCGGAGCCAGGGGATAGAGGTCAAGAATTTGCTGATCCGCAACATCGTCTATGACCCAAAATTCGAGCTACAACTGTTGCAGAAACAATTGGCCGGTCAAACCAAACAATTGGAAATGGCGAAAGGATCGCTGGCCAGCGCGCAGACCCTGACCAATTTGATCAATCGTAACGCCGAGTCTCTGGTGAAACAGATTGTCGAGAACCAGAAGCAGGAAACCGAGAACATGAAAGCCGACAACAACCGGAAAATCGCCCAAATCAAACAGGACGCGGCCTTGGAGGCCCAAACGATCGTGGCCAGGGCCGAGGCCAAACGCAATCAGGCCAAAGCGGCCGCCGAGTTCAAGGTCGAGCAGATCAAGCAGGACGCCAATCTTGCGGTCGCTAGTACCCTGGCCACAGCCGAGTCGAATAAACGCCAGCAGATGGCACAGGCCGAATTGTTGAGGGCTACGGCCGCCGCCAAGAGCACGGAGTTTATGAGCAAAGCGTATGCAAAGCCCGGCGCACAATTTTATTTCGCGCGCAAGGCGATCGAGGGCATCAAGCTTGAGGATATCGAAGTTAACTCGTCGATTTTCAATCCGCTCGACGCCAACCGGCTGCTTCAGGCCGTTGGATTGGATCCGTCGGCGATGAAGCCTCCGCTCGAGCTTCCCACAAAGACCACCCCGGTGGACGCCGCACAAAAACCATGACCGCTCTCTCCTCGCCAGGCTCCCCAGAACGAGATCAACCCGCTCGCGCACGACGGAAAGACGATTCTACTCCGGACGGCGAAAGCGCTGCCGAACAGACAACTTCAGAAGACGCGCACGTTTTATCGAGCGCGCGTTCGCGGGAAATTTTAGAGAACGATAGCGCTGGAGCGCGGCTGTGGGTACTTCCAACCACCTCGGGCATGCCATGGGCAATCATCGAAGAACGCGATGCGTTGGGGCTAGGTGAGTCGTTTGGGAGCGATCCTCCCATTATATTTGTGTCAGCTACGGCCAGGGAAAAAGACCACCGGATTACCGACTGTGCGCGCGCGAAAGTTCACGCGCAATTACTGGACCGCTTTCATGAGGCTCTTTTTAACTTTGGCACTCGCTTTATTATTGGCATCGCCTGGATGTTGGTGGCGCTGGGGAGTGCCAGGATCAGTGGCGAGGCGCGCATTTTTGGGGAAATCCTGCTCGCGTGCGGTTTGGGCTTCGCGGCCTATACCGTTCTGCGTTACGGCTTCGGCGTGATACGCTGGCACAATCGCCGTGTCGATGCAATCCAAGCGTTTTCGGGCGCGGCGCTAAAAATACATCCGCTCGCCACGCGCCTGGCGGCGGCGCTTGAGCTGCGCGGAAAATTGAAATCCGATGAACGCGGACGCTCGCCCGACGACGAACTGTTGGACAGCAACGCGTATCGCAAGCTGATCGACGAAGGGATTACGAGCATTAAGGAGCTAACGGCTCTCGGCCGTGCCGTCGAAAATCAACTCGGGCCCGTTGCGCCAGACGGAACAGTTCGCAAGATTGGCGACGTGGCCAGGGACGCCGGCATCAATACGGAGACGGCGATTTTCTACCGCGACCTGGCTGCCGCGGCATCCGAAATCGAATTGCAGGAGCGGGCGCGGATTGACGGATGAACAGAACGTGATTCGTGAAACGTGATTCGTGAAACCGCGAGAGTAAATCCCAATGACTTTCAAGGCGCCTGGCGCGTTTGTAATTCCCAGGTCTTTCGAATTTGGATTCACGAATCACGAATCACGTTTCACGTTTCACGTTTCACGTTTCACGTTCCGTTTTCTTTTGATTTTTGACGGCCAGCGAGTATCATTTTTAGTTTAAATCTGCTAACCTGATGGTCTTGAAACGGGAGGCGTAAAATGGGTGAGTATCACCGCAAGGGATTTGGGCTTAAAGATACGGTAAAGCCTTTGCTGGAGGCCGCTTACGCCAGTCGTGTAGTGGATCTGCTGCGTGTCAAAGGTCATCAAATTACACGCGGCGGGCTGACGATTCGTCTGGCCAAAGAGTTCGGCTTTTGCTACGGCGTCGAACGCGCGGTCGATATAGCCTACCAGACACGCCACCGCTATCCCGATAAACGCATTTTCATTACCAACGAGATCATTCACAACGCCTCTGTCAACGAACGGCTGCGCGACATGGGCTTCATCTTCCTCTCCGGCAACTACAATAATGGAGAAACTTACGCCGACATCCAACGCGACGACGTAGTGATTCTGCCGGCCTTCGGCGCTCCGGTAAAAGAGATCGACATCCTTAAAGAGAAGAACTGCATCCTCGTCGACACCACGTGTGGCGCGGTGATCAAAGTGTGGAATAGTGTCGAGAAATACGCGCGCGACCAATACACCAGCGTCATCCACGGCAAATACAACCATGAAGAAACAATCGCGACGTCCAGCCGCGCCGGGCAGCGCTATTTGATCATGCGCGACCTCGATGAGGCCGATTACGTCTGCGAATACATTCTGGGAAAGGGCAGCCGTGAGGCGTTTCTGCAGAAGTTTGCGAAAGCCACATCGCTTGGCTTCGATCCAGACAAAGACCTGCAACTTCTGGGCGTCGCCAATCAGACGACGATGCTTTCGACCGAATCGATGGAGATTGCCGCCCGGCTGCGAGGCGCGTTCGTCAAGAAATACGGCGACGAAGAAACGAAACGCCGCTTCCGCGACCAGGATACGATCTGCAGCGCCACGCAGGACCGGCAGGACGCCGTGAACGCGCTGATGCAGATGCCGCCGGATGTGATGATCGTGATCGGAGGATACAATTCGTCGAACACAACGCACTTGGCTGAAATCTCGCTTCACAAATGTCCATCGTACCACATCGACGACTCGTCCTGCATGCTTTCGCGCAGCCAGATTCGACACCTGCCGGTCGGCGCGCATGAGGAAATCGTCCACGAGAATTGGATGCCCAGCAAGACGCCGCTGACCATCGGAGTAACCGCGGGAGCCAGCACGCCCAACAACAAGATCGGCGACACGGTCGTGCGTTTATTCGAGATCTTCGGCGAGAATATCGAAGACCTGATCGCCGAAGTTGAAGCGATGGGACCGGCTCTGCCACCGGATATCGAGGATGCGCTGAAGCATGGGCACGACGAGGAATGAGATGTTTGTAGCAGGGGTGCGGTGGTTTAATCGCTTAGGGCTTGTAAAGAAATAACATATAGAACTTTATAGTCTAATTACGCCCGGTTGGGGCGAATAGTATAGTTCCATTCGCCATGGAATGGGTGGGCTTCAATATTAACCATTGCCATTTGCTCATTG
>Ga0206991_10350_pt1 | contig 12423 bp, 11 predicted proteins | sample Alteio_BWMinCont_9_FD_153286 | JGI IMG/M metagenome (GOLD analysis project Ga0206991, IMG submission 153286) | Enriched cells from forest soil in Barre Woods Harvard Forest LTER site, Petersham, Massachusetts, United States -... | ecosystem: Environmental > Terrestrial > Soil > Temperate forest >...
ATTTACGTAAAGCTCGCGCGCTATGCCAATCAGGATGTACGCAAAATCTGCATAAATTCGCCAATCCCGGACGTTGTTCGCATTTGCCAAAGTATTGCGAGACATGTTGCCCCGGATACCCATGTGGTAGAGTTTGGAACATCGGCAACGAAGGCACGCTTCAATATCGCGTAAACTTTCCCGGTAAGTGAGTTGCGCAAAGGCTAAGCAGTAGAACTGATCTAAACAGGAAAAGGTTTTTACCTTGAAGTCACCGCCATAGCGCTCAACGCATTCGTGAAACTCACGCAGAGGAAGAAAATCCATCAATTGTGAAAAGAGCGTTCGTCCAGAATTCATGGCCACTCCTTACAGGTTTAAGGTAAGGTCGTGGCCGTCGATTATGGCGTTTTAAATTGAAATCGTTTCACTCCTATTTCGTTTGTAAGTCCTTGTTCTAGCATTAGAAATGAAAACGGTCTACTTGAACGTTGGGACAGCAGTGATATGTATTGTTGTTACGTGGCTGTTACTAAAGCAATTGGCTTGAGACTTACAGTTTGTGATGGCTAGTGATGAGTGCAAATCGCTTTGCACTCGAACGCTGCGCGAAAAACTTTTGGAGTGACAATGCACTTAGCATCGCCGATTCAATTGTCATTGCTGGCTGGAGCACTGCTGGTCCCGTGGTGTTTCCAGGCCATGGCTGCCGATTCGACGCGCCTGCTGCTGTGGCCAAGCAGTGCGCCTGGAGCGAAAGGCAACCTGCCCGCCGACAAGCCCGCATTAACGATTTATCTGCCCGCGCCCGAGAAAGCCAACGGCGCCGCGGTGGTGATCTGCCCGGGCGGCGGGTACGGCATGCTGATGATGACTTACGAAGGCAACGACATTGCGGCATGGTTGAACGAACAAGGCGTCGCCGGCATTGTGCTGCAATATCGAATTGCTCCCTATCAGCATCCAGCTCCGCTGCTGGACGCGCAGCGCGCGCTGCGCACCGTCCGCGCGCATGCCGCCGAATGGAAGATCGACCCGAAGCGCATCGGCATCATGGGATTCTCCGCCGGCGGGCACGTCGCGTCCACACTGGGTACGCACTACGACGCGGGCGATCCCAAGGCGGACGACCCCATCGAGCGCGCCGGCTGCCGTCCGGATTTCATGCTGCTGATCTATCCGGTCATCACCATGGGCCCGAAGGCGAATGCCGGGTCGAAGCAGAATCTGCTGGGCAAAAATCCGGCGCCTGAGCTGATGGAGTCGCTTTCCAACGAAAAACAGGTCACGGCGCAGACACCGCCCGCGTTTCTGGCCCATTCAAAATTGGATCGCGTCGTGCCGGTCGAAGACAGTCAAATGTTCTACGATGCGCTGAAGGCCCATTCCGTGGCGGCGGAGTTTCTTGAACTTCCCACCGGCGATCACGGCCTGGGCTGCGGCAAAGGCGCGCTGTGGGCTGAGTGGCAGACGAAATGCCTGGAATGGATGACGAAAAGCAAGTTTATGGATAAATGAATGACGTGACAAAATCGATGTAAGGACAGCTATTTGCCTTTCCCCATCTTTCCCGAGGTAGCGGTGTACAAGAAACTATATGTGTCGCCGTAGATGCCGCCATTAAAGGAAACGGAAATCGGAATTTGCAGAGTGGTATTAACCGTATTGTTGACCGCCCCGAAGGAATTCAGCACAAACTGCAACCCCGCTTTGGTCGCCGTGTAGCGAATCGTTCCCAAACGTACATTCAATGTGAATTTGCCAAAGTCACCAAACGCCTTGTTATTCTGGAGCGTACCGGTGTCGATCGTGTTGCCTCCAATTATAAATGCAATATCCCCGCCGTCGGCAGGCATGGTAAAGTCGTTGTTTTGAAGCGTGATGTCGATGCGGTCATTGCCGCCTGAAGCGCCACCCTGATCGTTCGGAATCTTGAAGTTCAGCGTGAACGACTTTTTAATGCTCGCGGCCTTGTTGATCGTCAGACTGACATCCACCACCACGCTGCTGGTCGTCGAAAGTCCAAGACCGTCCACCACAGTCGCGGTCACCGTATACATTCCGCCTGTGGTAAAGGTATGCGACGCAGAAACATCCGCACCTTTCGTACCATCGCCAAAATCCCAGGCGACAGTGATAGGTGAGTTGTTCGGATCGCTAGCGCCTACTGTAAGCATGCACACTCCGCCCACGTATGCCGGATTGGGATTGCAGGACGCCGGCGATGTGATCACGGGCGGCATGGGCGTGGTTCCGCCTGTGGGCGTGCCTCCACTGGTGCCTCCGCTGCCGGAGCTGACGCGTGTATACCCTACAACATCCAACTCAATGAGTTCCGCTCCCAATTGCAAGTTGGAGACGCCCGGCGTCCCGAACGCGTCTTGAATCTGCGGCTTTTGGCCGCCGTTGACGCTGTAATAATCGCCAAAATCGCCGCTCTTGTCCTGGTTGAATTGCGCCAGCATGGTCGTTCCGTCAATGGAGAAGAAGGATACGGCGCTCGCGCTCTGCGTGTAGCTGCGGTTGCCCATGGAATCGTAGCGGAAAAGGTCGATCGGACTCACTGGACCGGTGGTTCCCCCGTCTAAAGCGGACGAAGAGCCCAACACTTCGGTCAGTTCATGCAGCGTCGTCTCGCGCAGAGAATACTTGTTGGGATCGCTGTCGGATGGAGAAACGTTCATCAAGCTGATGTTCAAGCTGACGGTGCTATCCGTTTCACCCGGATCGGGACTCGCCGAGAAGCCCAGTGCGCGTGCATTGGAGAGTGTCAAGCTGATATTTGGATCGCCGTTAACGGGATTGTTGGGTTGGACTGGAACATGGGCCAGCGCGGTCTTGTCATCTGCCGTGGTAGCATGGGCAGTTAATGCGGTCAGGAAATCTGCATAGGTGACGGTTGTGTACGACGTGGAACTCGCACCCAGCCCATTCTTGACGTTTGTAAACGTGACCGTCACCGTTACGGGATCCGAGAAATTCGACGCAAGCTCAGTTAAGGCGGCGTTGATCGTCGCCATAATGGCCGTCCCATTACTATCATTAGTGATCGACGAGTCGAAGGTGGGAACGATCGTCAATCCTCCAGCGCGTGACGCCACTGGCCCGTTGGCCAAAAAACTCGGTCCGACATAAGTGCGCGAATGCCTGAAGAGACTGGTGGGCGACGCCGCGTCCTGAGCATGCAATGCCTGACTTCCTCCAGCGACGATTAGCATCGCCAACGCCAGACAAGAGTGGGTTCGAACATTCGACACGAGAACACTGGAAACACTCATAGACAGAACCTCCCATTGTGTGTTCATGTCATCGGTATCAGAATGGTTTTCTTTAGTGGTAAAGTTGTTCGGCTAGCCGATGCATTTGGCAATCGCGGCGTTCGATCTAATCAACCAAAATCCCAAGCCGGCAATGAAGAGGAGACCAACCCAAGAAGTCCATGATGATTCGATGAAGCAGGCTTTATTTGCCTTCTTCACGCGAAACTTTTCAGACCGATTCGCTTCTTCTTGTCTAGGACTGTTCTCTTGCCAATACTATATTTCCGGCAGAACTCCACCGGCCTGAGTCGGTGCAGGTTGTGAGAAACTTATATTTTAATGAAATAATCCTGGGCCATGCTCGACTATTAATGAGCAGTGTTTGACGTGTGGCCCCAGTGAGCGCTAACGATGCGGCATCTCTCAGTATTGCTTCCACTCATGTTTGCGGCGTTTGGGGCCTATGCGCAGGCGGACCCGTTTCAATCCACAGTGACGACAGATTTCGCGACCCTTCCCGCCGATGGCAGAACGCAAGCCACAATTACAGTGACGCTGCTGGACTTTGCCGGCAATCCGGTGACTGGCGCGATCGTCTCGCTTTCCGACAGCACCAGAAACGCGACGATCTCAGGAGCCAGCGGGTTGTCCGACTTCAATGGAGTGGTGACGTTCACCGTGACGGATAAGTCGGCTGCGACCGATATCTTTACGGCCACGGATGTCAGCGACGGTGTTACGATCGCGCAGACGCCGGCGATTTTCTTCTTCGCGGTCGTGGACCCGAATCAATCGACAGTGACAGCGAGTCCCACGGCCGTACCCGCTGACGGTACAACACAGTCCACCCTTACAGTGAAACTGCTGGATTTTGGCGGCCAACCGTTCCCTGGCGAGTCGGTGACGCTGGCCGACAGCGGCGGAAACGCGGCGATCTCCGCGCCCAGTGGGCGATCCAACGCAAATGGAATAGTGACATTCACGGTAACAAATAGTACCGCCGAGAGCGACACGTTTACGGCTAGGGATGCAACGGCCGGAGTGGCAATAGCGCAAACGGCGACGGTCGCGTTCTCGTCGGACCCGATTCGATCGACAGTGACCTCAAACGTGACGGCCATCCCCGCCGACGGCGCAACTCAAGCTACTATTACAGTTACGCTGCTGGACTTTAATGGCAGTCCGGTGGTTGGCGCGCCGGTCAGCCTGACCGACAGTAATGGAACCGCGGCAAGCTCCGGACCCAGCGGACTATCCGGCGGCAACGGCGTCGTGACGTTTATCGTGACGAATAGGACTGCCGGGAGCGATACCTTAACGGCCACCGACGACACCGACGGTGTCGCGATCACGCAGACAGCAACGGTGATTTTCTCCACTGACCCGAATCGTTCGACGGTGACGGAAAATTCCACGGCTATTCCCGTCGGCGCCACGGCAGCCACGATTACGGTGAGACTGCTCGACAACAACGGCAATCCGGTGGCCGGCACGGGGGTGACACTGAGCGACAGCACCGGAAACGCGACGATCTCCGGCCCCAGCGGGCCGTCCAACGGCAACGGAGTGGTGACGTTCACCGTTTCGGATGCAACCCCCGAACGCGACACATTCACCGCGAAGGATACAATCGACGGGGTCGCGATAGCGCAGAGGGCGGCGATCGGCTTCTTCGGGCCGGTGGTCAATGCTCATTCGACCGTGGTGGCAGTTCCCCCCACCGTAGTTGCCGACGGCGTCACAGCGTCGACGATCGCCGTGACACTGCTCGATGTAAACTTCAACCCATGCAGCGGCAAGAGCGTTTCGCTGACGGCCGACGGCGGCGGTTCAACGATCTCCGGCGGCGGAGTCTCGGACAGCAATGGCGCCGTGTCATTTTTCGTCAAGGATTTGAACCTCGAGACCGTGACCTATACGGCGACGGATAGCACCGATCCTTTGGTGCTTGTTCAAACGGCCTCGGTGACGTTCACGACTGGACCGGGCAACGCAACTCTGTCGACAGTATCCGCCAACCCAACGTCCCTGACGGCCGATGGCGTGTCGGCTTCCACGTTGACAGTGACGCTGAGGGATTCCCAGCGGCGGCCGGTCAGCGGTAAAGCGGTGACGATGACAGCCGGCGGCCACTCGATACTATCGGCAGCGAGTGGACTTTCGGACGTCAACGGTGGCGTCACATTCACGGTCACGGATACCACAGCGGAAGCACTGATGTACTCGGCAAAGGATGTCACCGATGGCGTGACGATCTCACAGACAGCGGTGGTGACCTTTATTGCCGGTCCGGTGACTGCGGCGCAGTCGACGGCCGGCGTAAATCCATCGAGCGTGCCGGCCAACGGCGTAACGGCCTCGACCGTCGTCGTCGAGTTGAATGACGCGTATGGCAACCCAGTGAGCGGCAAGACGGTGACGCTGACAGCCGCAGGCGGCAGTTCGACGATCTCCGTGGCCAACGGACTTTCGAACGCGGGCGGGTTGGTCACATTCACTGTCACGGACACCACCGTGGAAGCAGTCACGTACACGGCAGCGGACATCACGGACAGTTTGACGATCACCCAGACAGCGACAGTCGCCTTTACAACTGTTCTGTCGATCGATAGCGGTCCGACTGTGACACCCGATCCGGCGTCGGCCGGAGACGCGGTGCAATTTTCATGTGGAACAAATCTTCCCAACTCGGCGTTTACGTGGGACTTCGGCGATGGATTCACCGACAACAGCGGTGCCGCCAGCGTCAGCCACGTCTATGGCGTGGCGTCCGCTCCAGGCGCATTCACTGTCACCGCCACAGCAACCAATGGCGTTCAGACCGTCTCGGAAACCTTGAATCTCGTCGTGAATCCCGGAGTGACTATTACAAAGAGATTGCTGACGGCGAAAAACCCATCGGTAGGCAAAGACCAGTTGGTTATTGCCGGAACGCTTAACTTTCCGGCGGGCGTAACGTCGTTGAGTGGATCCTTGTTGTGCGGCATAGGAGCTTCGGACAATACATTTACGCTGAACTCTCACGGCTCGGGAAAGTCCGGAACAAGTTCTTTCGCGCTGAAGGGCAAAACCAGGAAGGGCGTCTTAACCTCGCCGACCGTGACGTTCTCAGCCAAGATCACGGGCGATCTTCTGGCCGTGATCCAGACGGCGGGATTGGATCCAGGCGTCAGTGGCCCGGTCAGCCTGCCGCTGCAGATCGTTTTTGCCGGCACGACTTACGGTGGAAGGATTGACTTGTCGGTGACGGCGACGAACAAGTCGGAAAAGGGCAAGTGACGTTAATAATCCGGCTCATGTCGCGAACTGTGTGAAAAGTCCTACGAATTCACCATGCACCTTGCGTTGCTCCACATACTTCGCGACATGAGCCAATAATCCATCGTGTTAACCGCTCATGCTCGCTACGGCTCGTTAGGCCCAGAAAGAAGGTCCCGGAGCGTATCGCCGTAATTGCGCACCAGGTCCAGCGCGCTATAAGCAATCGCCAAAATTACACCGGCTCCGAACCCTCCGGTATGAGCTAGATGGCCGATGCCGCCTTCGACGCCAAAGCGCGTCTGATTTCGCGCATACAGCAGATCCAAAACAAACGAAAATCCGATGACCCAGAGTGCGCGGATTTCCAACCACATTGGAAAGATAAATAGCAGGCAGAAGACTTGGACCCGATTGCGCGGGAAGAAATACAGATACATCCCCATGATGCCGGAGATAGCTCCCGACGCGCCAACTCGTACTATAACACTGGGCCGCTACACCCCAACCCGAAAATTTATTTTCTAGTTTCCCGCTAAAAAAAAGTTTTCTAGAGTCGATGAAAGTACCAACCAAAGGAGGCTTCTAATGACCAACGTAGCCATTGGATCGAGCAATCTGCTGTCCATTCAGAAGGTCCGTCAAGACGCGGGGGGTGAAGTAATTACACACATTCAAGCGCTGGCCTTGCTGGCCGTGATGAGCGCCTTCATTCCGCTTTCTGCCAGTGCGGCCTGTGGAGGAGGCGGCTGGAAAAGTTCCTCGTCATCTTCAACCAGCGCGGAAAGCAGGTCATTGCCGCCACCGCCTTCAGAATACGCCGAAAACTCGTTTGATTCGAATTCGTTTAACAGAATCAGCGGCGATCTGGGCCTTACCAGCGAGCAGGCCACGTCGATCATTGCCGATATGAGTAGCATTCGCGCCGCGATCTCCGCGCTCAAAAATGCGCAAACCGACGCCCATGCCGCCTACGCCGCATGTAAAGAGAAGCCCGATTGCGAAGCCAAACTGCAAAAATTCAAAGACGCCGTCGCCGCCGTGAAAAACTACGACGCGCAAAAAGAGTTTGAAACGAAACTCTCGAAAAGCCTGCGCGCCGCGCAAATGGAAACGTACAAGGCCGAGACGTCTCAAACGAAGCTAGCTCAAAAATAGGCGCGGGCATATCCCGGTAGATCGGCATTGCTGCGTTCACAACCAGGTTGGCCATCTCGCGAGACATCAGAGAATCGAGCATACGAACCGTCGCCAATGAAAACGGATCGGACGTTCGAGCAAGGCAATGGTTGCCCGTTGAGCGCGGTCAAGAGCCTTCGCGCGCTTTTTGCTTGGGTGCCGTAATCTAGCCGTAGTTCAATTGTTCTCACTACCGACGCCGTCGCGTGCCGCTAAACGCGCTACCAAGAATTGAAAGATCAACCCAACCACGTATGCGCACGCGATGCCGAGAGCCGTTTCGATAAATCGGTACATGGCGTAGAGCCATGGCGAATCTCCATGGTCCAGCACAACAATACCGGCGACGTAAGCAGAAATTTTGGCGGCTTCCCTGAGTCCAACGGAGTAGCATACGACAATCATCAAAAACACAGCCAGACCGATGCCGGCCAAATTGCGCCCTAGAACGATACTAAGAGCCGCACCCACGAGCGCGCCAAATGCCGTTGCAACCATGCGCTGCCAGCCCAGTGTCTTCATCGTTTCCATTGATGCGTCCGACACGATCACCGCCGCCACTAATGCGTACAATGGATAGTGAAGACCCAGAGCTTGCGCTGCCGCGACGGCGCAAACGCTGGCTAGCGCGTCGCGCATCCCACGTAACGGCGCATCGAGTCCAGGTTTTAATCGGATTGGCGCTGTGTTTTCCATCGCAGTTTTAGGGATCATGCGTTCACTCCGTGGCAAACTTTCTTAAGTTCAAGTCATTATTCGTTCGAATATGTCATCCGCCGCCGCAACGCCCGCAAGCCACCAGCGCCGTCGTGAGGCCGGAAACGCCGGTCGTCACACTCTACCCGCCCGCGCCCCATCAAAAATTGAATTTTCGAGCGCGGTTGAGGGGCTATGCGGAAGGAGGAGTTCGATGCCACCACTCACTATCGGAATCCAATACGCTTTAACCCAATGAGAATGCGACGTCCGCCATCAAGAAACCTGTAAACCGCCGCTGTTCGCCCGTCAGCGTGTGATATAATGAGCAAATGCGACGGGTAATGCGAGTGTTAGGACTGGCTGAATATGGCGCGGACGAACTGTTCCTCTGTGCGCTAGGCTGTGGGGGCGCGGCTTATCTTCTTACGTGGATTTACGTCTGGCTGGCAATTCTGCCACTCATTCCATTCGGCATCGTGCTTTGGTTTTTTAGGGATCCAGATCGCCGCGGAAACGAGCCTGAAAATACAATGCTCTCGCCCGCGGATGGCACTGTCACCGACGTTCTCGAAGTAGACGAGCCGGATTTCATCGGCGGCCGGGCATTGAGGATCGGGATCTTTCTCTCGCCATTCGATGTTCACGTGAATCGTTCGCCGTGCGCGGGAACGGTGCGTTATTCCAAGTTCAAAGCCGGCGAATTCCTGCCGGCTTACAACCCCAAAGCCCCCGAGCGCAACGAATCGATCTCGTTGGGGTTGGAGATGGCGCACGGTGTTCGCATTGTCGTCAAGCAAATCAGCGGGGTGCTGGCGCGAAGGATAATTTGTAAAACTCACCCCGGAGACCCCTTGGCCCGCGGCCAGCGCTATGGTATGATCAAGTTTGGTTCCCGAACGGAATTGTATGTTCCGTTAACAGCCGAACCCAAGTCGCTAGTCAAAGTGGACGATAAAGTAAGAGGTGGTGAGACGCCCTTTTGTTTGATCGGAGGAAAATAAAAGTAAAAAGTTAAAATTAAAAAGTGAAAAGAAACAATAAAAGCAAGTAACTGAAAAGAACGGTGCAGTTTCTTTTTACTTTTTACTTTTTACTTTTAATTTTTGACTTTTAACTTTACCTATATGGCCCGCTTCGAACGCCATCGAACCAGCAATAAGCCGCGCCGGCTGCTCCTGGGAATCCATCCGATTCCCACGCTGGTCACGTTGGGCAATCTGTTGTGCGGATTCGGCTCAATCGTCCTTGCCATGCGGACTTTTCATCCGCCGACCACTGAGTTCCACACGTTCACACCGGACGACTGTTTGTATTGTTCAGGCGTGCTGATCTTTTTGGCCATGATCTTCGACGTCATGGACGGCAAGGTTGCGCGCTGGACCAAGTCGTCCAGCGCGTTCGGAATGGAGATGGACTCGCTCTGCGACATCGTATCGTTCGGCGTCGCTCCCGCGGTGCTGGTGAAAGCAATGATCGACCAGCAACTGATGAGCAGCGAATCGTATCCCATTTTCGATCGTTACGTCTGGCCGATGCTTGCCATTTACGTTTCTTGCGCGGCACTACGGCTGGCACGCTACAACATCGAATCGCAGCGCGTACACCGCGACTTTTTCTTCGGCATGCCGTCACCGGGCGCGGCCGGGTGCGTCGCCAGCCTGGCCATTTTGATCGTTCCCGGCGACCGACATTTGATCGATAGCCAGCTTCGGGAACTGACTGTACTCGAGGGCTTGAGCAAGTCACTACACCGCCCAGTGCTCATGGCCATGCCGTTCTTCCTGCTGACTCTGGGAGTGCTAATGGTCAGCCGCGTGCACTACCCGCACGTTCCTGACCGGTTGCTGCGAGGCCGAAAGTCGTTCATGCACCTATTGGTTTTGATCACGGCGTTCGCGCTGATCGTCATGCATCCCGACCTGATGCTTGCGGTGGGATTTAACGGCTACATGATTTTCGGAATCGCCAACGAAGTTCGTCTGCATCTTTTTCCCAGTCTCCGCCCGCCGGAGTGGAACGTCGAAGAGGCTCCGATTGCCAAACCGCCGACATTGCCGGACCATTCTCCCTCGTCCACTATTACGCCGGAAACCCCGGCGCCATGAGCTCTGGGAGCGCAGGCGTCCCGCGCCTGCCCTCTTCATCGTCGCGCCATCCGTCGCGCTCGAATTACGGAGTGGGCGGGCGCGGGACGCCCGCGCTCCCAACACCGGAATCTCCTGCGCTATGATCTGGTATGACGACGGCCTCAAATTCACCTGCCAAACGGGTTGCGTGCGGTGCTGCGGCGGAGCGCCCGGCGATGTTTTCGTGACGCACGACGAAATCGAAGCCATCGCCGCTCTCTTGAACGTTCCGGTCAATGAATTCGAGAATCGGCACGTCCGGCATTATTCATCGGGCAAGATGTCGTTGAAAGAAAGACGTAACGGCGATTGCGAGATGCTCAATGAAGCCGGAACCGGCTGCGGCATCTATTCAGTCCGGCCTAAGCAATGCCGTGACTATCCATTCTGGCCGGAAATTATGAAAAGCCCGTTCGCCTGGCTGAAGGAAGCGCACCGGTGTCCGGGGATCGGCATCGGCGAGGAACACGCGGCGCCGAAGATTGCGGAGATTTTGAAGAGCCAGGAGCACCCCGTCCCCAGCTCCTCCCCTACCGAGTGGAGGGGAGAACGAGGAGACAACCGATGAGCGTTAAACTTGACCGGGTTTTTCATGGGCATTTCGAGCCTCCTAATGATCGATATGCTCCAACAGTATACTTACGGCAACTATTTCGATTAGTCGACGTATTCCTGCATTTCGCTTGAACTTGCATGCTACGATCGGACATGGTAATTTTTTGACTCATTCTTGGAATTGCCAATGATTACGTATCGCACATCAAGAAACATCAATCGAAAAAACTTGCGAGACCTCTTCCTGTCTGTGAATTGGGATTCCGGCAATCATCCGGCGAAACTGGTACGCGCAATTGCAGGGTCGCATCATGTTGTTACTGCGTGGCACGACAACCGGCTCGTGGGCCTAATGAATGCATTATCCGATGGCGTGATGACCACATATTTTCATTATTTGCTCGTGCATCCAGCCTATCAACGCAAGAAGATTGGTACTGCGCTCGTCAAAAAAATGCTCGCAAAATATAAGAATTGCGAAACCAAGGTTCTGATTTCCCACGCTGAAGCCGTGAAGTTTTATATGGCGTGCGGATACGTTCGACGCAGTGAGTTAACTCCGATGTTTGTTACGTCTCTAACGTTGTGAACCGCATCCGCCGCCTTCTGCAACATGAATAGGGGGCGGCCAAGCGTCGAATCCGGGCGTCCATGACGAAATCCAGAGCGCCTAATCGCACCTCCTCCTTCTACTAGCTGGCGCGTCATCGAATAGCACGACGGTTCCAATGCCATCTTCCAGCAGTACACATACGGAAACTATGTAGACGAAGTTTGTACGATTGACGAGCACATCGGCGGCGGAACCTGCATGGAACGGTGGACTCAGGGCATCGGCCCACGCAGAACGTCAGCGAGCGCAATAGTCGTATCGCTTAACCAATTGCGAGTGCTATCATAACCACCTTTTAGATACTCCTGAACAATTTCTTTTGTCGCACGCAGATCTTTAATCGGCCGTAATTCCCTGAAGTGCTTGCCGGCTGGCGGGGATATCAGTTCATCAAAGAAATGTGAAACACCCAAAAGCGTACGATTCTTCAAATCTTACTTTCTTACGCCTCTTTTTGCGTCAGCCATTTCGCAATCACTATCGTCGGAACCAGCAGCGCCAGACAGCCAATCGCCCATGACCACGCGCTCAGGCCAAGGAACCCGAGAATCAACCCCGCGTCCATGGCGCATACTCCCAGGACGCCGGTTCGAACCAGATCGCGAGCGGCCAGTGACGTTCCGGTTTTGGCCAATGCGGAAGTCTTTATCGCAAGTAACAGCGCCAGCGGCCCGAGGACGATCCACGCCGCCGATGAATGTCCAGCCAATCCCGCAATCAGCAGCGCCGCTCCGCAAAAGGCCCATCCGATCAG
>Ga0206991_10368_pt1 | contig 12421 bp, 8 predicted proteins | sample Alteio_BWMinCont_9_FD_153286 | JGI IMG/M metagenome (GOLD analysis project Ga0206991, IMG submission 153286) | Enriched cells from forest soil in Barre Woods Harvard Forest LTER site, Petersham, Massachusetts, United States -... | ecosystem: Environmental > Terrestrial > Soil > Temperate forest >...
TCCGTATCGTTCCCTCTCGTCTATCGCCCGCGTCGTGGTCTGCGGGACGACGTCGGTCGCGGCGATACACCGGCCGCGGGGTGGGTTCCCGAGGTCGCCAGGGGCAAGCCTTGGGTCGCGCGTCGATGGCGGTTGGCTGTGCTCTGGTGCCGACCGGGAGGCGCCTCCTCAGGGGTGGCCGCTTGCCAGATCTGCCGGGTTGTCCCGTGCCGTCCCGGGGTTGGCCGCTGGTGCTGCTGGGTCGGACCGTCCTCTCGCTTTGCTGCGCGGCGGTGCCTGTCGGCGATCGCCTCAACCATCTGGAGTAAGCATCTGGCGATCGAGGGGTAGGACGAGGACGGCGCTAGATCCACGCCCGGCGGAGCATCCAAGCTTTGACTCCCTGCGTTAGTCCCATGTACGCGGCGAGTGTCAGTACTAAGATAGGCCAATACAACCCCGGCAGGTGCACGAATCCCAAGGCACGCGCAAAAGGGGAGATGGGGAGCCACAGGCCGACCGCCATGATCCCGACGGTCGTCGCGATGAGCGGCCAACTCGGCCGGCTTTGCAGGAACGGAATCTTATTCGTCCGAATTACATGGATGATGAGCGTCTGCGTCATCAGTGACTCGACGAACCACCCGGTTTGAAACAGCGACGCCCGGGCTGGGGTCGCCGCGTGGAAGAGGAAGAACATCACCAGAAACGTGGTGTAGTCGAAGATTGAACTGATCGGGCCGATGAGAAGAATGAAGCGGCGAATCTGGCCAATGTCCCACGGGCGTGGGGCGGTGATCTGTTCCGAGTCGACATTGTCCGTCGGGATCGGCACCTGCGAGAAGTCATACAGTAAGTTGTTCGTGAGCACCTGAATAGGCGCCATGGGGACGAACGGCAACCAGGCGCTCGCGCCGAGCACGCTGAACATGTTGCCGAAATTGGAGCTGGCCCCCATCCTGACGTACTTGAGGATGTTCGAGAAGACCTTGCGTCCTTCCAAGACTCCATCGTGGAGAACTAGCAGACTCTTCTGGAGCAGAATGATATCGGCGGACGCCTTGGCCACGTCGACGGCGGTGTCGACCGAGATTCCCACGTCGGCGGTTCGGAGCGCTGGTGCGTCGTTGATCCCGTCGCCCAGAAATCCGACGACGTGGCCGGTGGCTTGTAGCGCGGTAATGATGCGTTGCTTGTGAGCGGGGGAGACGCGGGCAAAGACCGTCGTGACTTCCGCTACCTGAGCGAGCTCGGCATCTGAGAGGCGCTCGACGTCAGCGCCGAGTAGCATATGATCGGTCGCTACACCAACCTGAGAGCAAATCTTTCGGGTGACGAGATCGCTGTCTCCCGTCAGGATCTTGACGTGCACACCGCTCCCTTCCAGCGCCGAGATTGCGGCTGCGCAGCTGTCCTTGGGGGGATCCAAGAAGGCGACATAGCCAGCCAGTACTAGATTGGTCTCATCGTCCTTTCCATATGCGGCTTTGGGGGCGACGGTCCGATACGCGACGGCCAGCACCCGAAATCCATCGATACTGAGGGCGAGATACTCCTCGCGCAGGTCTTCGAGGAACGCGGGCTCGATCGGGTATGTCGTCCCTTCGCTGTCAAAGAAGCCACACCGTTTGAAGATCTCTTCCGGTGCCCCCTTACTCACGAGGCGTGTGGTTCCGTCCGGCATGGCCACGACGACCGACATCAATTTCCGTGTGAAGTCGAAGGGGATCTCATCCAGCTTCCGATACCCTGCCGTTGATATGGCCTGGCGCGGCTCATGATGGTCGAGAATCGCGCGATCGAGCACATTCTTCAGGCCAGTCTGGAACGCACTGATCAGGACCGCGAGTTGGAGAACGGCATCGTTTGGTGTCCCCGCGACGTCGCAATAGCGCTCGAGGATCACTTGGTCCATCGTCAACGTGCCAGTCTTGTCGGTGCACAGCACATCCATCGCACCAAAGTTTTGAATCGCGTTGAGCCGTTTGACGATGACCGCTTTGCGAGACATGGCCATAGCGCCTTTGGACAGACAGACGGAGACAATCATGGGGAGCATCTCCGGAGTCAACCCGACCGCGACGGCGAGCGCGAAAAAGAAGGCCTCGCGCCAGTCGTGCTTGGTGAGCCCGTTGATGACGAAGACGAGCGGAACCATGACGCTCATCAAGCCGATCATGAGCCAGGTAAACTGGCTGACGCCCCGGTCGAAGGCTGTTGGGGCTGGCTGTTGGGTAATACTCCTCGCCATCCGGCCGAAATAGGTCTTGGCGCCTGTGGTCACGACGACGGCCGTGGCCGTTCCACTCTCCACGCTTGTGCCGAGGAAACAGAGGGTGGGGAGCTCCAGCGCGGCCCCGGCCGGTGTTTCGAGCAGATGGGTCTTCTCGACCGGCAGCGATTCTCCCGTCAGGCTAGCCTGGTTGATAAAGAGATCTTTGGCCTCTATCAACCGGATGTCCGCGGGAATCATGTCGCCCGCGGACAGTTGGACGATGTCTCCCGGGACAAGATCCCGAAGTGGGACTTCAGCCGCGATCCCATCGCGCAGGACGGTGGCTGTGACGCGGATCATCGCTTTGAGTCGTTCGGCGGCTGCGCCGGCGCGTGATTCCTGCACAAAGCGGAGCGTTACGCCGAGTAAGATCATGAGGGTCATGACCGACGCCGCTTGCCGGTCCCCACTCAATAGGGATAGGGTCGCTAGCGCCGCGAGCAGAATCACCAAGGGATTCACGCAGGTACGTAACAGCCGGCGCGGCCATCCAGGGGGGCGTTGTGCCGCTACTTCATTGGAGCCATACACCCCGAGCCGCCGCACGGCTTCGGCGCCGCTGATGCCTGCAGGAGTTGTTTCGAGCTTGCGCAGCACCTCCGCTGGGTCGAGCTGTCCTAACTCGGTGAGTTCAGACGACACTCGAATCGCTGATGCCGGCTGCGTCGCCATCGCTACGGGATCGTCACTGGCCCAACATTGAGCAACGGCTCTGGCTCTTGAGGGTCCATATACATGGCTTGTGCGATTCTCAAGAACACATAGTAGGTGCCTGGCGCAATCGGGCTTGTCCCGGGACTCGGTCCTTGCACAAGGCTATCTATAGGGATCCGCCCACATGTTTCCGTTCGGGCTTGGCCAGGCGCCAACGGAAAATCCACACGCCCATTGAGGTGTATACCCGATCTCCGTCTGACCGGCGTGCCGAGATGCGTCACATCTCGATAGAGCTCAATATCATATTGGCAGTCCGTGGAGAGGCCAAACCCCGCTGGACTCGTATCCCTGTTCACCGCCGTCACGGTCACGCCGACCGCGGAATGGACAACCCTACTGGTTCCGGTCAGCTTGAAGAATCCCAATGTCACCGTATCGCGGGGCGTGGCTGCCGCAGGCCGATGGTGAAGCGTTGCCAACGAGCAAGCGTTAGCTAGCAGGACGATGCCAGCGATACCTATCAAGGTCGTACGGGAAGAGGCACGATGATACAGGAGGCGCATATGGGGGTAGTAAGAACCGGCAAGCTAACCGCTTGCAGGGCTTAGAGTTACATTATGCGCTTGGAACGACTCGAACCCCCAGCCCGCTGATTCGTAGCCGCATGCGCGTTCGAGACGACCGGAAAATATAACAAACGTGGCCTTACGCAAATGACTGGTTTGAACTTCGGTCTTGTCCTCGCGCCCATCAGCACGACCGCATTCCAGACTTCGGTCGCAGGAGTGATCGGAGCGCCGATCTACCGCTCAGCTCCACTTGGTCAATCGTACATTGCCGGGGTTTTTTATCGGGTCGCCAGCGAAGCAGATGCGTGCCGTGCCGAAAGCGATTGCCGGAGAAATGGTCGTACGTGACCTCGACGACAAGCGTAGGCGCTAGTGGCTCCCATTCGCTCGACCGTTTGGTACTCCACCGGCTCGGTCCTCCGGGGGCTTGGCCGGTGAATCCCGGTGCCTTGATGAGCCGCTCAAGTTTGGGTACCAACGCCTTCCGTTCCGCTACACTGAGCGACGATGTAAAGCCGACATGATGGAGTAAACCAGTGCCGTCATACAGCCCCAGCAACAGTGAGCCAATGACGTGTTGATTACTGGCGTATCGAAAACCACCCACCACACAGTCCACGGTACGAATCCGCTTGACCTTCTCCATGCCGGTTCGCTCACCCGATTGATAGGGGAGATCGACCCGCTTCGCCACTACCCCGTCCAACCCCTCACGCCCGCTCAACCACCGCCGAGCGGTCCGCACTGCAGTCGTGGCGGGTGACAGGCGGATGGATCGACTGATGGCACTCGCTCGCGTAAATCGTTGGACGAATGCTTCCAACTTGTCGCGTCGCGTTGCGAGTGGTAACTGCGTGAGTGAGCGATTTCGGTCATCCACCAGGAGATCGAATACGATATAGATCGCGGGGGTCTCGGTTGCGAGCCGTCGTACCCGACTCTGCGCCGGGTGGATGCGCTGCAGCAAGGCATCGAAGGACGACACGGCACCATCTGGGACGATAATTTCGCCGTCCAGTACAAATGTCTTTGCCGTGACCGTCCCCAGCAGCTCGACCAGTTCAGGGAAGTACCGAGACAAGGAGCGGCCGGCCTTGGAGCGGAGTTCCACCGTCGCGCCATTCCGAAATGCAAGACACCGAAAGCCATCCCATTTTGGCTCATACTGCCACAGCTGGCCTACTGGCAACGTGTCGACTGAGCGCGCCTCCATGGGTGCATAGCGGTAGGTCAATGGGAGACGCATCGGCGCTATAAATACTGGTCCAACCGGACCCGTCCACGAGGCGCCAGGAGTGGTGCCCAGACATCACCGAGCTTCGCGATGCGAGCCGGCACATTGTCGATTCGGAATTGCTCGATCTCGATACCATGCTCTAGCTCATCCCACGTGACCGGCGTCGACACCGTGGCGTGCGCCGTCGGTCGCACGGAATACACCGACGCGAGCGTTTTCCCCCAGGCGTTTTGATTGTAGTCCACTAACACCCGGCCGCGTGGACGTTTAGCGATCAGGTATTCGGCCGTCGCGATTTTTGGGTGACGACTGGCGATTGTTCGCGCTAACGCTTTCGTGAATGTCCAGACGTCCTTCTGTACTGGCCCACGTACAATTGGGATGTACATATGCAGCCCGGTCGAGCCGCTGGTTTTGACGAAGGTGCTTATCCCGAAGTCCTGCAGGATTTCTCGAATATATAACGCCACCTCGGTGACCCGATCGAACGATGCCCCTGAGCCGGGGTCGAGGTCAAAGTGTAAATAATCGGGACGGTCAACATCGTCGCAGCGCGAATACCACTGATTCAAATCAATACATCCGAGGTTCACCACCCACAACAGCGACGCCAGATTCTGTACCATTGGGAAGTCCACGATATTGCCCGAATCGTGCTCGATGTGGCAGATCTCGATCCACTCTGGGCGAGGGGACGGGGCGTGCTTCATGAAGAAACACTTGCCGCTGATCCCGTTGGGGTACCGCTTCATCACCATCGCCCGCTGTCGCAGGTGTGGCAGCAACGCCGGCGCCACCGCGACGTAGTAGCGTAGCAGATCTCCCTTGGTGAGACCGAGCGTTGGCCAAAAGGTCTTATCGAGGTGGGTTAGCTTGACGGTATAACGTCCTGCACGTACGGCAGCCTCTGAGCGGCCGAAGGGGATGGCAACGGACCTCGGAGCGGCGGCTGCGGTCGGCATATCGACCAAGGAGTGCAAAAAACTGGCCGGTGCTCACGCGCCTCCCGTGTGGTACAGGATGAACTGGTGCGTGCGCTGGTTGACGCCGAAGACGCCAAGGTGGCTCAAGAACGGATATCCGAGGATATTCCCGTCGTTGTCCGGAGACCCTGTATCGAGCATTTTGATCCAGAGATTCCGCGCCGGAGCGCTCGTATCCAGCGAGTCGCAGGGGCCCACGGCAAGGTGGAGACCAACAAACCCCGCGCCCATCGGCACGGTAGCAAGGGGCATCTGCGCCCGCGGGGGGTACGCCGGAACGTCGACCACGCGGTGCCCGGCGGCATCGAGCCGAATCAGCACGATCCGGCGATGCGTATAATCGACGATCGTCTCGAACGGCTGGAACACCGCGGGACCCAGGTTGCCCAGCCGTGGCCCGAAGACCCAGCCGAAGTTCCCCCACAAGTGGCCGAGTTCCGCATTGTACCGGTGCGGATCCTTTTCGGTCATGAACGCGGTGAGCGCCGGATCGTCGTAGTGGGACACGAGCGTCCCCAGCCGCACCGTGACGTGAACGTGGTCGAGCTGCCGCTCCTGTTCCGCACTGTTGATGTAGTCGGAGCGAGGGGTGTTGTCGGGACTGCGGTTGGCGTCGGTGACCGTGTCGACCCCGCCCTTAGCGTTGGGCTGAAGGACGGACCGGTTGAGCACCGCCGTTCCGGCGCCCAAGTCAAAGATGAACACGCCACGGTGGCCGTCGATCTCGGCCTCGATCACCGCCTTCGTCTGCTCCAGTGGCGTCTCGTTCGGCTTGGTGTAGAACGGGATGACCGTCACGTCGTCTGGCAGGGCGGGAATCCCCGCCATGCTTGCGCCCGCGGCTTGCGGCGTGATCGGGGCCGCTCCACTACTGAGCGAAGCGGGACCCGCTTCCGTACACGCCGGCCCTTGTACTGCTGGTGCGGTCACGCCCACGGCCGCCAACTCCATCAGAGACTGGTGCACGAGCTGGATGTTCTTCCCCCCCACCGTGGACGACGCCGGCAACGCTGTGCCCTGCGCCGCATGATAGGCCAGCAGGCCAAGCGCTTCGTTAACGCTAACCTGCGTCGGCTCGAACTGTGTCGGCGCGAACTGGTTGGTGCTGAAGATCGCGGCCAGCGCGGTGTCCTGTTGGACGAGCGCCGGGTAGTCAAAGACGCCTACAGGCAGTTGGCCGCCAGGCAGGGAAACGACGAGGTTGTGCGCGGTGGACCGGGCCGTCTGCAGGAGATCCGGATGCGATCCCCAGTAGGGGCCGAGCGCCTGCTTCACCGCCATGTAGCGCGCCAACTGCTTGGCGGTGAGGAGCGAATCCTTCGCCGCATTGGAGGCGTCGGAGCCCGACTGCGCGTGCGCGGCAGCCGGAGCGTGTATCCCGATGGTGGCGACGAGGGCCCAACCGCCGATTTTCATCCAGCGCATGATGCAGTCTCCTGAAGAGTAATGATAGGTGAAGGGAGAACGGCCGAGCGCCATTCCCGCCAGCGTCCCCCACGCCATGCGGTGCCACCCCAACGAAAAACGCCCGGCGGACGTTCCGCTGGGCGCTTTCCTAAGTGATTGTCGGATAATGAATTACACCATGCGCTTGGAGGGACTCGAACCCCCAACCTTCTGATCCGTAGTCAGATGCTCTATCCAATTGAGCTACAAGCGCAAACGAAAACGTGACCACAACTTAACCGTTCGCTGGACCGTTTTCTATGGGTGGCTGGGAGGACCGTTCCACGTTGCATCATCCCTCTGGCGTCCATCTCTTGGCGCAATCCTTCAATGGGCGGTACAAGACTCGAACTTGTGACCTCCACGATGTCAACGTGGCGCTCTAACCAACTGAGCTAACCGCCCGGAGCCGTGCTCGGCACGGTATTCCAAGCGGGAGACGGGACTTGAACCCGCGACCCCAACCTTGGCAAGGTTGTGCTCTACCAACTGAGCTACTCCCGCGACTGCAAAACAACTGTTCTAACCTGCCCATGCTCTGGACAAGCCACTAACAATAAACCTTTGGCTGACAGAGGGCAACGGAGCGGGGCACAAGTATAATTCACCCATGTCGAAATCATTTACTCTGGAGACTCTCGCTCCTGGGGTCGGACTCTCGGTCGCGGTTGGCGTCGCGGCGTGGTTTATCGCCATTGGCGAAGAACGATGGCTAGGCCATGCGGTGATCGAGGCGTTAGTGGTCGCCATCTTACTCGGGATGATCATCCGCACGCTATGGACACCGTCAAAACACGTGGCGGACCGTATCAACCTCGGGGTGGGCTTCACGGCCAAACAGATTCTCGAGGTCGCGGTCTGTTTGCTGGGGGTGTCGGTCGATCTGCCGCAGCTGCTCAAAGCAGGGCCGGCGCTTGGGGTGGGGATCATCTTATTAGTGGTGCTTGGGCTGACCGGGAGTTACTGGCTCGGCCGCGCTCTGGGATTGCCACACAAGCTGGCCGTTCTCGTCGCCACGGGCAACTCGATTTGCGGGAATTCGGCGATCGCCGCGGTGGCCCCCGTGATCGAGGCGGAGCCGGAGCATATTGCGTCCTCTATCGCGTTCACCGCCATTCTTGGAGTGGTCGTGGTGATTGGATTGCCATTTTTGGTGCGGCCACTAGCGTTGTCATTCTATCAGTATGGAGTGCTCGCTGGGTTGACGGTGTACGCGGTGCCGCAGGTGCTCGCGGCGGCGTTCCCGGTGAGTGTGCTCTCCGGCCAGGTTGGGACGCTCGTGAAGCTCGTACGGGTCCTGATGTTAGGGCCGGTTGTCCTTTTCTTTGCCCTTCGCCACCGTCCTGAACATCCTCACACGGGCGATGGCGTTGCCACCAAACCGCGGTTCTCGATTACGCGGTTTGTCCCGTGGTTCATCATCGGCTTCTTAGGGCTCGCGGCGCTCCGATCGTTTGGGGTGATCCCTCTCGCGGCCGCGACGCCAACGCGCAACGTTTCAGGGTGGCTCACCGTCGCGTCAATGGCGGCGCTCGGACTGGGTGTCGATCTCAAAGTCATCAAGCGCGTCGGCCGGCCTGTCATCATGACCGTGAGTGGGTCGCTGCTGGCCTTGATCGTCCTAGCGGTCGGATTGATTCACGTATTGAAGATCCAATAAGCGCGGAACTACGCTGGGATCTGCGCGTCCCGCCGTTGTGCTCTCGCGACGGTCCAATACAGTGGAATGCCGGCGAGGATGATGAGGAAGATGATTGCCGTCGGTATGCACGTGGCGGGATTGGCGAATGGAGCGATCAGCAAGTACAACGTCGTGGCGATAAACAGCAGCGGTGTGACTGGGTAGCCGATAGTCCGGAACGACGGCTTATACCCTGCGCGCCGTCGTAACACGAATACCGCTGAGACGGCCAGAGCATAGAATGGCAGACTCGCCGTGACCACGGTTGCGGCGAGCTGCTCGAAGCTCCGGAGTGAGACGAACAGCATACCAAGCACGGTGGTGACAACGATCGCCACGTGTGGCGTCTCATACCGCGGATGCACATTTGCCAGCCGCTTGAAGAGTAGGCCGTCGTTGGCCATGGCCCACACGGCTCGAGGTCCCGTGAGCATCGACCCGTTCAGCGTCCCCAGGGTGGAGAACATCACCACGAGGCCGATCGCGACGACTCCCCACGGTCCAACCAACCGCTCTGCCACGTCGGCGGCGACGAGCGGAGAATGACGTAGCACCTGAATCGGGAGAATCTTGAAGTAGGCGATGTTCGCGAGCACGTAGATTGCGATTACGAAGAGCGTTCCCAAGATGAGCACCCGTGGTAAGTTGCGGGTGGGATCCTTCACCTCACCCGCGACGAGACTCACGTCCGCCCATCCATTATAGACCCACAGGACCGAAATGAGGGCAAGCCCCAGGGAGACGATCCCAACATTGGCTGGTGCATCGGGGGATGCCGACACGATTGGTTGTGGGCTCGCGCCATGCGTGCCCATGAAGAGCGCCAGGAAGATGAGAATCAGCAGACCGCCACATTTGATGAGGGTCGTGGAATTCTGCATCAGCGTTCCCCAACGGACGCCGCGGTAATTCAACGCGCCAATGACGGCGATCGCCCCAGCCGCGACGTAATGCACCCACGGGTCAGGGGTCCCGCTCGGCATGGTACGTCCCAAGACATGCAAGGCGTATTCGGCGAACGCGGTGGATACCGCCGCGAACGAAGCGGCGCGAATGATGACCAGCTCGGACCATCCATACAGAAAGGCGGGGAGTTTCCCCCACCCTTCGCGGATAAAGACGTACACACCACCAGTTTGTGGGAACGCCCCCGCGATTTCCGCGAGTGTTAGCGCGCCGCATAAGGCGAGCACCCCGCCCGCGACCCAGACGCCGAGGACCGGGAGTGTCGCGGGGAGTTGGTTGACGATACTCGCGGGTGACCGGAAGATCCCGGCGCCAATGGTTCTTCCCACGAGTATCGCCGCGGCGCTCCAAAACGCGATGCGGCGAGGAAGCACATTTGCCATGCCATACGTTACCGTCCCCGGTCCGGCTTAGCAAATCCCCCTTGTCAGCGTTGTATCAGCGGTGGCGTGCACAATGGCATGCCACCCAGCCTTAGATCCCACCAAAGCAGAGGTATTTGACTTCGAGATATTCGTCGATGCCGTACTTGGACCCCTCTCGGCCCAAGCCAGACTGCTTCATTCCGCCGAAGGGAGCGACCTCATTGGAGATCAGACCGGCGTTGCAGCCGATCAATCCGTATTCGAGCGCTTCGCCGACGCGCCAGGCCCGGCTGATGTCACGCGTGTAGAAGTACGCGGCGAGGCCATACTCAGTGTCGTTGGCGAGTGCGATGGCTTCCTGGTCTGTCTTGAACCTGAACAGCGGCGAGACCGGACCAAAGATCTCTTCCCGTGCCACACGCATCGCGGGCGTGACTTCGCCCAGAACCGTCGGCTCGTAAAAGGTCCCGCCAAGTGCGTGCCGTTTACCGCCCGTCAAAACCTTTGCCCCTTTGCTGACCGCGTCGGCGACAAACGTCTCGACCTGCTCGACCGCCTTCTCATCGATCAACGGCCCTTGCTGGACGTCTGGATCGACACCGTTCCCCACGCGCAACTTGCGCGCAGCCGCCGTAAGTTTCTCGGCGAATGCCTCGTAGATGCCGTCTTGAACCAACAGACGATTCGGGCAGACGCACGTCTGTCCCGTGTTGCGGTACTTCGATACCATTGCCCCTTCAACCGCGGCGTCCAGATCCGCGTCGTCGAAGACGATAAACGGCGCATTCCCTCCAAGTTCCAGCGAGAGCCGTTTGATCGTATCCGCGCTCTGCTTCATCAACATGCGGCCAATTTCGGTCGACCCGGTGAACGTCAACTTCCGGACGGTTGGATTGGCCGTCATTTCACCGCCGATCGCCTGTGCGCTTCCCGTAATGACACTGAGCAGTCCGCGCGGTACTCCCGCACGCTCGGCCAACACGGCCATCGCCAACGCGGAGTACGGCGTCTGCATCGCCGGCTTCACCACGATCGGACACCCCGCGGCCAGTGCGGGCGCCACTTTGCGGGTGATCATCGCCAGCGGAAAGTTCCACGGGGTGATGGCGGCGCAAACGCCGACCGGCTGTTTCATCACCATGACGCGACGATCGGTATACGGACTCGGAATGACGTCCCCGTACGTGCGCTTCCCTTCCTCAGCGAACCACTCGATGAACGCGGCGCCGTACTGTACTTCGCCCTTCGCCTCGGCGAGTGTTTTCCCTTGCTCGCACGTCATGATCAGCGCGAGATCGTCTTGATGCTCGATCAAGAGGGCATGCCAGGCGCGTAAGATCGTCGCCCGCTCCTTGGCCGTCTTGACGCGCCACGCCGGCCAGGCGCGGTCCGCGGCTTCGATCGCGCGCCGGGTTTCCGCTTCGCCCATGTTCGGCACCTGGCCCATCGTCTCGCCGGTCGCGGGGTTGGTGACGGGTCTGGTGGCGCCCGAGTCCGCGTCACACCACTGTCCATCGATAAAACACTGCTGGCGGAACAGCCCGCGATCCTTCAGTGAACTCAACATAAATTCTCTGGTCCAATAGATTGTATGCGACACTGACAATTTAATTGTTCGCACCAGCGTTCATACGCCAGAGAGGAACGAGAAATCGTGGCACACAGTTATCGCGGCGCCGATGTCGTCGCCCAAGCCCTTGCCCGCGCGGGGGTCAAGCGCATTTTCACGCTGTCGGGCAATCACATCATGCCATTGTTCGATGCCCTGCTCGACGCTCGCATCGAGCTGCTCCACACTCGCCACGAGGCTGCCGCCGTCCATATGGCCGATGCCTGGGGGCGGCTGACCGGCGAAGCTGGCATTGCCCTCGTCTCGGGTGGCCCGGCGCATGGCAACGCGGTATCGGCGCTCTATACGGCACAGATGTCCGACTCGCCGGTCGTCCTGCTGTCGGGGCATGCCCCCACGGACCAACTCGGCTACGGCTCCTTTCAGGAGATGCATCAAGCGGAGATGGCCGCGCCGGTGACCAAGGGCGCCTGGACATCCACAGGGGTTGATACGCTAGGCGAAGACATCGCGCGCGCAATCAGCACCGCGCGTTCGGGGCGTCCGGGACCAGTGCAGTTGAGCCTCCCCGTGGATACCCTGAACGCAAAGGGGAGGGAAGAGACCGTCCCCGCCGCGGACGCCTTTCTCCCCCAGGCGATGCCACTGAACGCCACGGACGCCGGAGCACTGCTCGACCGGCTCCTCTCGGCG
>Ga0206991_10369_pt1 | contig 12419 bp, 12 predicted proteins | sample Alteio_BWMinCont_9_FD_153286 | JGI IMG/M metagenome (GOLD analysis project Ga0206991, IMG submission 153286) | Enriched cells from forest soil in Barre Woods Harvard Forest LTER site, Petersham, Massachusetts, United States -... | ecosystem: Environmental > Terrestrial > Soil > Temperate forest >...
CTTGAATGATTCATCAGTGGCCATCGAGAAATTGCAGACTGCCTGGCCCCCGCCGGTGTAGCGCGTCTCCGGGTCGCGGCCCAATCGTCCCACGAGAATTACTTTGTTTACTGACATAATTTTCTCTCTCCAATTCTGTGTGGAAGATAGCACGCCCATGTGCAACGCGCAAATTTTGGGGTAGAAGTGATTGCAGGGGAAGCGACATCACAACGCCCGCGCGGCGTTCTCCGTGGTCTCTGTGGTAAAGGATTTTCCGGAGAAGGCTTGACACAGAGGACACAGAGAAAACCGAGGTCACGGAGAATGAAGATAAGTGCGTAAGATCATCTAGACGGAGAGTTCCTTTCCGAACCACGAGGCACAAATCACGATTGACGAAAATCTATCCTGTGGTTGCGCCCATTTCCTTTAATTTAGCGGCAGCACGCTTGGCCTCGTCCGTGCCCGGGTAGAGGCGAACTACCGCGCGCAGTTCGCGAACGGCGGAGGCCTTCTGGCCAAGCTCGGCCAGGCAGAGGCCCTTTCTCATTCGCGCCGAAGCCGTCTTGAAGCTCTTCGGATAATTCTCGATCACTCTGTTGTAGGCGTCGAGCGCCACTTGAAACTGCATCTGCATGAAGGCGACTTCGCCGAGATAGAATTGCGCATTGGAAGCCAGGTCTGTGTCGCCGTACCACTTCATGTAGTCCTGAAATTCCTGCGTGGCGAGGTCGTAATGCTTGCCATTGATGTCCCGCAGCGCGTTCGAATACAACACATCCGCGGACGCGGGAGGAGGACCGGATGCGGCAGGCCCCCCGGGCGCAATTGTCGGCACTGTCCCACTCGGCGCATTCATCGCGGCGGGAGGAGCCGATGCCGGCGATGGCGCAGGCGAAGCCAATTTCGAATCCACGTTTTGCAGCGTGTTCTGAATGTCCGTAAGCTTCTGATCGAGTTTGCCCAGCCGCGCCTGCAGGTCCGCTACATTGTCCGACAGGCCTTGCACCTGCGTGCCCATGGTGTCCAGTCGCGCGCCGGAAGCCGCCGAGAAATCCTGCGTGGTCTTCTGGACGGCGGACATCGAGGTATTGAGCTTGTTCACGGAGTCCAGCGACTGCTCGATGAGCGTGCGCTGCACGGCGGCGTTTTGGGTGATCTCCGTCTGCATATTCTGCTGGCCCTGAATCAGCTGGGTCACGCCGTTCTGCAGATCGATGATTTCGCGCGCCACTGCGCCGGCAGGCGCGGGTCCGAACAGGGAGCCGCCAAGAGCTCCAGCGAGCATTGCCGCGCCGAAAAATAGAATCCATCTATATCGCAAGGTGTGCCTCCTCCGAGGGGGAACTCCTCGTCAGTTCTTGAAAGTTCTCCGGGGCTCACCGGCCTGCGATCATCGGCCGGCAAGCCCCGAAGTTTTATTCCAACTACTTGCCCATTACGATGTGCGCCCTGCGATTCTGCTTGTAGCATTCCTCCGTGGAAGCGGAGCAGAACGGGCGTTCCTTACCGTAACTGACTGTCTCCATGCGGTCCGCGGAAATTCCCAGCGAGGCCAGGAATTGTTTCGCCGCTGCGGCGCGCCGGTCTCCAAGAGCCAAATTGTACTCCGTGGAGCCGCGTTCATCGCAATGGCCTTCAATGGCGACTTTAATCTGCGGGTACGAGCGCAAGAACTGAGCGGTCTGCGAGAGGGCGTCGCGGGCGTCAGCGCGTATATCCGCTTTATCGTAGTCGAAGTAAGCATCCTTCACTTCTTTGTCAAATAGCTCCTGCATTGTAGGCTCGGCGGCCTTTGGCGCAGGCGGGGGAGGAGCGCTCACCGTAATATGCACATTGGCGTCAGCCGAACCACCCGGTCCGGTGGCAGTCAGAGTGTAAGTGATCGAATCCTGCGGAGTCACCTGCTGAGAGCCTTCGGCGGAAACATTACCGATTTCCGGGGACAGGCTCAGAGCGGTCGCATTCGTTGATGACCAGGTCAAGGTGACAGACTGGCCCTTCTGGATCATCGTGGGAGACGCCTGCAGATTCACCGTCGGCCTTGCAGGTGGCGCTACCGGGGCTGGTGGGGGTGGAGGTGGCGCTTGAGGCGCAGGCTTTTTACAAGCCGCGCTCAGAGCGAGGATCGCGAGCAAGGTACCAAACAGAATCCTAGCGTGCGTGCGTGTCCGCATCTTTCTTCTTCCTCCTTAAACAATTTACGTGAGCTTCTGTGGTGAGTGCAAATACGAACTTGAGCCTTCCAACTTCTGCTGATCCAAACCAGCCGACTTAGTCTGGGCGCGCCTCATTTGGGGGACCAATTTGGTGATTCATTCTGTCCCTGTTTTGTTAATTGGCGGGCTTGCGTTCCGTCTGCAAGCATGGACCAAATTTGTCGCGTACCCGTCCGGGTGGATTCGAACACGAGATGGCGCCCGTCGGGGGCCCAGCTGGGCCGCTCGTTGCGGCCGACGTCGCGTGTCAATTCGACCAGCTGGCGGGTGACGATTTCCATTACGTAGATGTCATAGTTTCCGTTCGGGCGGCGCCAGCTGAATGCCAGCAGCTGACCGTTGGGAGACCACGCCGGATCGATGACGTAGCCCATGTCTGGCAGATCTACCTTGGCCTGGCTCGATCCATCCGAGTTCATGGTGTATAGCTGCGGGATGCCGCCTCGGTCGCTGACAAAGGCGACTTGTTGGCCCGTCTTGGGATTCCAGGACGGAGAAGTATTCGCGCCATTCGAATAGGTGAGGCGCTTCGGCCGCTGACCGGAAGAGTCCGTAATGAACAGCTCCGGGTTTCCCAGCATGCTCGACATGAACATCACTTGTGAGCCGTCGGGGGACCACGAAGGTGACGCATTGGTGTCCTTGAAGCGCGGCCATGAAATCAGGTGGCTGGTCAAAGTCGAATAAACGCAGATTTGCGCGGATAGGATTGTGCTGCTACCCGGCTGCGCGTAGCAGGTAAAGGCAATGCGGGAAGCGTCAGGCGACCAGCGGGGCGTGAGGGAAATGGTGTGAAGCTGCGTCAGCTGATGCTGATTTTCACCGTCGTAATCCATGCCCCAGATTTCTTTATTGCCGCTTCGATTGCTGACGAACGCGATTTGGGTGCTTGCAATTCCCGGCAAGCCGCCGGAAAGTTTTCCAATAATTTCATCGGCAAATTGATGCGCGAATGTGCGGACTTGAGATTCGGTGGCTTCTCCGCGATACACCTTTCCGATCACCGGCGGCAGGGAAGCGTCGCGGACATCATTCAGCCATGCAGGAATCTCCACGTTGTTGCTGTTGACGGAGATACTGCCGAATGCGAGAAGTTGCGCCGAGGCGGGCGCGCCGGACCATCCTTTGTAGTCAACCTCAGCAGGAGTCGCGGGTGATTGCAATGGATTGTAACTCTTGCTGACCAGTTCGAGGATGCCGCTGTAATCCAGATCCGTCCGCACTACATCGCTGAAAAGTGTGGCCAGTGGCTGAGAAGGAGTGTCTTTACCCGCAAAATCGGCGACGGCGACCCGGGCCTTTGAAACACCAAGACCCGTGCCGGTCTTAAACCAATCCTGCGCTGACGCCGGAGCGGCGCAACAAAGGGAGAGTAATCCACAGATGAACACTGATACACACAGATATAAATCTAGGCGAGTACGCACTGTAGTTGAGCTCGTGCAATCCACAGGGATCATGCTCTCTTCCGCCCTGCAATGTTGTGAATTGCTTATCATTCCACCATCCCCAAGAATTCTAGCGTTTAAAATCGAAATAGAATTCGACGGTAACGCTGTTGCCCGAATAGTTCGACGGTAGCGGCGACACGGGGCTCGAACTCAAAATCGCGCGTAAGGCCGAGTTGTCAACCGAACGGTTGTTGCTGGACTGCGTCATCTGAACGTTTGTCACCGTTCCATCTCTGAGAACTTGAAACGTAAAATTCACCCGGGGCGCTGAATGCACGCTGGGGTCAACTGTAGACTGGAGCCAATTGCTGCTGATCCGGTTTCGCACGGCGTCCACATACGAAGGAAATCTGCCCGCGAAATCACCGCCGCCGGAACCGCTTACGCCCATGCCGCCCTGAGATGGTCCACTGTTCATCGCAAACGATGAGTTGTAGGGCAGCGCCGGGGAGCCGCCCTGTCCATAGGGAACGGCGTTTGTCGGTGGCGGCGTCTTATCTTCGAAAACTTTGGACGGGCGGGAGATAATCTTGGGGGTCTTATCTTTCGCAAATTCTGGAATCTTTTTTACGTCGGGCTCAATTTCTTTTGGTTGGGGTTTTGGCGGTTCGGCCTTGTAGAGGCCCTTGGTTGTATCTACCACCTGACTTTGCGTTACTGCGTCGGGGCGAGGCAGCATGATTCCGGGGAGCTTTTGGACGAGCCCGACGGAAACGGAGCCATCTCCGCCTCCCGCGCTCCCCCACATATCGCCTCGATGCGAGTAGAGGGTGGAAACCGTCAGTGAACCGAATAGAAGCCCGTGAAACACTACCGACCACAAGAAAGGCTTCTTCAAACTTTCGGCGCCGGGATGGTGTGGAGTGTAGGGCATAAATCTCAGTGAGGAGCTTCGTCGAGAGGCTCTGTCACGACGCTGATATTTTGGATGCCGGATTGGCGCATGGTGTCCACTACGACCGCAAAGGCTCCGAAGGGCACGGTCTTATCGCACCGAAGGTAGACTGCGTCTCCTTGCGGATTATGCATTTGGGCATGAACCTTGTCACCAAGTTCATGAATGTTGACGGCGGTGTCGCCAATATAGATGCGTTGCGCGCGATCGATGGAAACGACGACGCGCGATTCGGAAATTTCCTTGACGGTTTTGGTCTTCGGGACGTCCACTTCAATGCCGGACTGCAAGATGGGCGCCGTGATCATGAAAATCACGAGGAGCACAAGCATCACGTCCACGAAGGGGACAATGTTTATTTCCGAAAGAGAAGTCCCGGTTTGGCGAGCCAGTTGTGGCATTTTCGTTTTCTTCCAGGAGCGATTACGTATTTTGCGTTAGCGACTGCTGATAAAGGAAAAAGCGTTTAACACAGAGAACACAGAGGTAACAGAGATGAAATATTTATTTCGCCTTGAAATTGTATTCTCATCCTTTTCTCTGGGTTCTCTGTGTTCTCTGTGTTAAAGAATTTCTGCTGCGTGTTCACCCATTCCCGGACTTTATCCGCGGTGACCGGGATATATTTTTTCGACCACCGCAGATACTTCCAGCGCAAAGCTATCCATGCGCGCGCTGAGATCCCTGATATCGTGCAAAAAATGGTTATAGGCGATTACGGCGGGAACTGCAGTAAAGAGTCCTGCGGCCGTTGTAATCAGTGCTTCGGCAATGCCGGGTGCAACCGCGCGAAGGCTCTCGGCACCGGCCGTGCCTAACCCCGTGAACGCGTCCATCACGCCCCAAACAGTACCGAACAACCCGATGAATGGCGTGACCGATCCTGTTGTGGCCAACCACGGCATATATCGTTCCACTCTGCGGACTTCATCGCTGGCGGCCAGTTGCATGCTCACGGTTACAGCGTTGATGCTTGTGACTTTGCCGGGTGGGTTTCCTGTGCGGACCTGGCTTTCGATTTCGCGGAATCCCGCGCTGTAAACAGTTTCGAGCGGGGAATCGCCGCCGCCCATCTGCTTAGGATCAGGAAGAGTTCGGTTGGCACGAAAGATGCGGAGAAACAAGGAGGTCTGCCGTTTGATGCGCGAGAACATTCCCAATTTCTGAAGAATGAGTGCCCAGGAAAAAAGAGAAAAGGCCAAAAGCATGCCGAGAACAATTCGAGCAACCCAGCCTGTCTGCTCGATAAGCGTGTTCAGTTGGCCGGCGAACAGCCAAAACGCGGATAGCGGAATAGTCTCCCCCTCAGAAAGCCTGTCGAATGCCCCTACGGGCAACCTAGCACACGCTCAAAATGCGGTCAAACGATTACGGGCGCGTGGGTGCTCGATCGTGACAGATCATTATAACACATCGTATTACGATGTATTAGGAATTGCTCTCGTTGCATACGGGGGGAACCTGCTTTAGAAAAACCAAGCTCGCGAAAACAGAGGAAAGGGAAATCGTCGCTTCGATGCAATGCCCGTGGTGCAGGCTTCAGTGGCTGCGGAAAAAGTGCTAATTGTCATCCCGAGCGCTCGCACCGAGGACTCGCGCCGAGGCGAAGCGAGGGATCTGCTTTTCTTCGTGAATAGCGAGCAAAAGCAGATTCCTCGGGCAAACACCGCCCTTCGAAATGACAGGTTGTGAGTTTTTCCGCAGCCGCTTCAGCCAGCGGGGTTCGTCCTTGCATGGATCAAACCCCGCAGGCTGAAGCCCGCGCCACTCAGCCGATTGTCTTGAAATCCGTGTGATATGATTTAGCTGCAGAGGATGCCGCAACACTTCGATATCCGCCTCGACACCTTGACCGGCCCAAACGCCGGTGCACCCGAACGTGCCGCGGTCCTTTCCGCTGTTTCGCCTGGGGACAATACTTTCTATCTCGAAACATTTGGCTGCCAGATGAATGTCCACGATTCCGAGAAAGTCGCCGGAGTTCTACTCGGCCGCGGGTACCAGCAAGTGGACACCATCGACGCGGCGAGACTGGTCCTATATAACACGTGCAGCATTCGCGAAAAGGCCGCCCAGAAAATCTATTCGCGCCTTGGGGCTTACCGGAAATATCCCGGCGAAGAAAAAATTATCGGTGTGTTGGGCTGCGTTGCGCAGCAGGAAGGGGAAGAGATTTTCGAACGCTCTCCCTGGGTCAGATTGGTGTGCGGCTCGGCGAGTTACAGCAAATTGCCTGACTTGATTGCGGAACTGGAATCCGGAAATCGTCGCGTTATGGGGCTGGATACCGACACCGAAGCGACATTTGAAACAGAAATTACTCGGCGAGACAATCCGTTTCGCGCGTATCTTACGATTATTGAAGGCTGCGATAAGGCGTGCTCCTATTGCGTTGTGCCTTTTACGCGTGGGCCAGAGCGCAGCCGCGCAAGCGCGTCAGTGTTAGAAGAGGTCCGCAGACTGGCCGATGCGGGCTACTCTGAAATTCAGCTTCTAGGGCAGACAGTGAATTCCTACAAGGACCCGTCGGGGAAGCGATTGTCGTTTGCGGAGCTTTTGGTGGCCGTTGCCACAGTCCAGGGAATTCGCCGCGTGCGCTTCACGACCTCGCACCCTCGCGATTTCGGGCGAGACATCGTCGAGGCGATCGACGCAGTCCCGGAATTGTGCGACCACGTCCACTTGCCGGTGCAATCCGGCTCGACGCGCATCCTGCGCGAGATGTTGCGAACATACTCACGCGAGGAATATCTGGAAAAGATCGCGATGATTCGCGAAGCGCGCCGGCCGATCAGCGTGACGTCGGACATTATTGTAGGTTTTCCTGGCGAAACCGAAGAAGATGTTGAAGAAACTCTTTCCTTGCTGGATGCCGCGCAATATGACGGAGTCTTTGCGTTTCAGTACTCGCCGCGTCCAAACACGACGGCGCAGCATATGCCCGACGCCATTCCCGAAGAAGAGAAAGGCCGCCGCCTGTCTCGAGTAATGGATCTCCAGCGCGAAATCCAACGCGCGCGCAACGAGGCACTCGTCGGCGAAACATATGAAGTGCTCGTCGACGGAGGCTCGCGGCGCCCGGGGCAGTGGTCGGGTCGCAGTTCGAGCAACCGCATTTTAAATTTCACTTCGCCGGCGGAGAACCTTCTGGGAGAATACGTTCAAGTTCGAGTTTTGAGCGCCAGCCCGAACTGTCTTATCGGTGAGCACGTGATCTGATTTTGGGCGGGCAGCCCTTGGCAACTCAGGGTAAACCCGCACCCGTGTCCGGGGAGGATTCGATGGAAGTCGAAATGAAGATCCGCGGACTGATGATGGATCCCGTAACGAACATGCCCATCGTTGTGCTCAAGGATGCGCAGGGCACTGCGGTCCTGCCGATCTGGGTTGGAATTTACGAAGCCAACGCCATCGCCCTGGAAATTGAAAAAGTTCAGACTCCCCGTCCCATGACCCACGATTTGCTGCGCAACGTGTTCCTGGGCCTTGATGTGCGCGTGCAAAAAGTTGTCGTCAACGATTTGAAAGACGACACGTTTTATGCGCTGATCTGGGTGGAACGCAACGGCGAGATTTTTTCAATCGATTCGCGCCCGAGTGACGCTTTGGCACTGGCGCTGCGCGTCGATTGCCCCATCTTTGTGGAAGACGAAGTCCTGAAAAGCTCGAAGATTTCCAGCGCCATCTCCGAAAAATCCACCAGCGAAGAACTCCGCAAATGGCTCGAAGGCCTTTCCGACGAGGACCTCGGCCGATACAAGATGTGAGGTTTCAGTAGCACAGGCTTCAGCCTGTGTGGTTTTGATTTGCTCTACAATTAATAGAAGTCAAAAGAAAACAGGCTGAAGCCTGTTCTACTTAGCGCCTCGCCACATAGAGGATTCTTGCCAGGCGCTTTTCCGCCGTCAAGGTGTGGACGCAAGCTAGAAACCGCTGAAGCCCCTCGAAATTTGTTTCCCCTTCTATTTTCAGCAAGGCGCTCTTCCGCCGCTCACGCGCATCATGCCAGCTCTGTGAAATTGTGGCAGCTTGCCCGGTTGTATCCTGTGCCTGCAACACGGTAAGTCCCGCCTCATGGAGGAGCCGCTCGTTTTCTCCGCGCGGGACGTAAATGTAGAAGCCGATCGAGCCGCGCGTGGCGATTTCTTCGTTGGAAAGCGCCCCGTTCACCACCAGTGCATCGCTAAAGAGCAGGTGACCGCCCGTTTTCAGCACGCGCCTGCATGCGCGCAGCAAGCCTAATCGGCCACGGATATGGCAAAACGCGTCGTTGGAGTACACGGCATCAAATGCCTCATCGGAGAAGGGAAGCCTCGAGCTCGCATCGTGCTCTAGGAAGTGCACGCGTTCCGTGAGTTGTCGAGAGCGTGCGGAATGTTCGGCGGCCCGAATCCCGTGCGCGTTGACGTCGATCCCCGTCACGCGGCAGCCGAACGTCGCGGCAAAATGCAGCGCGCACCCACCTGCTCCGCAGCCAATTTCGAGCACATTGCTTGACGCGTTAATCTGCACCGCACGCGGAATTTCCGCGAGTTCTTCGCGGCTCACCCAACTTGTCTGACCAAGGTCCACGCCATAAGTCTCTCGGCGAATTTCTGAATACACTTCGGTCTCGTTGTTACCGTAGGAAGTGTTGTAGAGGTCTACTTTTTCTGGCATGAATTATTCACCGCTTGTGATTCATCGCTTTTGGTAGCACAGGCTTCAGCCTGTGTGGTTTTGATTTTCGTTGCGATCAGCGGAAGTCAAAAGAAAACAGGCTGAAGCCTGTTCTACTTTACTCTCGGATACTTTGGTGGCGCATGTATAGCGCAATGGCCGCGCCGGCAAACGCCGGGATGGCCAGAGTCAACAGGCCGGTCTGATAATTTCCGGTGAAATCCCTTGCACGGCCCATCCAGTAGGGTCCGACAAATCCTCCCACAATGGCAATCGTGTTTGCGGTGGCAATGCCTGCGGCGGCGGACCTACCCGTCAGAAAGCTGGAAGCGATGGCCCACGACGGACCTGCAGTCGCATTGAAGCCAATGAAAATGATTGCATACGCCGGAAGAGCGAACACGGGCGCGACGGCAAATCCGCCGACAATGAACGCCGCACCGATCAGCACGGAAGGCACCGCGATATGAAGAAAACGCTCTCCTGCACGGTCTGAGTGTTGCCCGTTAAGTACCAGGCCAAGCGCGCCCAGGATGCCCATGATCGCAATCGCGAATCCCACATTCGTATTATTGAAGCCGGTGGCCTGCTGAATGAGGACCGGCGCTGAAAAAGAAAACGCATAGAAGCCAACGTAAAGGCAGAGCAGGTAGACGCCGAGTTGCCATACCCGCGGGTCCAGGATGGCGCGGAGTGCGCCATCGGCGTGGTGCTCGCCGATCGCGGACCCGATCGATTCATTCTCCGCGCGCAGCCGGTTAAGCAGCCAGTCACGTTCCCCGACGGTGAGCCACCTGGCTTCGGCCGGCGTGTTCGGCAGAAAGAAGAAGAAAACAAAGCTAAGGACCACGGCAGGCAGCCCCTCCGCCAGAAACAGCCATTGCCAGCCGGCCAGGCCGAGGCGCCCTTGAAGATTGAGAAGCAAACCCGCAAGGCCGCCCATGAAAACAGAGCTGAGCGGCAGCGCAACGTAAAAGCGGCTGACGGTCCGCGCTCGGACGTTTGCGGGAAACCACTGGCTGAGGTAATAGACCACACCGGGGAAGAAGCCCGCTTCGGCCATGCCTAGCAGAAAGCGGACGACGTAAAATTCCCGCGGCGTCTTCACGAACATCATGCCCATCGCAAGAAAACCCCAGGTGAGCATGATCCGCGCGATCCACCGGCGCGCGCCGAACCGATACAACAGAAGGTTTGAGGGGATCTCGCAAGCCGCATAGCTCAAAAAGAAAAGCCCCGCGCCGAGCCCATAGCTGGACGCGCTGAAGTGCAAGTCGCGATTCATTTGCAGCGCGGCAAAGCTGATGTTCACGCGATCCGTATACGCGACTCCATAAGCGATCGCGATGAGCGGGATGAGACGCAGGCTGGCTTTGCGAAGAGCGGAAGCCCCGATCGTCGCCTCGCCGCTGTCGATTGAGGGCGGCGCGCCGCTAATGTCTCGAGGCGGTCTGGGTGGAGAAACTGGCTCGACAGCACTCATCGGTGCCTTTCGAATCCGCGGAAATACTCTGATATTGTCATTCTGAGCGAAGCGAAGAATCTCTCTGTTCTTGAATTCAAATCGAAGAGAGATTCTTCGCTTCGCTCAGAATGACAGTTCCACGGGTTTATTCTGCGATTTTTTTCATCACTTAGACAATGAGCAGAGGAAGCATGCCACGCCCCGCTTTTCTCGGAGAGAGAATAACACGCGACCCGTGGAGTCTCGCCCTATCTGCTTCTTCTTTTGCCCTCCTGCCACTGCCTACAAAAAAATGTTGTGAACAGCGCCTCTTTCGAAGCATGATGCGCCGACAGAGACGCGCACCGAGATGGCCTTTAGCGGCGCGTCCTCAACCAATGCTCAGGCTCAATTGAATCGCACTTTTATTTCCAAAGCATTGGAATTGCTTTCGTCCAGGGAACTACAGGAGGTTGCCAATGAAAGGCAAGGCGCTCGCTCTTGGTTTACTTCTGACGGCTGCTCCGCTCTTCGCGCACCATGGAGGTACTTCGCTATATGACATCTCGAAACAAATCACTGTAGATGCGACTGTGACCGAGTACGTATGGACGAATCCCCACGTGGAGATCGGTCTGGACGCCAAAGATGAAAAAGGTAACGTGAAGCATTGGCTCCTGGAGGCCAGCTCGCCACCGGTCATGGTAAGTCGTGGCTGGAATCGAAAGAGTCTCCAGGTGGGAGACCCCATCAAGGTCACGTTCAATCCCGCACAGAGGGGCGCGGGCGTTGGGCGCCTCATAAAGTTGATCAAGGCCAACGGCGAAGAGCTTGGTCGCACATTAGCGCAGTGAGGAGCGCATGAAAATGCGAAATCGATCCTGTTGGTCGCCGCTATGGCTGCTCGGAATACTTGGGTCGATTTCCGGGTGTTCCGCGAAGACCGCCGGGAAGCCGGTTTCCCAGGCGCCAGATCTATCCGGCATTTGGCAGGGCGTAGCCATTCAGTCCTTGAGTCCTTCCGATCCGATGGCCAAAAAGCCCGGAGCGGAAGGCGACATACCGTACACGCCCTGGGGATTGGCGCAGATGAAGGCCGCCCGGCCGGTCTACGGACCGAATGCAAGCCTGGAAAAGACCACGGATCCGGCCTTGAAATATGCGGATCCAGACGGCTATCCGCGCGCCTCGATTCATCCGATGAGATTCAAAATTGTGCAAACCCCGGACTCCGTTTATCAATTCTGGGAATACAACAAGTCCTGGCGGGAAATTTCCCTCAACCGGCCCCATTCCGAAGTTCCAGACCTCACCTGGTTTGGAGAATCCGTTGGCAAGTGGGAAGGGGACACGCTCGTTGTGGATTCGGTGGGTTTCAACGCTTCCACGTGGCTCGATCCCATCGGCCACCCGCATACCGAAGATCTCCACATCACAGAGCGCATCCGGCGAACCGACCCGGAGACGTTGGTTTTTAACTTTACGTTTGACGACCCAAAGGCCTATACGAAACCCTGGGATGGGCACCTCACGTTCAAGTTGAAAACCGATGGCGTCATGACCGAAACCATCTACACGATCTCGGATGAACTGAGTTTTCGTCAGCGCTTCCTGAACGAAAAGCCTCCCATTCCGATACGGCCGGGTCTCTAACGCAAATCTATTCGGGATTCAATTCAAGTTGCTTGGCAAGGATCGCCGAGCCAACCCGCGCGAGGGGACAGTATGTGCCCGCATTTCACATCACTTCCGCGCAAGGGGAAGAATTT